>Ga0163155_10004917_pt1 | contig 13493 bp, 10 predicted proteins | sample OliLakLV19SP4G1_FD_148611 | JGI IMG/M metagenome (GOLD analysis project Ga0163155, IMG submission 148611) | Freshwater microbial mat bacterial communities from Lake Vanda, McMurdo Dry Valleys, Antarctica - Oligotrophic Lake LV.19.SP4.G1 | ecosystem: Environmental > Aquatic > Freshwater > Lake >...
GGCAGGGTTACCCGACAAGCCTCGACGGTCGCTCGCTGCGGCATTGGCTTGACTGCCCCTGGTTCACGCGCGACACTTGAGCTTCCGACTGTTCGGGCGATTAGCTCAGTTGGTTAGAGCACTAGCTCGACAAGCTAGGGGTCACAGGTTCGAGTCCTGTATCGCCCACTGATGAAACCGCTGCACCACCCGCCTCTTTGCGGGTCCTATAGGCGACGATGGCGAGCGGCAGGCGTGCCGGTCGTGGGCCCAGTTGCCACTTCCGTTCCCTGTCACTGCGGCGGGGCAGCGGGCGCGAAGCGGGTTTCCACCGGGTCGTAGACGATCCGCATGCCGATCGCCGTGTTGATCCGCAGCGCCGCGCGGCGGAGATCGAGCAGGGCGTCACGATACTGCCGCACGACGTCGACGTATTCCCGTTGCGACTGGAGATACGCCAGCATGTCGGCCTGGCCCCCCTGCACCTGGGCGAGCGTGAGGTCGCGAATCCGACGCGCTCGGGGGACGATCGTCGTTTCGAGTCGCTCGGCCCGCTTTCGGGCTACGTCAACCTCCGAGGCAACCTGACGCACCTCCATGTCGATCCTCCGACAGAGCTGGTCCAGCTCGATCTCCGCCTGGGAGCGGCTTGCCTCCGCACGGCGAATGCTTCCCTGGTTGCGGTTGAAGAGTGGAACGCTCGCCATCCCGCTGACGCCCCATGAAGTCGCGTTTTGGGCACCCAGGGCGGTGTTGTCCACCATGCCCCACGGCGTGTAGAGCACGAACACGTCGGGGTACCGCTCCTTGACGGCCAGCTGAACCTCCGCTGAAGCCCGTTGCACCCCGAGCGAGAAGGCCTGGATATCGGGTCGGTTCTGCCGCGCCACCTGCACGAGCTGGTCCGCAGGAGGAATCGCGTTGGTATCCGTGTGGAGCGTGCCGCGAATGTCGAACGGCACCTCGCCCGGATCTGGCAGCATCGTCACGAGTGCCAGCCGCTGCTTCGCCTTGGCAAGCGCCACGGCGGCTTCGGCGCGGGCAATGTCAGCAGCATCCAGCTGGAGATCGATGCGATCGAGCTCGAGACTGCTGAGCTCGCCTCCGCGGACGAGCCGGTCCACGGTACCGCGGACCTCACCCAGCCCGACAATGCTGGATTCGACGTACCTGAGCGTCTCCCGGGCCGCGAGGACGTCGGTGTAGAGCGTGTAGAGCGCGTCGATCTCGAGACGCACGGCATCCTGGTATTGGGCGTGGATCACGCTCTTCGCCCGCTGGGCAGCGATGATGCGATAGCCGCGCTTGTTGTTGACGTCAAAGGGCTGGATGACCGTCACCGAATACCCCGGCTCCCCAGGCCGCTCTGGCGAGTAGCTGCCATACGGCACGCTGTCGACACTCCCGAAGACGGACGGGTTGCCGCGAAGCCCAGCGGTTAGCACGTCGGCATCGGCCTTGCGGATCTCCTGAAAGCGAGTCTGGAGCGACTGGTTCCGCTCGATGGTCAGCGTGATCACCGACTCGAGCGTCAGGCCATCGGGAGGCCCGGCGTCTTCGTGGGACGGAATCTCGAGAGGCCCGCCGGCTGGCAGGGCCGCAGGCGTGCGCGGAATCGGCGTCGGAATCGCCTCCACGCGTGGCCTCGCCATCGCCGTGGCAATCGGATTGGCGGCGGCCGCGAGCACGTCCCGATTGCGAGTGAACGCATGAGCGGCCCCTGGCACAGGCTCAAGGCCAGGGACAGCCTCGCCCGGCGGGATGACCAGGCGGTTGTAGTCGGAGCCGGGGCCGCGGTCGCCGGCCGCCCGTTGACTCTCCACCGCTCGCTGCCCGGAATTCAAGACGATGAGATCGTCTGCGAGCTGCTTCTGCGCGAAAGCCACTTCCGGCAACGCACACACCGAGACGGTCGCCACGAGGAGCACCGCCGCACGCAGTTTCCGGTCGATCGGGTCAAGCGCCATCGTCGTACCTACAGCCCTAAGGCTTCACGCTTTCGCCGCTCGAAGCGACCCCATCGCATCACTCCTACGATCGGCATTCCCGGCGCTTTCGCTTGAATCGGAGCAGCCCGCACAGCCGTTTTCGCCCGTAAGGGCCGGCCGCCTGCAAACACGGTGCGCGCGTGGCCCGCGACGCCTCGGCGTTTGACCGCCGGTCTTGCGCCTGCGTAAGATGGGGTCTGCGACGTGTTTTCTGTTTGCGTTGAGTTCGCCACATGAGCCGTCTTTTCCTCATTGCATGCTTCAGCCTGACGTCGGTCTTCGGACCGCTCACGTGCTGCTGCAATGCAAAGGCGGCCGTTTCCAAGGTGGCTGAATCTCCATGCTGCCACGGGCAGGCGGACTCGGCCCCCCTGCACCATGAGCACCATGAGCACCATGAGCACCATGAGCACGATGGCCGTGAATGCCCGTGCGGACGGCATCACGCGTCCGTCTTGTCGGCGGCCGTCACCGAAACCGTCCATGTCCATGCTGTCGACATGCAGATCCAACACTGGCTCGTTCCATCGATCGTGACGCCGACCGTAGCCCAACTCGATGGCGACGCTGCGTCACTCGTGGCACACTCAATACCAAATGCTCTGTTTGGCAGGGCGATGCTGCGCGCCTATCAAGTGATGCGCTGCTAGGCATCCTTCTCCGCAGACGAGCCATTCTTGCTCGTCGCCTGCCTGCTTTGTGGCCCCATGGCCACGAATCCCTCGCCGCTTGTCGGTTGCATTCAACCCTCACGGCATCTTGGACACGCGATCGGAGCGCTCGACGGCGCTTCCGTCGCACGGATGAATCCCTTCATACCCACTCAGGAGTCGAATCATGGTGCGCCCCATTTCCCCCATCAGCAGCATGTGGATGCCGCTTGCCGCCTTGCTGATCGCGGTTGGCTGCTCGGCCTCAACCCCCATTGCGTCGGTAGACAAGCCAACGACGCAAAAGCCCGCTCCAGCGAGCGATCATGCCCCCAACCCAGGAACGGCACCCACACCGACCGACGGCGAGCACGGCCACGTGGCCGGCGCCCACGGCGGCATCATCGTGTCGCTCGGCCGTGACAGCTATCACGTCGAGGCCATCGTCACGAGCGCGGGAGAGATCCAGCTGTACACGCTCGGGAACGACGAAACCCGGGTGATAGACATCGCAGCCCAGACTCTCGTCGCGTACGTGAAGCAGACGGGCGGTTCTGATTCCGTGTCGGTCGACATCACGCCCCGCCCCCAGCCTGGAGATGCCGAAGGCAAGGCGTCCATGTTCGTCGCCACCCTTCCTGAATCGCTGATCGGCAGGAGCATTGACGTCACCGTGCCGAACATCACGATCCAGGGCGAGCGATTTCGTCTTGGCTTCACCACCAAGTCCGATGAGCATGGCGCGGGTGCCATGCCTGCCAAGGTAGCCTCGGACGAAGAACGAGCGTTGTATTTGACTCCCGGCGGTCTCTATACCCAGGCAGACATCATCGCCAACGGCAATGTCACGGCATCGCAGCAGTTTGTTGGCTTTCAAGCGTCCCATGACTTGAACCCCAAGGTGGGTGACAAGATTTGCCCCGTGACCCTCACCAAGGCCAATCCTGCATGCACTTGGATCGTGGCTGGAGAGACCTATGAATTTTGCTGCCCGCCCTGCGTCGATGAGTTTGTGATCATGGCGAAAACCAGGCCAGACGAACTGAAGCCGCCTGGTTTCTTCGTCAAGCGTGAGGCGGCCCAACTTGAGAACAAATAGCGTCCGTACCCTTTCGCAGTTTTTCTTTTTCACCATTTCTGGAGAAGCACCATGAACACTCGCCGCTCCCTGATGATTGCTTCGCTGATCGCCTGTGCATCCGTCCTCACCGTCCCGATTCGGGCGGCCGAGCCAGCACTCACGGAGATCAGCGTGGAGGGAATGCACTGCGGTGGCTGCGCCATCAAACTGACCCGACTGCTGGAAGCTGTGCCGGGGGTCCACACGGCCAAGGTTGATGCGACAACAGGGCTCGCTGTCGTGACTCCAAAGCCTGATCCAGCACCGTCGCCGCGGGCGTTGTGGGAAACCGTCGAAAAGGCTGGGTACAAGCCAACGAAGCTTGTGGGGCCTGCCGGAACGTTCGAGACCACGCCATCCTCGTGAGTGCCACGGGCAAGGTCGCATCATGGGTCTACCAGTGAGGGCCATCATCATGTTCTTGAACGACTGTGGTCACGCCCTCGCAGGACGTGGGACGGCTCGGCGTGTTCATCGGTCGGCCACTTGGAAAAAAGCCATGGAGGGCTTTTTCCACGGGCTGGTCGCTGCCGTTCTGGTCGTCGTGGCACTCGTGGACAGCCCTGCGCGGTCCCACGAGGGGCACGCGCCGCTGCCGACTAAGGGCGTGGAAGTTGACATCGAGAAGGGAGTTTTGACGCTGAGCCCCGAGGCCCAGAAGTCACTGGGACTCCAGACCGCAGCCGTCGAGGCCCGAGCCTTGGAAGAGTCGGCGCTTGCGTATGCGACGCTCGTGACGCCGTGGCATCAGCAATACTTCGTCACGTCCCTCCTCCCGGGCCGGATCGCCGCCTTGCACGTCCGTACCGGTGACACCGTCACACCCGGCCAACTGCTTGCAGAGATCGCTAGTGCCGAGCTCGACCGCCTCCAGCTCGAGCTCCGCACGGCCGAAACCGCGCTACGCCTCTCATCGCGCCAGGCCGCGCACCTCCAAGGCCTAGCAGAACGTCAGGCGATTCCGGTACGCGACTCCATCGAGGCCGCGGTGCTCGTTCAGCAGAACCAGAACGCTCTGCGGGTTGCTCGAGCGAAGCTTCGCAGTCTCGGCATCAGCGACGCGGCAATCGATGCGTCACTGGCGGCCACATCCCCCGCATCACCGCTGGTGGCGCCGATCGTGAGCCCGATTGAAGGGACGGTGAGCCATACGGATCTCGCGCTCGGGAAGATCGTGCGAGTCAACGAACACCTTTTTGAAGTCAATGATCTCTCTCGCCTGTGGGTGAAGATCGGTGTCCTCGAGCGGGATATTTTTCGTGTCCGAGCCGGCCAGCCTGTCACCCTCGCGTTTCCAGCCTTCCCTCGCCATCCCGTCGCGACACACGTCACCGTCCCGCCGGTGGCCGTAGACCCGACCACGCATCTGGCCACGGCCTGGGCCGACCTCACGCCTGCGCCAGGCGGCCCTCGTTGGCTCCCCGGCATGCATGGAACGGCCACGATCATTACGTCCGAGCCGACACCGCTCATGACCGTACCGTCTTCGGCGATCCTCGGAACCGGTGCCGAGCGCTATGTGCTGGTGGAAGTCGCCGCGACATCCAAGGGGTATGAGTACCGCCGGCAGAACGTCGTCCTCGCGGCGCATGACTCCATGCTGGCCCAGCTTCGCCCAGGATCGCTCTACCCTGGCGACCGTGTCGTGTCGGTCGGTGGCCACGTTCTGTCGTCGTTCTTCATTCTGGGATCGTTGCGGCTGAGTGCAGAGGGCATCCGTAACGTCGGTCTTAAGGTCGCACCCGTCGGAACCCACGTCGTGGAACAGGTCCTGGCCATGGATGGTCTCATCGACGGGCCGCCAGGACGGGCCGCATCGCTCTCGTCGCCACTGCCTGGCACGCTCACCCGCATTCATGTTGACCGCGGCGAGCGTGTCACAGCCGGTCAGGTCCTCGCGGAAGTGGCGGGGCTGCCCCTCCAAGACACGCAGCTCGCCATGCTCACTGCCAGCCTGGAGGCCGGGCTGCTCAACGACATGCTCGCTCGACTCACCTCGCAAGGCCAAGCGCCCGATGTCGCGCTGCGGCGAATCTGGGAAGCCGAGAGTGCGCGCGACGCCGCCGTGCTTCGTCGTGATTCCGCACGCCAGACGCTTCTCACCATGGGCATGACGGCCAGTGAGGTCGATGCCATTTTGCGAACGGGCCAGACTCTCTCGGCGCTGCCAATCCGTTCGCCGATTGAGGGCGTGGTCGTTCGCTTCGACAAGGTGCTGGGCGAAGGCGTGACGCCCGACGATCCGCTCCTCGAGGTCCATGACTTGTCCCAGCCCTTGGCCAAGGCCTTTCTCTCGGAGGCTGATGCTGCCAGGGTGCCGATCGGCACGCCTGCGCGTGTACGACTCCTCGCCGATCCGACGTTTCTCGCCGAGGGCACGGTCGTCCGTTCGGCGCGGTTGCTTGGCGCGGAGGACCGTACGCTCGTGGTCTGGATCGAGTTCCCGAATCCTGCCGGCAGACCACTTCCCCGCAATCTCCTCGCCCGTATCTCTGCGACACTCAGCGCATCGGAGGCGACGCTCGCGGTTCCCTTGTCTGCTGTCGTTCAAGAGCAGACTCGCCACTATGTCTTCGTCCAGAAGGAGGGTGGGCTGCTCGAGCGCCGTCCGGTCGACGTAGGACGCGCCGACGATCGCTTCATCGAAGTCCGCCGAGGCTTGGAGCTCGGCGAACAGATCGCCATCCAAGGGACGGCTGAGTTACAAACGACATACGCGTCGGTTCGGTAGAAACCAATGCTCAACGGCATCATCGCCTTCTCGCTCAAGAATCGCACGCTCGTCATGGCACTGGCGGTGCTGGTCGTGCTGTATGGCGGTAGTCAGCTGCGCGAGATGCCGGTTGACGTCTTCCCCGACTTGAATCGCCCGACGGTCACGGTGATGACCGAGGCACCGGGCCTAGCACCCGAGGAGGTTGAAGTCCTCGTCACGCGGCCTATCGAGTACCTCCTCAATGGGGCCACAGGCGTGAAACGCGTGCGTTCCGCTTCGGGTATTGGTCTCTCGATCGTGTGGGTCGAGTTTGATTGGGGCACCGACATCTACCGCGACCGCCAGATTGTCGCCGAGAAGATGCAGCTCGCTCGCGCACGGCTGCCGCAGGACGCCACTCCCGTGATGGCTCCGATTTCGTCAATCATGGGCGAGATCATGCTTCTGGGCCTGCGTTCTACGGCCAGTCCTCTCACGCCGGACGATCGCATCATCCGCGCGATGGAGTTGCGAACACTGGCAGAGTTCACGCTTCGTAATCGACTGCTCGCAGTGGAAGGCATCTCCCAGGTCACCGTCATGGGCGGTGTGCTCAGGCAATATCAGGTGCTTACGTCACCCGAGCGTCTCGCCGCCCAGAATGTGACACTCCAGCAACTGACCGATGCCGCGTCGAAGGCCAACGTCATCACGGGAGGGGGCATCCTCGAGCGCGGCGAGACAGAATCCCTCATTCGAATCAGTGGCCAGAGTCTGACGGTGGAGCAAATCGCGAACACCGTGGTCGCGTGGCGTGATCCGCGCCCGGTGCTGATCAAAGACGTCGCCGAAGTCCGCCTCGGCGGTCCCGTGCGTCGCGGAGACGGGAGCGTGTGGGTCAAAGAGCCTGATGGGCTCGCGGGAGGGGATGCCGTCGTGATCGCCATCCAGAAGCAGCCCGACGCGGATACGCTCGCGCTTGATGCTCAGTTGGACATCGTCCTTGATGAGCTCGAGCGCGACATGCCCGATAGCGTCACGCTTGAACGCCGCATTTTCAAGCAGGCCGATTTCATTCAGGCGGCGGTTGATAATGTCCTCGAAGCTGTTCGTGACGGAGGCTTGTGGGTGGTCGTGATCTTGTTCCTGTTCATGTGGAACTTCCGCGTCAGCGTGAGCTCGCTCACCGCGATGCCGCTGTCCATTCTTCTCACCGTCCTGATCTTCCGAGCGTTCGGTATCACGCTCAACACGATGACGCTCGGTGGCATCGCCGTCGCGATTGGAGATCTGGTGGATGATTCCATCGTCGATATTGAGAACATCTATCGCCGGCTCAAAGAGAACCGCCGTGCGACCACGCCTCAGAATCCCCTCAAGGTGATTTTTCTCGCGTCGAGCGAGGTTCGCAATTCCATCGTGTACGCGACGTTGATCGTCGCGCTGGTCGTGCTTCCCCTCTTCGCGCTGGACGGGCTCGAAGGTCGCATGTTCGCCCCGCTCGGTGTGGCCTACATCACGGCACTGATGGCTTCGCTGGTCGTTTCGCTCACCGTCACGCCTGTGCTCGGATCGTACCTGCTGCCAGGCGCGAAGTTCCTGGATGACGAGCGCGACTCGCTGCTTCTGAGGGGCCTCAAGTGGGTGGCCGAGCGAATGCTTCGATACACGCTCCGGCATGCTACGGCGATCCTCGTGGTGGTGGGCGTTCTCGTCGTCGTGTCGGTCACCTCCATTGCGTGGATGGGCGGCGAGTTTCTCCCCCCCTTCAATGAAGGAACGCTGACCATCAACGTCCAGACCGAACCAGGCACGAGCCTGAGCGAAAGCAATCGCGTTGCCCGCCACGTGGAAACACTGCTCCTCGACGTGCCGGAGGTCGTATTTGTGTCGCGGCGCACCGGGCGAGCCGAATTGGATGAACACGCGGAAGGCGTCAACTCGTCGGAGATCGACGTCGGCCTCGTGCCTCGCGAACGGTCCAAGCCGGGAGCGTTCTTCGCGGCCATTCGCTTGATACCGATCGCTCACCTGTGGGGAACCGAGCAGTCGGGGAGGCCCCGTGACCAAGTGTTGGCGGACATTCGCATGAAGGTGACCAGTGTCCCCGGGGTAAAGGTCAACATCGGGCAGCCGATTTCGCACCGCCTTGACCACATCATGTCGGGCGTTCGGGCGCAGATCGCCGTCAAGATTTTTGGCCCCGATCTCCGCGAGCTGCGGATGGCGGCTCAGGAGGTGCAGGAGCGGATGGCGACGATTCCCGGCGTCGTCGATCTCCAGATCGAGCCGCAGATCGAGGTATCGCAGCTCCAGCTTCGCGTGAATCACCAAGAGGCCGCTCGTTTCGGCCTGGCAGCGGGAGACATCGCGGAGATGCTGGAGACGGCCTACAAGGGCCGAAAGGTTTCCCAGATACTCGATGAGGATCGGTACTTTGACTTGGTGGTGTGGTTCGACGAGGCGTCGCGACGCGATCCCGATGAGATCAACAAAACAATCCTCGATACGCCCTCCGGCCGCAAAATCGCGCTGGGCGATGTGGTGGAGATTCTCGACACCACAGGTCCGAACACGCTCAATCGGGAGAACGCACAACGACGAATCGTCGTCTTCAGCAACGTGCACGGCCGCGACATGGCCAGCGTCGTCCGTGATATTGAGATCGGGATTGCACCGATCGAAGAGTCGTTACGACACCTCCCAGGCAATTATCGAATCGATCTCGGCGGCCAATTTGAGGCCCAGCAACAAGCGAATATGCGGCTGGCGATCTTGGGCTCACTGGCCGTGATCGGCGTGTTTTTGTTGCTGTGCAAGGCCCTCCAGTCCACGATGGCTGCGGTGCAGGTCTTGGCCAACGTGCCTCTGGCCGCCATGGGATCGGTCATTGCCTTGCTGCTGACGAACTGGCCGGAGTGGGCCGCCCTCCAAGCCGCTCCCTGGTGGCAGTGGCCGCGGGTGTGGATTGCGGCCACGAGTCTTTCGGTGGCTCACTGGGTCGGATTCATTACGCTCATCGGGATCGTGAGCCGGAATGGGATCATGATGATCTCGCACTACATCCATCTGATGCGGTACGAGGGGGAGGAGTTCAACGAGAAGATGATTATTCGGGGCAGTCTCGAGCGGCTGGCCCCGGTGATGATGACGGCGCTGACCAGTTTTGTCGGCCTCTTACCGCTCCTCTTTGGAGCTGGGCAAGCTGGCAAGGAGATTCTGTATCCATTGACTGTGGTTGTGTTCGGCGGAATGCTTGCATCGACACTCCTCGACCAGATCGTGACGCCGGCGCTGTTCTTCAAATTCGGTGGCCGCGTCTTTGACCACGCCATGTCGAGCGCCGACGCCGACCACGGCATTGAGGAGTTGGCCGACAAGCTGTTTCCGACCAAGGCGGATCGGTCCGCAACGGGCGCGTGATGGATGCCGGAGGGCCCGAGTTCCTTCCCATGACGGTGCCACCGGCGAAACCAACGATGCCAGGCCAATCATCTCTGGCGTGGACGCCGCCGCACGGAGAGCCATGTACCCTCATCCACGTGTCTCACAATCTCTTATGAAGATTCTTCCTCGTGGCGGCATCCAAAGGGGTATCCTGTGGTCTCGGCCATCTCGCCGGCGTGATAGTGGAAGCCGTCACGGGTAGTTTTTTTCCCTGACAGAACGGAGATCACATCACCATGAATCGCCTCCTCACGTGTTTCCTCCTGGCCGCAGTGACTCTTGTCACGGTCGTTAATGTGGGTTTTGCCCAAAGCGGCGCCGATGCCAAAGCCCGTGGTCGTTATGACTTCTACGGGAAGTCGGCCCAGCGATCGATGCGGAGTGCTCGCGACTCCTCGCGGGACTACCGTCAGCACGTCCAGACCGCCCCGCAGAAGCACATTGACGGCGACCTGGCCAAGGACGCGGCCGATGCCGTCGGGACAGGCATCTCCAAGGCGCAAAAGGACGTGGAACGGATGCGGAAGGACGTGGGCGATGACAAAGACGCGCTCGCATCGCTCGATCTCGTGGGCAAAAAGCTTGCGGCAGCCGCCAAGCAACACAAAGAGATGGAGGAGCACTGCTGCAAGTCTCCCGTCGATGCCGCTGGCTCGATGGCCTGCTGCGAGCAGATCGACGAGGCCCTCGGTGCGGCGATCGACGAGCACGAAAAGCTCATGAAGAAGCTTGGCTCGACGAGTGCGGCACCCGCCAAGAAGTAACAGCTTCGCGAGCGACCTCGGCGGCCGGCGGATTCTGGCGCGCGACGGTGCGCCAGAATCGCCGCCGAGGATCACCGTCGCGACCGGATAGAGGATCTCCCTGCCAGCTCGCTGTCGTGAGGACAGCACGGAAGGCTAGCACTCCAGCTCGTCCCGCCACGACTTACTGCTATGGTCATGGCATTCTACGCCCCATTTCTTGACTCCCTTGCTTTTCTGAAAGGGAACCGGTATTGTATTGATCTCGGAAGACTAAATGAGCAGCAAACCCTCCTTCGGGACGGGGTGGCTGATCAAAGAGTAAGCCGGCCGTGCGGAATCCCTCGCAAAGGGGCTCCGTGAGGTCGGCTTTTTTCGTTTCTGTCACCTGAGCCGAGACGACACTTTCTGTCGCCTGGCGTCGATGGCAGTCTCTCTGGAAAGGCAGTTTGCTATGAAGAATCGAATGTTCGGCGGAATCGGTGCAATGGCGTTGGCGTGTACTCTCGCCATCGTCGGCGTGCAGACGTTTTCCCATCAGGCCCAAGCCGCGGAAACGAAGGTCAATTCGATGGTGCAGGAGTGTGCCAAAGCCTGTTCGGACTGCCAGCGTGCGTGCGACCTCTGTGCGACGCACTGTGCGAACCTGCTGGCCGACGGCAAGAAGGAACACCTGTCGTGCCTGATGCACTGCCGGAACTGTGCGACCTGCTGTGCCGCCTGTTCCCAAGTCTGTGCGAGTGGCGGGCCTCTTTCCGCTGAAATGGCTGATTGCTGCGCGAAGTGCTGCGATCATTGTGCCAAGGCGTGCGAAGCGTTTCCTGATGATGCACACTGCAAGGCATGTGCTGCCGAATGCCGCAAGTGCGAGAAGGCGTGCAAGGCGGTAGCGAAGTAGCTGACATTTTCCGCCGCTGGAAGCGATGCGGTGCGGAAGGCCGAGGAGCCGACCGGGACTTATCAGGCGTTGTCGGGAGTGAGCTTAATCTGCTCATACCCGGCAACGCTTTGTTGTTACCGAGCCACAGCCCTTCCCGCAGTCGCACGAACTCTGGAACTGAGGGGCTTTCGCAGAATCTGTGGGTAGAAGTACGGTGGAGAGCTGGCCACTGTCTGCGCCTGGCGTGACAAACCGTGCTCCGACAAGCGGTTTCCTGCGGCGTCCGCGGGCGATCCTCGCGCCGTGAGACAGCCGCCCACCTTCTCAGGCCGATCGGGAACCCACCGTCAGCCATCAGCCAGTTGAACAATAACCGTTGACCGGGCTATCCTTCGTTCGCCCATATCATATGTGCGACGATGGTCACACGGGTGATGGATCGCACTCGACCATTCCGTAACGCTTGGCCTATCGCTGGTGATGCATGGGCCAGCGAACCATCCGGCCATACGAATCGTAGATACCCCCATGGGGTATAATGACTTGCCGTGAGCCAGCCCGCCCCCACGACCATCAACGGAGATCAACTCATGAATAGCACCACCCCTATCGCCCTCCCGAACACCACGCTCGTTATTGACGGCATGTCCTGCGGCCACTGTGTCGCTCAGGTGACCAAGGCTCTTGCCGGCGTTCCGGGGGTCGAGGTCAAGTCCGTCGCGGTCGGCAGCGCCCAGATTGCGACGACGGAACCCGCGGCGGTGAAGGCCGCGCAGGCCGCGCTCGCGGAGGCCGGGTACCCAGCCCGCACCAGCCAGCCCACCGCGACCGCATCGTCCGGCAACGCTCCTCAGAGCGGTGGGTGCTGCGGAGGAGCCGGCGCGGTGAGCGCGAACCCGAGGGCAGCAGGGGGCGAGTCCTCGTGTTGTGGCTGAGCGTGGAAAGGTCTGCAGCGAACCCTCGCATCGGAGAGTTTTGATGCCACCCAAGAGCACGACAACCCGGCGGTGTTCGGCCGCGGCACACTCCACCGGCCCTGACGGCCGGGCGGTGGGTGTTGATGCCGCCCTCAAGGCGTCGAACATCACGCGCCTCAATCGGGCAGAGGGGCAGGTTCGCGGCATCGTGCGGATGGTCACGGAGGATCGGTCCTGTGCGGACATCATCATCCAGATCGCTGCGGCCCAGGAGTCGCTGCGTGCCGTCGCCAAAAACCTGCTCAAGAATCACCTCAAGCATGGCGCACAGGCGGCCCTCAAGGCGGGCCAGGCCGAGGCCGACGCGATGTGCACCGAACTGATGGAACTCATGAGCAAGATTGCCAGGTAGACCGAGAATCACCAATGACCACCGAGCACCAGCACGGCACAAGCACCCCGACGCCCGATGGGCATTCGCATCACGGGCACGATATGCCTCCGGCGAAGCCGGACGAATCCAAGCCCTCGACTGAACGGGTGGACTTGCCCCTCCAAGGCATGTCATGCGCCTCGTGCGCCAACACCATCGAGAAGGCGCTGGGCAAGGCTTCCGGCGTGTCCAAGGCGAGCGTGAACTTCGCCACCAAGACTGCGACGGTGCGCTACGACGCCGCCGCGACCTCGCCGGAGAAGTTGGTGGAGGTGGTGAAGGGGACCGGGTACGACGCCATGGTCCCAGAGCCGGCATCGGGATCTCACGCCGGGCGTGGAGACCAGATGCAGGGCATGACGGCAGCACAGCGCGCGGCCATGCCGGCGGGTCACGCCATGGCTGCTGGCAAGGGCGGCGAAGACCACTCGGCTCATATGCACGTCAACGCCAACGAGCAGACGGTGCTCCTGCGAAAGGTCATCATCGGCGCGGCCCTGTCGCTGCCCGTGCTGATCATCGCGATGTCACACGGCACAATCGCCTTTTTGAATCAACCCTGGATCAACTGGCTCCAACTCGCCCTCACCACGCCGGTCGTCGTCTGGTGCGGATCGCAGTTCTACCGAATGGCGTGGATG
>Ga0163155_10004918_pt1 | contig 13492 bp, 10 predicted proteins | sample OliLakLV19SP4G1_FD_148611 | JGI IMG/M metagenome (GOLD analysis project Ga0163155, IMG submission 148611) | Freshwater microbial mat bacterial communities from Lake Vanda, McMurdo Dry Valleys, Antarctica - Oligotrophic Lake LV.19.SP4.G1 | ecosystem: Environmental > Aquatic > Freshwater > Lake >...
CCCCGGATCGAACAACGCCTGCCACAAGGCCGAAGGCGGAATGCGGCTGCCGCCGGTCAGGAGCGCGATGCCGAGCGCCAGCAGCGCGAGCGCGGCCAGCACCGACCAGATCAGCGCCGCCCGCCGCAGTCCGCTGCCAGGCTTGGCTATTGTTGCCTCCAGCCCATGCTCAGATAGAGGCCGCGCGAGGGCTGGTTGAAGCGCAATGCGGTCTGGTACTCCTCGTCAAAGACGTTGTCCAGTCGTGCCGCGACGTAAAACCGGTGGCCAAGGTCACGGCGTGCGGTCAGATTCAGCGTGCGGTATCCGCCCAGCACCTGCACGCCGTCCGGCCGCTTGTCGCTGAACGCGAGTTCTCCGCCCACCCTCCAGCCTTGCAGGCTGGTATTGGCGACGATATTGCCGAACATCTGGCTGCGCCGCGTCAGCGGTGCACCGGTGGCGTTGATCGGGTCCTGCGCCGTCAGGCTGGCACGCAGGTCCCAACTGGCGTACTGACCGGTATAGGACATTTCAGTACCCTCGACGCTGGCCTTGCTGACGTTTCTTGGCAAAAACGCCGGCGCCGGGGATTCGATCAGGTTGAGGTACCTGGTGCTGAACTGTACGACGCGCAGCAAATGCGCTCCGGCGGCGTATTGCACACCGATTTCGTTGCTCTGCGTCGTTTCCGGTTGCACGGCGGGGTTGGCAAAGCCCGGGAAAAAAAGTTCGTTGAAGGTCGGTGCGCGAAAGGCGGTGGAGCGCATGGCCGTCAGCTTCCAGTCCGGCGTCAGCTCGTAACCATAGCCGGCAAGCCAGGTTCGCGCCCTGCCGAAATCGGAATATCTGTCCTCGCGCGACGCGAGCTGGAAGTGATGATCGCTCACCCGCCCGATATAACCGAGGCCCAGGCTGCGCACGCTGCGCGACGTATAGGTATAGGCGGTCGAACTGGACAGGCGCTGCTTCTGGTCCTCGACTGTGGCCGTGAGGACATGCCCCTTCGCCAGCGTGATGTCGTTCTGCCATTGCAGTTGTGTGCTGGCCGTGTCAAATCGCGTCGGCGTTGCGAGGTTGGTACGACTGTGCGCCGTGTCCTGCAACTTTGACAGGGTCAGCCGCGAAGCCCAGGCCGAACTGAGCTGGTTTTTGGCAAAAAAGGCCAGATTGGTCACCTCGCTATCCGAAGAATGCAATGTGCGCGGGGTGTCGAAATTGCTGTCAAAGTCGCCGTGGCCCCTGCTCTGGTAGGCGCGCACACCGATTTCATGTCCGGCCGCAAGGGTCTGCGACAACTGCGCCGCAATCGACTGGTTGGTGTAGCCATCGGCATCGGGGTTGATGTTGGCCGGCGCGAAACGCGGGTTCTGCGCGGTAAACCCCTTGGTCTCAAACTCCGAGATGCTCAGGTTGAAGCGCGTGTCGCCGGACTGCCCGCCGTAATTGGCCGACATCCTGTGCGTGCTGCGCGCGCCGACCATCAACTCGGCCTCACCGCGCGGTGTGCCCAGACCGCGCTTGGTGAAAATCTGGATCACCCCGCCGACGGCGTTGGCGCCGTACAGCGCCGACACGTTGCCGCGCGCGATCTCGACGCGTTCGATCTGCTTGAGCATGATCTGGCCGATCTGGGCGCTGCCGGTGGTGGCGGAGTCCAACCTCACGCCATCGACCAGGATCAGCGTCGAGGTGCTGCCGCCGCCGCGCATGAATATCGACCCTACCGAGCCGATGCCGCCGTTTTGCACGAACTCGAAACCGGCCTCGCGCCGCAGCAACTGGATCAGGTCGGTGGCCTGGGACTCGCGGATTTCCTTTTGCGTGATGACGGTGGTGTGCGGTATCGCCTCTGTTAGTTGCTGCTCGATGCGCCCGGCGGTGACGACCACGGCATCAGCGGGCCTCTCCTGGGACTGCGACTGCGCTTGTGCGGCAAGCGGCGAAACCAGAATGTATAAAAGACACATGGCGGCGCAAAGCCGCTTGAGTCGGTGTGCGTGAAGCATTTTATTCTCCCTCTAAGGCCAGCGTCCCCGCAGGCCCAGGCTTGATTCGAAGCGTGGGGAGAAACAAGTCGGCGTACCGGGCCACGCCTCCATTGCCGGGAGCGGGTCCGTCCTTGCCGACAGCCGCCTCCCGCGACCGCTTGAATCGGTTTTCTGGCCGGTCTCCGGGCTGGCAAGTCTTGATGCGCCCGCCTTCCCGCAGTCGATGACCGCAGTGGCTTGAGGCCCGGGAAGGACCTCGTTGAGCGCACCCACACTTGCTTACCGTTGCGGGGGCAGCACAGGCTTCCCGGATATTGCTTTGTCCCGGTTCCTGTTTCCCGTTTCACCCGCATCACACCATGCGACGCGGACACCAAAAAACTGCATTGATTATACGCGCCAGCCCGGCAATACAAAGCGACGCCAGCAAAAGGCTCAGACGGACTTCATTCCCGACTGTGCCTCGAGAACACCACATCGGAGCGGGCTGCCACGTCTGCCGGCGATGTGCAGGCGCGCGCACCGGCCGCGACATGGGCGCGCATGGCCCCGGGCCGCCGCGCCCATACCGCAAGCGCATGCCCGCCCTTGAGGAGGTGCATGGCCATGGGCGAACCCATGGCGCCAAGGCCGATAAAACCGCAGCGAACAGTCATCGTGCCCGCCCTGTTCCCTGTCACTTGTGCTTGAACGCGGGCTTGCGCTTTTCGACAAAGGCCGCCATGCCCTCTTTCTGGTCGTCGGTGGCAAACAGCGAGTGAAACATGCGCCGCTCGAACAGCATGCCCTCGTTGAGCGTGCCCTCGTAGGCACGGTTGACCGATTCCTTGATCATCATCACCGAAGGCAGCGAAAAATCGCAGATTTGTGCCGCGGCCGCAGTCGCCTCGTCAATGAGCTTGTCGGCCGCCACCACGCGTGACACCAGTCCGGCGCGCTCGGCCTCGGCCGCGTCCATCATGCGGCCGGTGAGGCACAGGTCCATGGCCTTGGCCTTGGACACCGCCCGCGGCAGGCGCTGCGTGCCGCCCGCGCCCGGAATGATGCCCAGCTTGATTTCGGGCTGGCCGAACCTGGCGGTGTCGGCGGCAATGATGAAATCGCACATCATCGCCAGTTCGCAGCCGCCGCCAAGGGCGTAGCCGGCGACCGCGGCGATCACCGGCTTTCTGACGCGCCGCAGCGCCTCCCAGTTGCGCGTGATGTATTCGCTCTTGTACACGTCCATGTAGGTCCAGTCCTTCATGGCGCCGATGTCAGCTCCGGCGGCGAAGGCTTTTTCGCTGCCGGTGATGATCATGCAGCCGATGTCGTCGTCGGCGTCAAACCCGAGCAGCGCCTCGCCGAGTTCGTTCATCAACTGGTCATTGAGCGCGTTGAGCTGCTGCGGACGGTTGAGCGTGACCACACCGATGCGGCCGCGGGTTTCGACGAGAATCATTTCGTAGGACATGCTGTCTCCGGTCAATTCTGAAAAATAGGTGGGCTCGCCTGACTAGCCGCGCAGGGCGCCCAGCGCCTGGCGCGCCGCCGTGCCGAGCATGATGGTGTCCATGCCGACCGCCACCAGCGTATAGCCCTTGGCGATGTAGGCGGCAGCGAGTTCCGCCGTGCCGACGTAAATGCCGAGTTGACGGTTGGCGTCCTTGCAGGCCTCGGTGACGCGATCGATGGCGGCGACCACACCGGGGTTGGTCACGAGGCCGTTGAGTTCGAGGCTGGCCGACAAGTCGTAAGGGCCGACAAACACCGCGTCAACGCCGGGCACCGCGGTGATGGCGTCGATGTTCTCGACGCCGAGCTTGTGCTCGACCTGCACCACCACCACCGTCTCTTCATTGGCCTCGTACAGGTACTCACGCAGTCCGTGGCCGTAGCCCTGGGCGCGCACGATGCCAAGACCCCGCGTGCCCACCGGCGGGTACTTGGCGTGGCGCACGATGCGCTCGGCCTGCCCGGCAGTGGTCACCTGCGGCACGACGATGCCGGACGCGCCGGTGTCGAGGGCCTTCTTGATGGTCGCCTCGGCGTCGTCGGCGACACGGATCAGGCAGGGTACGCGCGCCGCCTGGATCAGCGTTTGCGCGTCGCGCAGGCTGAGCGGGGCGTGCTCGGTATCGATGAACAGCCAGTCATAGCCGGCCATGGACAGCAATTCGCTGACATCCGAGGAGGCCAGCGTGACGATGGTCCCGAGCAGCAATTCGCCGCGGCGCAGGCGTTCGGCAAACGACAGGTTCATGCGTTCTCCCCGGATTTCATGTTTTGTCCCTACCCGCCTTTGCCGCGCGAGCCTCCCCGTCTCGTTTATATGCCCCCAAGGGCAACACATCCGGCAGTTCAATGCGCCGGCGGTCGGGCTCCATTTCAGTCAGCGCCACCGTTTCGCGCAGGCTGGCGCGACTGCGCTCGGTCAGTTGCTGGTACTGGCGCGTGGCATCGCGCTTCCACTGGAGCTCTTCTTCGCTTAGCGCGCGCAGCACCCGCGCCGGCATGCCGACGGCAAGCGTGCGCGGCGGCACCTTCATGCCGGCCTTGACGAAGGCGAGCGCGCCGACGAAGGCCGACTCGCCGATCTCGGCATGGTCGTTGATGACGGCGTGCATGCCTATCATGGCGTTGCGACGGATACGGGCGGCGTGGATGATCGCGCCGTGGCCGACGTGGCCGTCCTCCTCGATCACCGTGTCCTCGCCCGGAAAACCGTGGACGATGCACGCATCCTGGACATTGGCGCCGCGCTCGATGAGAATGCGGCCGAAATCCCCGCGCAGGCTGGCGCAAGGGCCGACATAGACGCCGGCGCCGATGATGACATCGCCGATCAGCACCGCACTCGGATGCACATAGGCCTGCGGATGCACAACCGGGGTGATGCCGTCGATGGAATAGACCTTGACCATGCCTGGAGGGTGCGCGTTCGAAGAGGACAAATCCTACGCCACTATTCGCCCGCACCTACTTGAGAATGCGCGCCAGCCAGGGCACCACCACCTCGCTGAATATGCGCGTGTCGGGCCAGTCGCGGCCGCGGCCGATGTGGCCGCCCTCCGGGTTGACCCAGGCCTCCTTGATGGAGCCCGAGCGCATCAGCACATACAGGTCTTCAATCGGCACCTGGCTGTCCTTTTCGCCATTGATGAGCAGCATTGGCGCCGAGGGCCTGGCGAGCCAGCCGGCCGACTTGAGCGACATGCGCGGGCCGTAGGCGAGGAATTCCTCCAGCGTCTTCGCGCCGTAGACGCTGGCACGCGCGGCGAACAGGTCGAACAGGTATTCGCGCGTGCCGAGCGCCTTGGCCTGCCATTCGGGTGAGAAATACGCGTCCACCGGCCCGCCCCACACCACGCTGCCGCGCAGCCGGTCCTTTTCGGTAAAGCCGACGCGCGCCGCCCAGTGGCCGCCCCAGGAGACGCCCATGAAACCAATGCGTTTCGCGTCGATGTCCTTGCGCGTCGCCAGGTAGTCGAGCACGCGCGAGTAAATGCGCTCGGCGCCGACGTCTATCATGATGGTCGATTCGCCGTTGCCCGGCATGTCAAGCGCGAGATACGCCAGGCCTGCGGCGATGTAGCCGGGCCCGTATTGCTCGACAACATACTCCTTGTAGGCGTCGAGGCCGCCGACGCTCATCACCAGCGGCACCGGGCCGCGTGCCTTCTCCCCCTTTGGCAAGGCCGGCAATTGCAGGTAGCCGACGATCTCCTTGCCCTCGAAGGGAATGCGCACCACCTCGATCGCCGGTTGCGCCAGCTTGGCGTAGCCCCGAAACGCCTCGGTGGCGCGCCGGTGCGCCGCGCGCTTGCCTTCCGAGTTCTGCGTCGGCCAGGCGCCGAAGCTGAAATAGCGCCAGGCCGACAGGTAGGCCTCGCGCGCCTGCAGCGCGTTTGTGGTCTCGGAAACCCTCGCGTGCGTGAGGTGCTTTTCGCCCTGCTGCGTCCATGAGCGCGCCCACTCGTCGCGATCGAGCGAACTGATGCGAGAAAGCACTTCGCGCACCTCCTCGCGGTCGTAACCGGTCAGCGGGTAGGCGTTGCGATTGGCGCGATCCTGCACCGCCGCCTTCAGTTCGGGCCAGGTACGCTGCTGCGCAATCTGGGCCGAGGCGTCCGGCCCGGACAACAATACGAACGAAACGACGGCGATGCCGACCGCACGCATGACTGAAGACATGTTTTCCTCCCGGATAGGCTTGGATTGGTTTTTCTCCGGCATCCTCTGCGGGGCCGGTGCGACTCTGGTGCTGTCAAAGATATTCTAGCAGCCGGGCGTTTGCACCGCCTGTTGTAAAATGCACTGCCCGGCGCGTTTTGGCGCCCCGGTCCTTTCCGCTCCGCTCCCCACTCCATGTCCACCCCTCCCAAACCCAACGCCGGCGCCGGCGCCCCCCCCCACGCCGGCAATTTCATCCGCAGCATCGTCGAGCACGATCTTGCAGACGGGACTTATGCCGCGCGGCGCTGGGGCGGCAAGCCAGGTCCGGCAAAAGACCATGCCGCAGCGCCCGCCGATGCAGCCAGAATCCGCACGCGCTTTCCGCCCGAGCCCAACGGCTACCTGCACTTCGGTCACGCCAAATCGATCTGCCTCAATTTCGGCCTGGCGCGCGATTATGGCGGCGTCTGCCACATGCGCTTTGACGATACCAATCCGGAAAAGGAAGAACAGGAATACGTCGACGCCATTCTGGAGTCGGTGCGGTGGCTGGGTTTTGACTGGGACTTCAACGGCCAGTCCAACCTTTATTTCGCCAGCGACTACTTCGACTTCATGTACGCCGCGGCCGAACATCTCATCGAAACCGGCAGCGCCTATGTCGACCGGCAAAGCGCCGACGAGATGCGCGCCACCCGCGGCACACTGACCGAGCGCGGCCAGGACTCACCGTGGCGCGACAAGCCCGCGGCCGGGCACCTCGCGACTTTCCGCGAAATGCGCGCCGGCCAGCATGCCGAGGGCAGCATGGTATTGCGCGCAAAAATCGACATGGGCTCGCCCAATATCAACCTGCGCGACCCGGCCATATACCGCATCCGCAAGGCGACCCACCACCGCACCGGCGACGCCTGGGGCATTTACCCGATGTACACCTTCGCCCACCCGATAGAGGACGCGCTCGAGGGCATCACCCATTCCATCTGCACCCTCGAATTCGAGGACCAGCGGCCGTTCTACGACTGGCTGCTGGGCAAGCTCGCCGACGGCGGGCTGCTGGCCCGACCGCTGCCGCACCAGTACGAGTTCGCGCGTCTCAACCTCAGCTATGTCGTGCTGTCCAAGCGCAAACTCATACAACTGGTCACCGACGGCCAGGTCGAGGGCTGGGACGACCCGCGCATGCCCACGCTCATCGGCGCGCGCCGCCGCGGCTACACGCCCGAGGGCTTTCGCCTGTTCGCCGAGCGCATAGGCGTGTCCAAGTCCGATTCCTGGATCGACTATTCGGTGCTTGAGGAATGCATGCGCGAGCACCTCAACGAGGTCGCGCCACGGCGCGTCGCGGTGCTCGATCCGGTGAAACTGGTTATCGACAACTACCCGGAAGGGCAGGAAGAGGAATGCCATCCGCCCAACCATCCGCAAAAGCCCGACTGGGGCAAGCGCGCCGTGCCGTTCTCGCGCGAGCTGTGGATAGAACGCGAGGACTTCACCGAAACACCGCCCAAAGGCTACTTCCGCCTGTTTCCCGGCAACAAGGTGCGGCTGCGCTACGGCTTTGTCATCGAATGCACCGGCTACGATGCGGCCACCGACACCGTGCACTGCAATTACTTCGCCGACTCCAAGTCGGGCACACCCGGTTCAGACGCCTACAAGGTCAAGGGCAATATCCACTGGGTCAGCGCCAAGCACGCCTACTCAGCCGAGGTGCGACTCTACGACCGCCTGTTCAAGGAAGCCCATCCGGGTGCGGGTGAGCGCGACTACCTGCTCGACCTCAACCCCGGCTCGAAAAAGACCATCACCGCACAACTCGAACCGGCGCTGCGTGAGGCCAAGCCCGAAGAGCGATTCCAGTTCGAGCGCCACGGCTATTTCATCGCCGACCGACATGAGCCGGGCAAATTCAACCGCACGGTGACGCTGAAAGACGCCTGGCAGAAGTAGCGACCAAGCTGGAAATGCCCGCCAGACGGCCATTTCCAGCCGATGGCATTGTCGCGGCAATGCCGCCCGCCGGAGGCAGGATTGCGCCAAAAACCGCATTTGCTACAAAGATTTGCGCGCCAAATCCATGGCGACACCAAACGCGTGACTGCCTCTTTAACTGGCGTCAGCCCCCCGATTGTGGTAAAATAGTCGGTTCGGGGATGCGTTGAGCAGCCTCCGAATACTTAGCCAACGAACGATGGGCAATGCCAATGGGGCAATGCCCCGGCGGCAACCAAAAGGAGTATCTGATTTGCAAGAAATCATGAAATTTCTTAAAAGCAGCGGTGAGAAGCTCGATTCGGAAATCGCGGCAGGCACCGGACTTTCCCTCGCCAACGTGCGGGCGCGCATGCAGGAGCTGTCGGCGCGTGGCGAAGTGATCATGTGCCACTCCATCCGCTACAACGACGGCAAGAAAGTCGAGGGCATGCTGTGCCGCGTCGCCGGCTATATTCCGCCGGTCGGTCCCGGCCGCAAATCCAAGGCGCAACCGGTCAACAACTAAGACCCGGTGCACGGAAAAAAGACAGGCTGCGCCTGTCTTTTTTTTTGCCCTCGCTGTGGCCGCCCGCGCTTTTTGTCTGCGTACGGCCACAGCGCAAGCGGTGAAAATCCGCGACAATCCGCGACAATCCGCGACATCCGCACGCTCCCTCCCCTTCTGGAAACAGGAAGTCCCCGTTGACCGCCGCTACGCCCCCCGCCGACACATCGCCCAAGTCTTTCGCCGCACTGCGCCTGCCCGGCTACCGCGCCTATTTCATCTGCGGCGCGCTGGCGATGATGGCCGACAGCATTGAGCACGTCATCAGTTACTGGATCATTTTCGAGAAATTCCGCTCACCGGCGCTGGGCGGTTTTGCCATCCTTGCCCACTGGTTGCCGTTTTTATTCTTCTCGGTCTGGTCCGGCGCCCTCGCCGATCGCTACGATCCGCGCCGCCTGATCCAGTTCGGCATGTGCTGCTTCATCGCGGCGTCGCTCGGCTGGGCGTATTTTTTCATCACCGACACGCTGCAGCAGTGGCATGCCATGGTGTTGCTGGTGCTGCACGGCTTTGCCGGCGTATTCTGGCACCCCGCTGCGCAATTGCTGATCCACGACATCGTCGGTCCGGCGCAACTGCAATCGGCGGTGCGCCTCAACGCCACGGCGCGCTACCTCGGCCTGCTGTTCGGTCCGGCGGTCGGCGGCGCCATCCTGCTCGTTTTCGGGCCCTCCTACGGCATCCTGCTCAACGCGCTGATCTACCTGCCCTTTATCATCTGGCTGTGGAAGGCGCCCTACGGCCCGCGCTTTCGCAAGGAACCGCCCCCGCCGGTACGCGCAGTGCGCGGCCTCGCCGATATATTTGCCACGGTGCGTGAAATCGGCGGGCACCCGGTGATCGTGCCGATGATCCTGCTCACCGGCCTCGCCTCCTTGTTTGTCGGCAACGGCTACCAGCCGCAAATGCCCGAGTTCGCGCACGACCTGGGACACAAGGACGCCGACTTCTCCTACACCATGCTGCTGGCCGCAGACGCGGCCGGCGCGCTGACCGCAGGCCTGCTGCTGGAAGCGCGCAGCCTGCTGGTGGCGCGCGCCCGCACCGCCTGTATCCTGGCGCTGCTGTGGTGCTGTGCCATCGGCGGCTTTGCGCTGATCAAGAGCTATCCGGTGGCGCTGCTGTTGCTGTTCGCCGTGGGCTTTCTCGAACTGTCCTTCAATGCCATGGCGCAGACGCTGGTGCAGTTGCATGCGCCGGCCCACCTGCGCGGTCGCATCATCGGCCTCTACATCTTGTCGAGCCTTGGCATGCGCGCCTTCAGCGGCGTCACCATAGGCATCGCCGGCGGTTTCATCGGCATCCACTGGTCGCTGGCGCTGTCGGCGATGGTGTTGTTTACGATAATTGCGGTATTGATGGCCTTTACCGTCAAACGCGGGGCGGCCGCAGCCTGACAAGACCACGAACGGCGACCGGGCCAAAGAACGCCTGGCGCCACGACAACAAGGAGAAGAAACATGCTCACCGGTGACATGCTGCGCCGCTCGGCGCAGCGCTTTCCGGGCAAGGCGGCGATCATCCGCGACGACACCCGGCTCAGCTACGCCGAACTCGATGCCGCGGCCAACCGCCTCGCCCATGCGCTGATTGCGACGTGTGAGGCGACGTGTGAGGCGACGTGTGAGGCGACATGTGAGGCGACATGCAAAACGACCGGAGCCGGCCGCGGTGGCAAGGGTGGCAAGGGTGCCAAGGGTGCCAAGGGTGCCAAGGTCGCCATGCTCAGCCGCAACCTGCCCGAATACGGCATCGTGTTTTTCGGCGCCGCGCGCTCGGGCCTGATTTTGGTCAATGTATCGGTGCTGTACGCAGCGGATGAACTGGCTTTCGTGCTCGACAAGTCGGACAGCGAAATTCTCATTTTCGACGCTGCTTTTGCCGACAAGGTCGCGGCGATACGCGGCCGTTGTGCCAGGCTGAAAACGCTGGTCTGCATCGGCGAGGGCGGCGCCAGCGTCGATCGCGCCATCCCCTTCGCGCAATTCATGGCCGGTCACGCCGACACCGAACCCGACGTACCCATGGCGGAAACCGATCCGTTTTGCATGACTTACACCGGCGGCACCACCGGCCGCCCGAAAGGCGTGTTGTGCAGCCATCGTGCGCGCACTCTGACGGCACACACCGTGGCCATCGAAGAAGCGCTCGATGAGCGCGACGTCGTCGCCATTGTCACACCGCTCTTTCATGTGGCGGCGCTCAACATCATGTTTCAGCCGGCGATACTCGTCGGCGCGACCTGTACGCTGGTGACGCCCTGGTCGGCCGACAAGTTCATGGACACGGCGGCGCGCGACGGGGTGACTGCGGCCTTCATGGTGCCGACGCAAGCCAACATGCTGGCGTCCAGCCCGAACTTCGACGCGGCCATGCTCGCCACCTGGCGCAAACTGACCTTCGCCGGCGCGCCGATGCCCGACTGGGTGCAGCTCGAATTGAAAAAGCGCCTGCCGCAGCTGCTGCTGACGCAGATTTACGGCCAATCGGAAATGGGCGTGCTGACTTCGCTGCGCGACTGGCACCTCGCGGCCAAGCTCGGCTCGGTCGGGCGCCAGGCCTATAACGTCGAACTCGCACTGTTCACGCCGGAGGGCAAGCGCGTCGGTCCGGGCGAACTGGGTGAAATAGGCAGCCGCGGCGACAATCTGATGCTCGAGTACTATGACGAGCCGGAACAGACTGCGGCGTTTTTCAAGCACGGCGGCGGCTGGGGACTCACCGGCGATGTCGGCATCATGGATGCGGACGGCTTCATCACCCTGGTTGATCGCGCCAAGGACATGCTTATTTCCGGCGGCGAAAACGTTTACCCGAAGGAAATCGAGGATGTGATTTTCCAGCTCGATGCCGTTTCCGAGTGCGCGGTGTTCGCCGTGCCCGATAGCAAGTTCGGCGAACTGCCGGCGGCCTATATCTCGCTCAAAGCCGGGACGGTTCTGACCGAGGCCGAGGTTGTCGAGCACTGCAGGACGCGGCTGGCCGAATTCAAACGTCCCCGCATCGTTAAATTTGTGACTGATTTTCCCAAAACTCCCATAGGAAAGATCCAGAAAAACGTGCTGAAGGAGCCGTACTGGAAAGACAGGACAAAACGCATATGAACCCGACGCCCTACGAAAAATATTCCAGCCTGCAACTCAGGCGCCATCCCGACGGCATTCTTGAAATCATCATGGGGGCCCCGGGCAAACTGTCCACCGCCGACCACGCCATGCACGGCGAGCTCTCGACGATCTGGCGCGACATCGACGCCGATCGGGAGGTGCGCGTCGCCCTCATCCGCGGCGAGGGCAAGGGTTTTTCCGCCGGCGGCGACCTGCAACTGGTGGAGGACATGGCGAACGATTTTGCCGTCCGCTCGCGTGTCTGGCGCGAGGCCCGCGACCTCGTATACAACGTCATCAACTGTTCCAAGCCGATTGTCTCGGCGATGCACGGCCCGGCGGTGGGCGCGGGCCTCGTCGCCGGGCTGCTGGCCGACATTTCGATTGCCACCAAGACCGCGCGCATCATCGACGGTCATACCCGCCTCGGCGTTGCCGCGGGAGACCACGCCGCCATCGTCTGGCCGCTGCTGTGCGGCATGGCCAAGGCCAAGTACTACCTGTTGCTGTGCGAGCAGCTCAGCGGCGAAGAGGCCGAGCGCATCGGCCTCGTATCACTTGCCGTCGATGACGCCGACCTGATTCCGCGGGCGTTTGAAGTCGCGACCAAACTTGCGAAGGGCTCACAGACGGCCATACGCTGGACCAAGTACAGCCTCAACAACTGGCTGCGCCTTGCCGGCCCGACCTTCGATACCTCGCTCGCGCTGGAGTTCATGGGCTTCTCCGGCCCCGATGTGAAAGAGGGCGTCGCCTCGCTGCGCGAGCGTCGCGCGCCCAACTTCGACCCGAACTGCCCGTTCTAGAATCCAGCCCTGAAAACCAGTCGCAAATCAAAATTGTCATTCCGAGCGCAGCGAAGAATCTGCTGTTGATGCAGATCTAAAGCAGATTCCTCGGCCTGCGGCCTCGGAATGACAATTTCAGCAACTGTCGTGTTGAAACCGTTTCATAAGGAGTGACACCATGGACCTCGGCATTTCCGGACAAACCGCGCTGGTGCTGGGCGGCACGCGAGGCCTCGGCCTCGCCTGCGCCGCAGCCCTCGCCCAAGCCGGTGTCAGGCTGCTGGTCAACGGCCGCTCGGCGGCAGGCTGGGACGCGGCGCGCACCGCGCTTCCCGGCGCGACGTTCGTGCAAGGCGACCTCGGCAAGCAGGATGACCGGACGAGCATCATCGCCGCGGCCGAACAACTCGGGCCGGTGTCCATTCTGGTCACCAACGCCGGCGGCCCGCCCACCGGCCGCTTCGAGGAGCTCAGCCCGGCACAGTGGCGCGCGGCGTTTGAAACCAATTTTCTCGGCATTCTGGAAATCACCCGCGCGCTGCTGCCGGGCATGCGCGCGCGCCGCTACGGCCGCATCATCAACGTCACCTCCTTTGTGGTGAAGGAGTTGTACCCCAACATGTCACTGTCCAATTCCTTTCGCGTCGGCCTGACCGGCGCGATGGGCTCGATCGCGCGCGAGTGCGCATGCGACGGCGTCACCATCAACGGTATCCTGCCCGGACTGATGGACACCGGGGCACTGCAGCGCGTGTTCCTCGACCGTGCCAAACGCAGCGGCGAAACCGAACAGCAGATCCGCCACAGCATGGCGCAAAGCGTGCCGATGCAACGCCTGGGCACAGCCGCGGACTTCGGCCCGCTCTGCGCCTTTCTTGCCTCGCGACACGCCGATTACATCACCGGCCAGAATATCTGCATCGACGG
>Ga0163155_10004919_pt1 | contig 13489 bp, 12 predicted proteins | sample OliLakLV19SP4G1_FD_148611 | JGI IMG/M metagenome (GOLD analysis project Ga0163155, IMG submission 148611) | Freshwater microbial mat bacterial communities from Lake Vanda, McMurdo Dry Valleys, Antarctica - Oligotrophic Lake LV.19.SP4.G1 | ecosystem: Environmental > Aquatic > Freshwater > Lake >...
CTGCTCAAGCAAAGGAAGGCTGAATGGACGACGCAGACAGGCTACGGGTCGAACATTTTCTAGAGACTTGGAAAGGCTCTCAGGGTAATGAGCGAGCCAACTATCAAGGCTTTTTTCTCGACCTGTGTGATGCGTTAGGGGTCGATCGCCCACCGCCAAAGGGCAATATTCCTGGCGATCCGTATGCGTTTGACAAAGATATTCGCGTCATTCACAAAGAGGGCTTCAGCACCAACTATGCCGACTTCTACAAGGCAGGGCATTTTCTGATTGAGGCGAAGCAAGGTGGGAGCGCTTCTAATAAAGGCACGGCGAAGCGGGGCACCAAAACCTACGACACGGCGATGGAGAAAGCCTTTTATCAGGCACTCAGCTACACGCCGTTTTTGTCGGCAAAGCCGCCGTTTGTGCTGACCTGCGATATTGGCTCTCACTTTGAAGTGTGGATGAGCTTTAGCGGCAACTATGGCGGCTATGGGGCACGAGAAACGATTGCGCTCGATCGCCTGCTGGATGACAAGGTGTTCGATCGCTTTGTCGCCATCTTCAGCGATCCGCAAAGCCTGAACCCGGAGAAGTATCGGGCGAAGGTGACGCGGGAGGTTGCCGATACGCTGGCAAAGCTGGCGCGATGGCTAGAAGAGCAGGGACATGAGCCGCAGGAGGCTTCGAGCTTTTTGATGCGCTGCATCTTTACGATGTTTGCCGAAGATGTGGGGTTGCTCAAGGGCGAGGTGTTTACCCAAGCGCTGAAGGAACGCTGGATTGCTGACCCTGCTTCGTTTAAGCCGCAGGTTGAGGCGCTGTGGCAAACGATGAATACGGGTGGCAGTTTTGGGTTTGAGCGAATTTTGCGGTTTAACGGCAGCTTTTTTGCCCACGCGATCGCCTTCAATCTTCCCCAAACGCAGCTAGAGATTTTGCATGAGGCGGCAGACAAAGATTGGAGTGCGGTTGAGCCTGCGATTTTTGGGACGCTGCTGGAGCGGGCATTGGACAAGAAAGAGCGGAGTCGCTTGGGGGCGCACTACACGCCGCGATCGTATGTGGAGCGGTTGGTGCGTCCGGTTGTGATGGAGCCGCTGCGCGAAGAGTGGCTGCTGGTGGAAAGTGAGGTCGATCGCCTCCTAACGCTGAAGGAAAATCAGCAGGAGCCGACGAAGGCGCAGCGGCAAAAGGCGGCGGTTGAGATTCAGGCGTTTTTGGAAAAGTTGCAGCAGATTCGCATTCTCGATCCGGCATGTGGGACAGGCAATTTTTTGTATGTGACGCTGGATCTGATCAAGACGCTGGAACAGGAGGTGCAGACGCGCCTGCTGGATGTGGTCGGGCAGGTAACGACGGATTTGCTGGAGGAGTTTGATCCGCGTTTGGCAGGACGCAAGCAGGTGAATCCGTCGCAGTTTTTGGGCATCGAAATTAGCCCCAGAGCGGCGGCGATCGCCGAACTGGTGATCTGGATTGGCTATCTGCAATGGCACTTCAAACGATCGGGCAGCACGCCGCCACCGGAGCCAATTTTGCAGGATTTCCACAATATTGAGTTTCGAGATGCTGTGCTGGCGTATGACGGCAAGGAGGAGGCGATCGATCCCAAAACGGGTAGGGTCAAAACGCGCTGGGGCGGTCGGATGATGAAGCATCCAGTCACAGGTGAAAATGTACCCGATCCAAGCGATCAAATTCCCATTTATCGCTACCTCAACCCGCGTCCCGCTGAATGGCAAGAGGCGGACTATATTGTGTCGAATCCTCCTTTTTTGGGTAACAAAAGGATGCGTACAGTCCTAGGAGATGGTTATACAGAGGCATTACGAAAACTCTACAAAAATGTGCCCGAGTCAGTTGATTTTGTAATGTATTGGTGGCATAAAACCGCAGAGGCTTTAAAGCAGAAGAGAATTAACGGATTCGGATTAATTACAACAAACACTATTAGTCAAACTTGGCAGAAAAAACTTCTTGATTACCACCTCAGTTCAAAAAATATTCGATTGATTCTTGCCATCTCCAATCATCCTTGGACAGATGAAGGAGCTGCAATTGGTATTGCAATGACAGCCGCTTCATTAAGTGAGTTTTCATCCTCTAAGTCCGCAAGAATTGGTAATGTAATTTCGGTAAGAGAAGCAGAAACCCCTGAAGATATGGCAGAAACAGTTGAGGTAAAGTGGCAAGATGTTGATGAGATATTTAGTGATCTTAAAGGTGGTGCAGATCTATCTAAGGCGAAATTACTAAAAGCTAACAAATCTCTTGTAAGTCGTGGTGCAATGGTTGGCGGCTCAGGGTTCATTCTAGAATCTGAGGAGTTTTTTCAGGTTGAGCCTGAAATTCAATTCAACTATATAAGTGGTAGAGATTTGACACAGAACTCTCGTAATGTCCGGGTCATTGATCTATTTGATCTATCTGTTAAGCAAGTCCAAGAATGCTATCCAAGGACTTATCAATATCTCATTGAAAAAGTTAAACCAATAAGGATTGCTAGCCATAATAAAAACTTACGCGAGAAGTGGTGGATTTTTGAAAGACCTAGAGTTGAACTCCGATCAGCATTAAAAGGTCTTAAACGCTATATCGCAACAGCCGCAACAGCTAAACATCGGGTTTTTGTTTTTCTAGACAGCAAAACATTGCCAGATGATAGCGTAATAGCAATATGTCTCGAAGATCCTTACTTTTTAGGAGTTCTTTCAAGTCACACTCATGTAATTTGGGTTCTTTCGACAGGTGGAACCCTTGAAGATAGACCACGTTACAACCAAAGTGTTTGTTTTAGTCCTTTCCCCTTCCCCGCTCCCACCCCTGAACAAGAACAGAAAATTCGGGAGTTGGGCGAAAAGCTAGACGCGCATCGTAAGCGGGTTCAGGCAACCCATGCCGACATCACGATTACCGGGATGTATAACCTGCTGGAGAAACTGCGGAAAGGCGAAGCGTTTACGGAGAGCGATCGCGCCTACAACGACAAAGCCCTCGTCTCCACCCTCAAACAAATCCACGACGAACTTGATGCCGCCGTCTTTGATGCCTACGGTTGGCAACCTGATCTGGGCGACGAAGAGATTTTAGAACGGCTGGTTGCGTTGAATGGCGATCGCGCCGAAGAAGAACGCAACGGACACATTCGCTGGCTGCGTCCCGACTATCAGGCACCCCACGAAGTCAGAACCCAGCAAGTCCTTGCAGGCATTGTTGCCGAAGAAACCGCGATCGTCGCCCCCGTCGAACAAAAACCTTTCCCCAAACAGCCCAAAGAACAGCTTGCCGCCATCCGCGATTTGCTGCGAACGAGTGGCGGTGAGTGGTCGATCGAGCAGATTGCGGCTCAGTTTAAGGGCGGTGGGCGCTATAAAGGGGCGATTTCTGAAAACCTGGAACGCCTCGAATGGTTCGGCGTGCTTCTCTGTCGTGAAGATGGGCAAATTAAACGTTGGCAGCTTGCTGATTCATCCACTCAGGCAGCATAAATTTTTCTCAGGAGTTTGCCCATGAAAGCTGACAGTTTCAAAATTTCCAGAGTGTTTAGCAGTGGAGGGGATATCCATTACGTTTTGCCCCACTTCCAACGCCAATACAGCTGGGAGCAAAGAAACTGGCAGACGCTCCTGGACGATGCCTTTGCGCTTTATGAGGAGTACGACCCCGAAAAGGAACCACCAGAGCACTTCCTCGGTTCACTTGTAGTAATTAATGATGGGATTCGCAATGGTGTCATCCCTGCCTTCAATTTAGTGGATGGGCAGCAACGCCTGACAACAATTTCGTTACTATTCTGCGCCCTACACGACCTCGTTCAGGAAACCCATCCAGCCGTTGCCAAGCGAACTAAACGGCTCTTGATGAACCTGGATGAGACAGGAGATGTGCGCTATAAGCTTCTGCCAACTACAAAATATGGCGATCGCGATGCCTACACAGCCCTCCTTAGAGGCGAAACCCCACTTCCCAGTGAGTCTGGAATTCCTGGGGCTTACCAGTACTTACGCAAGCAGCTAGAGCAGAAAATTAACGAGGGAGCAATACAGCCTGAATTTTTCTTTATCGTTATCTCCAACTGCTTCCAGGTTGTCTTTATTGACCTAAACCACGACGAAAGCCCATACAAAATCTTTGAGAGCCTGAATGCTAAGGGCAAGCCCCTATCCCAAGCAGACCTGGTTCGCAACTACATTGCCATGAAGCTGCCAACTCAACAGCAGGAAACCGTGTTCAAAAATCAGTGGGAAAAAATAGAACACTTACTGCAAGAAAAGCGGATGGTCGGCAGGTCGCGGATTGGCGAGTTAACTGCCTTTTTGCGACACTACCTGGCAATGGAGTCCAGAGTACTGTGTAGCCAGGAGCATATCTATGAACGATTTCGCGATCGCTGCGAACGCGAGTTTGATACAACCAACACATTCATTAGTGAAATTGGTACCCTACGAACCTTCGCAGAATATTACGATCGGCTCCTGCGGCCAAAACATGAGGCAGATGCAGCCATTCAAAAAGCGCTCCATCGGCTGAGCCAGTTAGAACTTTCAACCGCCTATCCATTTCTACTGGCCGCTTATTCTGCCTATCAATCGACCACCATTAGCAAAGATGATTTTTTAGATTTGCTGGGCGTTCTAGAGAATTACCTGGTTCGGCGGCAGGTCTGCGGGGAACCCACCAATTACCTCAACAAGATGTTCCCAACCCTCTGGCGCGATACTCAAATTGAGGTAGAAAACGGGCTTACCTTTAGAGACGCGCTCAGACAGGTACTTGCTAACAAAGGGTATCCGAGCGATCGCAATGTACAGCAAGCAATCCGCACTCGTAAGCAGTACGACTCAAGTAGCCAGGAGAAACTGTGCCTGGTTCTAGAAAGCATTAATCGATACCTACATCAAGGAAAGGGAGGATATACGGTGCTGGATGGGTCGCCAACCATTGAGCATATCCTTCCCCAAAAACCCGATTCCTCCTGGAAAAAAGAACTGAACGAAGCCTTTGATCGCACCTATCGAGATTATCTGCACACACTGGGCAATCTCACCCTGGTGACTCAGGAATGGAACTCTCAACTCTCGAATGGATCATTTAAAGACAAAAAGGCTACTTTGTCTGGACACGCTTTGAAAATAAACAGTGGCTATTTCTCCCAGGAAATTCCGCTTTGGAATGAGGCTGCCATCCTTGCCAGAGCAGATATTTTGACCGAAGCTTTTCTTGCGATCTGGGCTGCCTTTGGAGAAGCCAGCCCCGTAATTCAGGAAAGCTACCGTGCCCCTAAATCGGTCACAATTTGCGGAGAAAGTTTCCAAATTTCGGATAAGACCTGGCGGCAGTTCATGAAAACTGTCGTGGAGTGGGTTATCCAGAACCATCCCGACCAGTTTAAGCATGTTCGGGCGCAGTTAGAAACTCATTTTTGCGATGATTTGACAGGCAAAAAGTATCCGCGTGATTGGCACAAACTTTCTAATGGCACCTACGTCTACCAATCAGATTCTGCCAGAGGTCACAAAAGCTTTTGCCGTCGTCTTTTGTTAGCAGTTGGGGTGCCTGAAACAGACTGGAGTCTTGAAGAAGCCGAAGTTACAGCTTAGCGGCTATAAACTCGTATGACTTTTTTAGAAAAACTACCCTGATTTCTGAAGCATCTTCTAGCCAACCTCATCCAGGCGATCGAGGTTGAACTTCTGAATCATTTCCTTCTGCTCAGCCGCTTCCAACCAGCGATCGATCGCCTCATTCATAATCGCATTCACTGAAGAGTCCTTGATCCCTGCGATCGCTTTAAGGAGGCGATCGGTTTCCTCAATTGCGAAGACTCCTCCAAACGCAGTCTTCGACAGAAATCAAAGCGTGCCGCCATGGACAATGCCTACATGCTCAAGGTGCTTGCAGCGGCTCTGCCAGAACCTAGTCAAAATCTAGAACCCAGTTGTCAATAGCATTTGAGATGCGCTTACCCTGATAGAAACCCTTAGTGCCTGTCCCTATGAAGGTATGAATATCACTAGAGTCAAAGGCTTAACTGAAGCAGAGAAAGCTACATTAAAAGCACTAAGGGCGATCGAAAATTAAAAATGAAAATTAAAATGGAAGATTAGGAGGAAACTATTATGAATACCCTTGAACAAATCAACCAAGACCTTGCTCATCTTGATGAACAACAACTTCAACAAGTCGCTGAATTTATTGAATCTGTTAGATCTCAACCAGAGCAGCTTGCTTGCGATCGCAAGCATATCTTGACATTCCTCAAACAGGTTCGGAGTCGCCATCCATCACGAGCGATCGCAGAAATTGATCAAGACCTACAGCAAGAACGCAACTTATGGGACAGCTAGCCCTACCTTCATCAGCGATCGTGTATGTCGATACCGCGATTTTTATCTACACCGTAGAAGCGAAGCCAGCATATTTCACAGCCCTTCAACCACTTTGGCAACAATTTCAAATCGGTGACATAGAACTCATTACCAGCGAATTAACTTTGATGGAGATTCTTGTCACCCCGCTCAGAAATTCTGACTCTAATCTAGTCTCTGATTATGAACAACTCCTAACCGCTTCTGAGATTAGACTTCTCCCAATCAACCAATCAATCCTCAAAACTGCTGCCCACCTCAGAGCCACCACGAACTTGAAAACCCCAGATGCTATTCACGCTAGTACTGCTATGAATCATACCTGTACCATCTTTCTGACAAACGATCGAGGCTTTCAGAGTACATCAAATCTACCAGTACTTATTCTCAGTGAAGTTATGCAGGCATGAACATCACCGGAGTCAAAGGCTCAACTGAAGCAAAGAAAGCCATACGGAAAGCCCTCTGTGCAGTAGAAAATTAAATACCGTATGGGAGAAACTATGCAAGCAGCTTTTCACATTACGACAAAAGTCCTGCCTGGAAACAAAATTGAAATCCAGTTACCCGAAGGCGCGATCGGCGAAGAGATTGAGGTAATTATCTTGTTGCCAGAAAAACCCCACGTTCCGAAGCGTAGCGCCCTAGAGATCTTGGCGGATGCCCATACCCTCGGCTCCTTCAGAACCCCCGAAGAGATTGATCAATCCATTCAAGACGAAAAAAACTAACGGGACAGCTAACGATTCCCGATCATGCCACTGTCTATAGCGGTTCTCATGCTAGTGAAGGGCATCAGAGCAGGAGCGATACGGCAGTTCGCCCTCCGATCTGTAGCGCACCAGATCGATAATTGCTATATGTAGATACTGCTCCCGTTATCTATAGTGTCGAATTGCATCCAGACTACTGGACAATACTCCAACCGTTGTGGGTTAAACAGCAAGCCCCAAAAATCAGCCTCATCAGTAGCGAACGGCTTTGGATGGAAACCTTAGTCTTTCCGCTTAAAACTAAAAACCGCCCGCTGACTCAGCTTTATGAGGAGCTGCTCAGAGATGACATTCAACTCATTGCGATCGATAAAACCATCCTCAGCGCCGCCGCCGAAATCCGAGCCACAACCCACTTAAAGACACCTGATGCCATTCACATTGCTACTGCTCTCAATATTGGGTGCAACCTGTTTTTGACCAATGACGCAGGCTTACGCAATGTTCCAGGCTTAACAGTGGTTGTGCTCAAGGATGTTTTGGAGACTTAAGCACGGATTGCTCTTAAGGCGGCAGGAGCAACGCGATCGCACTTGGCAGCACACCTTAACGTTTCGGCGTCAACAGCCAGATATTGACTTGATTCAGTCACTCAATCGAAATGAAATAGCCCTGTGACTTCCTCTACTTGAGCTTTTCAGCCACAGCCGAAATGGGCACCAAACGCCTCTGGAAGAAATAGCGTTTACTGCTTCTCAAGCGTGAATGTGCCTTGATTGTTGTCTAAATCGACAAAGCTTCCCGTAATTAAGTCATCTCGATCGAGCCGACCCGTCAAAACAGCATAGTAAGAGGAAGCAGGTTGAGACTCACAGCAATAAATTTGGGCAAGAGTCAGCACAGGTCTACCGCGCTCAGACGATTCATACACCCTAATTTCAAATAGGCTATCGTTATCGGCGGGTATCAAGTAGCGTCCGACTAAGCCTCGATTGCCATCTAGAAAGACCTGAAGACGGTAGCTTATGGGCGCAATGCTTACCCAATAGTTCCAAACGCCAATCAGCTTTTCTGGGGTAGACAGAGCGGCAGCCTGGTTTTGCCTGTGACCTTGCCGCTCCTCAAGTGCGATCGGCTCTGAGATGTGAGGTTCGGGCGGGGGTTCGATCGGCTCTGAGATGTGGGGTTCGGGCGGGGGTTCGATCGGCTCATAGTCGCGGCAGGGAATTATGTTCGCTTCAATCTCCGTTGACGAGTCTCCTATTAATGTGGATTGCAGCAAGATCGAAATGACAGACGATGCAGGCAATGACGAATTTATTGGCGAGCTTACTCTTGATGCCAATTGCAGCCGTTTCCACTGTGACCAGTAGATTGGGTTAACGGCACAGCCAAAGTCAGTGTGATGCTGCAAACGAGTCGAACAAAACTGGCAAGTTTGACAATTTGGCAGCGGGGTAGGATTTGATGGCGGTTGGGGCAGCACGATCGCCTCTGTGACAACGGTATCGCCCGTTTCTCCTGCATAGATTGCTGCCACTTCTGCTGCGGTCAGTGCCCAGTGATATAAGCCCACACCGCCAATGCCGCCCGGAAAATGACCGCCGCCGCTATCAGAGCGTTTGCCCAGCGTCAGCGGGATCTGATGCGACAGGGAAGCCGGACGATTCGTTGGGTCAAACTGCCAAACCAGTTCGCCATCCACATACCAGCAGCCACCGTCTGCTGCATCTCGATCGATCGTCACCGCTACATGATGCCAAACCCCATCGGCAACAATCGGAAGCTGTCTCAAATGTTCTGAACGGTTAACATAATTACACCACTCGGTGCCTCCGTAGGCCAAAATACCGGGATGCGAGAGCTGGGTGTTGATCCGCCCTTGATAGGTAAAGAATGCCCATCCATGGACGGTGCCACTGTCTTCGATCCGATGGTCGAGGATGACGTTAGTGCCACAGTTAGCAGTGCGTATCCAGGCAGAAACCGAAAAATCGCCGCGATCAACTGACAGTAGGGGCGTAACCGGAAACGTCACATAGCTGTTTGCCAAAGTCAGAAACGGCGGAATGCGCCGATTAGTCTCGTCGATTGCATATTCGACTCTGCCATATACCTGTGCACTGGGCAGGTCAGAGCGATCGCAGACCAATCTATCTCCATCAACCAACCATCGAGCAGCAGCAGTACCAGGAGATGTATAGACGCTTAAAATAGGCTGGCTCATCAGTTTCTCAAGGGTGTGAAACAAGGCAAAAACGCAGGATTACTTGTGCAACGTCAGCCCTCAAAATCAGCTCCATGCAGAGTACCATCCGATTTGTCAATCTTACACAGCGCGTCGATGTGCAGATGTGATGCTGATGTACCTACAACGTGATATTGAACACATCTTGCTACGTAACCCAACCTAATCGTGAAATTAGCAACACCCATAAAATGCCAAGTCAACAAAAAGGGAGTGAGCCTTCTACAGACTCACTCCCTTTTTGTTGATGTTTCTTTTACGCTTTCTTTTTAGATCGACCTGGCTCAAACGGTAAAGCAGGGCGATCGCCGTCTACTACTATCTCACCTTTTATCTCGCTCTTTTGCCGCTTCTCCTCTGCATCTACAATCTTTTGCAGATTTTCCGGCAGCGGTTCACGAGAAAGAATAAAGGTTTGCAGGGTCTGGAAGATGTTCGCAATTAGCATATACATCAACACCCCCGCTGGCAGGGGAAAGAACAAGAACATCCCCGAGAACAGCACAGGCGTGATCTTATTGACAGTATCTTGCTGTGGATTCGATGACGGCCCTTGACCAGACAATAGCTGGTTGGCATAAAGGCTCAAGCCAAAAAAGATCACCATCCCGACAATATCCCAATGAATAGTGCCATCTTGGTCAAACGCCCCCACTCGACCTAATGCATCAATAAACAAGAACCCTTTCTTCGCTGCCAACCCTTGAACGGTACCTTGAAGCGTCACATCCCCAGGCTGAAGCGCCTCAATCGATCCATCTTCAGCAATCCGAACTAGACCCTCGCCCTTCGTCACCGTCCAAACGGGTGCGATTTCTGTATCCGGGTATTCGGTTAACACCTCCCGCAGAGGCTGGCCAGAAACTGTCTGAAAATCGACCTTAGTGGTCTCACCGACCGCTAGCCGAGTCCCACCAGGAACCAGAGCGGCAATGGGAATGTGAACACCATCGGATACGTAAATGCTGTGTGGCTCGGTCAAGTAAGCCTGAGGCTGAATTTGCTCAATTTGTTCTTTGGGAAGAATTTGCAAATTAACCGCATAGTTGATGTCAGAGAATGGCGATCCCCGCAGGGTGGCGAATAGCGCAAACAGAATCGGCATCTGTAGCACCACCGGGAAACAGCCCGCTAACGGGTTGCCAAATTCTTTATAGACCTTGCTCATCTCTTCCTGCTGTTTAGCAGGCTCTTCCTTGTGGCGCTCTTGAATTTCCTTGACGCGCTTTTGCATGGCTGGTTGAGCAACCCGCATCCGTCGCATGTTGCGAATAGAGCCAGCACTCAGAGGATAGAGGGCGAAGCGAACCACGAGTGTCAGAGCCACGATGGCTAGACCATAGCTAGGCACGATCCCATAGAAAAAATCTAGGATCGGCAACATCACCTTGTTTGAGAGAAAACCGACGCCAAAATCCATGTGCTCTATGTCTACCTTCGTGGTCTGAACTGCTCTGAACGTTGGCCTGAGCTTTTGCGGAGGCCAAATCTAAAGTCATCTAAGCCTAACTGTATCTAAAACATTTGCAGGTCGGCCAGGTTTGTACCGCAGTTAAGCGGCGGCTTTCTGTCCTCGACTTGCAATTTGTTCGTTGATATAATTGGCCATTTCCCTAAAGCGAGGCATTGCCCTAAGCTCTAGTCGGCTACCGTCTTTGAGCGTGAGCACCATATCGCCCCAGGCTCCCAACCCACGGGGTACAGCCACCAAACTAGAAACTTCTGAGTAGATGATGTCTGAGCGCTCACGCCCCATCCATCCGCTCGTGATCGAAATGCGACGGCTAGTGATGCGGTAGCGCAACCACAAGGCTCGCACCGTAGCACCCACTGCTAAGGGTAGGCAGATCACCGTTAGCCCTAAGCAGAGATGAAAAATCAAATCTCCCATGGCTGGGCCGCCTTCATAAAAAATGTCTTCCTGAACCGCCATCAAGCACCTCTGCTTTTGTCAGCAACTGCTTTAATTCTTGCAGAAAATCTTCATAACAACACTCTACCGCACTGGGACGTACGGTAATTACTACCAACCAGCCTGGAAGTAGCTCGGGTATTAGTTGCCGTAAAGCAGCCCGAATCTGTCGCTTAATGCGGTTTCGCACCACCGCACGTTTGCTGACCTTTTGGCTAATTGAAACTCCAATTCGCGTTGGCTGCGGGATTGGAACAACAGCTAATTGAGGCTGAGCTAAGTCTAAATTAGCTGAGCTTAGACTAGTATGACTATCCGCCATCGGCAAGGCTCTTAACGAAAGATGAGGAGCATCTCGTCGCAACCCAGCGCGATAGACCGCACTGAAATCTCGTCGATGCTTGAGCCGATATCGTTGAGGAAGAGCCACAAACTGCCTGATTGGAAACAGGTCACCGAGGAAAAAGTAGTGCAGGCACTAGACTGATGACTTTCAGCCGGAAACTGACTGTCATTTTCCAGTGTTAGCCAGTGTTAGCCACTGTTAGCCGCCCGATCTGACTAGGCAACCGCAAGCCTAGCCCGCCCTTTAGTCCGACGTGCTTTAATTACGCGCTGCCCACTCTTGGTACGCATCCGTGCCCGAAAGCCAGATTTTCTCAAGCGTTTGCGGGACGTTCCCCCTAGGGTTCGCTTGGTCATGAGCCATCACTCCGAGTATTTTCTTGACAAAAAGCCACAGTCTATAATCGTATCATTAAGGTGCTGGCAAAACTATAGCTAGAGCGAGGTTTTTTGTGACGTCTTTTAGCCGTTTAGAATGGCTCGCCAGCACCTCAAAACCTGATTTAGCCATCATTCTCGACCAATGCTGATAATCCAGGTGCCAAGATAGCGCCGGAGTGGGATATCGCCTGGGGTTCGAACTAGAGCATTGAAGTAGTGGGTTCCACCGGTTCGAGGGTTGCGGACGTTGGAGAGTACGATTTCAACGCGAGTATTTGCTGCAACGGGTTCAACCGGGTAGATCAAAATTTCCCGACTCTCTCGATCCCAGGTGACTTGATCGAGGTCAACATTTTCACCGTTGATCCGCAAGTCAATATTATCGTCGTCAAATGTGCCTTCGTAGGTTTCTGGATAGGTAACGGTAAACTCAGAAACTTCCGTTAGCATTTTTTGCCGAGAGATTCTAAGGCGGTAGCGATCGCGTTGAAAGGGTCTGCCGTTGTAATCCAAGCGGAAGGAAAGCTGATTTTCTCGTTCAACCCCGCTGAAGATGACCAGTCCAGGCAGCCCCTGGGCTTGAATCACAGGGGCCAAGCCCGCTACCAGGCATCCCGACAGCGCCAGTGCCGTCAGTAAGCGATTGGTCAATGTTTTAGTAGCCATAACGTTTGCGCGCATTTAGCATTACTTTACGATACTAGTCATTAAACTTTATTGTTTGTTAACGACTTTAGCATTAACGACTTTAGCAGGAGTTAGGCGTGTCGGCGCTGCTTGGTCAACAGATGCGCTGAGATGGCTTAAAAAGCAGGTTCAGCGGGGTAATTCCCGAAAAATCTGAATTCTGCCCGATTGTTCTGTTGAACCCATCTGGCGCGACCTGATGCAACCGCTGTCTAGCTATTACGAACGTTGACGAAGCAACTCTGCTCAAAGTGCCCGGTTGGTGAAAACATATAAAGGTTGCGAGCGCATAGCTTACAAAACTATACGAATGTTGAAGGATCGACTTATCTAACATCATGCTTCTTTAGAAGGCATGGTTATTACAGCTTTAGCAAACCCGCAAGTTAATGGCTAGAAGGCTGACTAGCTATGCTATTGAAGGTTGTTTGAGGCTAGAGGCAGGAAGACAAAAAGAGGGATAAACAGCGCAGGCGATCGCTCTATAATCGCTCTATCGATGAAATCAGGAATTAAGTTAAAAAAACCTAGATTGGCGGGGGTCAATCTTAGGATGCTGAATGAACGTTTAGCGGCATTGAGCTGCTAAATCATTTCGATGTTGAAGTCCAATTTAAGTTCAGTTAAGGAAAAAGAGCAGATGAGAATTGCGATCGCCAAGGAAATTGAAGTGGGAGAGCGTCGGGTCGCGTTAGTTCCTGATACGGTCGGTCGGTTGGTGATACAGGGTCTTGATGTCTGTGTAGAGGCCGGGGCGGGCGAACGATCCTATTTTTCTGATGCTGCCTATGAGGCGGCTGGGGCAACGGTGATCCAAGACTCAGCCCAACTCTGGCAAGAGGCTGATGTG
>Ga0163155_10004922_pt1 | contig 13486 bp, 8 predicted proteins | sample OliLakLV19SP4G1_FD_148611 | JGI IMG/M metagenome (GOLD analysis project Ga0163155, IMG submission 148611) | Freshwater microbial mat bacterial communities from Lake Vanda, McMurdo Dry Valleys, Antarctica - Oligotrophic Lake LV.19.SP4.G1 | ecosystem: Environmental > Aquatic > Freshwater > Lake >...
GTGGCGAACTGCATCATTGCGGCAGGCCGACACTTTGCAGCGCGGACGTGATGAAGGATTCAAGGCGCTCGCGGGAAAAGCGCGGTGTCGTGTCGGGCATTTCTTTGAGGTCTGGCGAAAAATGCGAGACCGAATTCCACTTGAGAGGTGCGACATAGCTTGCATGCCGGAGCATAAAACTCGCAGACTGTCTGGAAAGCCTTGCCAGATGGACGTTTCCAGTCGATGTGCGGGGGAAACGCAATACTCTTCCATTGCTGCTCATGAAACGTCAAGCCTGTTCGTGAATCCAACTACCCGGCCCCGTACGGTGTTTTCGCCGAGCGCAAGCCGCCTAGAGACTGACGGCGACGCAATGCTGGCTTTCACGTCGGGATACGGCGTGCCTCTGTGATCATGACGATGATGTGCATCCGGATAATGCGGGTGTTTGTGCGTCATCCGCTCATGCCTGTGCCAATGACGATGACGCTCATCTGGCGCCAGCGATTCGGCGTGGGCGTGTTGATGGTGGGCATCGTGCGTATGCTCGTGTTCGTGTTCGATCGGGACGTGTGCGTGCTGATGCTCATGCCGCTCCTTCAAATGCTGCCACACGCCCAGCGCCATCAGAACGCCAGCCGCGGCGAGTGGAATCGTCACCGGTTCCTCCAGAATCACTATCGCGATCAGAGCGCCTGCAAAAGGGGCGACCGAAAAATACGCTCCTGTGCGCGCTGTACCAAGTTCTCGCAACGCTACTACGAATAAGACCAGACTCAAACCATAACTGAACAGACCCAGAAAACCGGCCGCGATGGCAATCGTCGCAGAGGGCAACGCGGCCCCTGCCATGAGCGCGAGTGCGAGATTGGTTACTCCGGCGGCGAGGCCCTTGGTCATCGCGATGTACAGCGCGTCACCAAGGGAGACCTTACGCGTAAGATTATTGTCTATAGCCCATGCCAGACACGCACCCAGCACCGCCAGTGCCGGCAATATTTCAACCACCCCCGCATTGCCGGGCCACGACAGCACCACCGCCCCGGTGACGATCAATACCATGCCGAGTGCGATTCGCCGGTCGAAGTTTTCACGGAAAACGAACCACGCGAGTAATGCCGTGAATACCCCCTCCGCATTGAGCAGCAGCGATACGCCCGACGCGGACATTCGGGACAATCCCCACATCAGGAGCGCCGGGCCAAGCATGCCTCCGGTGATGATCGCCCCAATAAGCCACATGATTTCATTGCGCTCAAAACGTGCCCGCTCGCCCCTCCGGAATGCGCGGATCAGCGCCAAACCGATGCCTGAACCCAGATAGAGCAAACCAGCGAGGAGCCAGGGACTTACAGGTCCGAGCAGCAGCTTGGCGGCGGGGGTGCCGGCGCCAAACAAAAGCGCTGCGCCCAGCGCGGCAAGCACGCCGCGGTCACTCCAGGCGATCATGCCCGCTGCCCCCTGACCGTTGCCCGCTTCAAGGCTGTCCGGTCATGACTGAGATCCCCGAATCTCAAGTAGAGGCTGGGAACGACGAACATGTTCAACAGCGTCGATGTCAACAAGCCGCACAGGATAACCATCGCCATTGGCGCCTGAATCTCACTCCCGGGTTCACCGGCCGCAAGCGCAAGCGGAACCAGAGCAAGACCGGCGGCAAGCGCGGTCATCAGGATGGGGATCAGGCGCTCGCGGGCGCCGCGCGTCACCGCCTCTAGCGGTTCAGATACATTCTCCCGCTCGAATAAATGACGGATATGCGCGATCAGCATGACGCCGTTACGCGTTGCAATGCCGAACAGGGTGATGAAGCCGATCAGCGTGGCGACCGAAAGGACGCCGCCCGCGACATACATTCCGGCGATCCCGCCGATCAGCGCCAGCGGCAGATTGATCATGACCAGCAACGCGTCTCGGATCGAACGAAATGCAAGATACAGCAAAAGAAAAATGCCGGCGATGACCACAATTCCGAGAAACGCAAGCGTACGCGTGGCATCGGCAGCGCTCTCGAACTGTCCCCCATACTCGATATGGTAGCCGACGGGCAGCTTGACGTTAGCAGCAATCTTTGTCCGCATTTCCTCAACGACACCGGTCAGATCGCGTCCGGCCACATTGGCCATGACCACAATCTTGCGCTGTACGCTTTCGCGGCTGACCAGATTGGGCCCGCGGTCCTTCCGAATCTCGGCAAGCGCCGACAGCGGCAGGCGGGCGCCGTTCGACGTCGTGATGAGCGTGGACTCAATGGCGTTGAACGACGCCCTGACCGCCGGATCGAACCGCACCGCCAGATCGAACGTAGCCTGGCCCTCCAGCACCCGGGACACTGTGATGCCGGCAAACGCGGTTTCAACAGCGTCGGATACTTCCCGAATCGTCAGACCATGCTGCGCAATCGCGTCCCGGCGAAACCTGACGATCACAAACGGAATTTCCGTCTGCTGCTCCAGGGCGACATCTACGGCCCCGGCCACCGGGGCTGCAATCAGCCTCACCTGTTCACCGATCCGGCGCAGCTCATGGAGGTCCGGTCCGAAGATCTTGATCGCAATATTGGCCCGTGTGCCCGAAAGCATATGGTCGATGCGGTGGGAAATCGGCTGGCCTATAACGACGTTCAAACCCGAAAGCGCGCCGAAGTCTGTTCGCAAAGAAGCCAACAGATCGGATTTGGCACGGTCTTTCATCTGCAAATTCGCTTCAATTTCAGAAGCGTGGATTTCCTGTGCATGAGGATCTGCTGGCGCACGGCCGGTGCGCCTTGCCGTGGCCACGACTTCGGGATGAGAAAGCAGGATTTCTTCCACGCGCTGCGCCATCCGGTTCGACTCGTCAAGCGAGGTTCCCGGCAGGGTGCTCACATTCACCGTCAGGCTTCCCTCGTTGAAGTCGGGCAGGAATCCCCGCCCGGCAAAGCTCAGTGCCGTCGCCGCCAGCACGAATCCAAAAACAGCAAGTGCGGCGATCGGCTTCCAATGCCCTATCGACGCCCGCAGTACCCGATCGTAGGCCGACTTCATAAGGGCAATGAGCAGGGGCTCGGCGTGCTGCAGCACGCTTTTGTCGTTTGGCAGAAAAAGCCCTGCAAGCACCGGCGTGACGGTAATGGCCACCACGAGCGAGGCCGCAAGCGCGATGACGTATGCGAAGCCGAGCGGCATCAGCAGTCTGCCCTCCACGCCGGAGAGGAAGAAAATCGGCACGAACACCAGCATGATGACGAGGGTGGCAAAAACGATGGAACCCTGGATTTCACTGGTCGCCTCGAAAACCACCTTCGCCGTCGTTTGACGGTGGGATTCTGATCGGGTTGCGTTCTGTCTCAAGCGCCGCACGATGTTCTCGACCACGATGATGGCGTCATCCACCAACGCCCCTAACGCGATGGCGAGTCCGCCCAGCGTCATGGTATTGAGCGACGCCCCCAATGCCTGCATGGCCAGGACCGCAGTCAATAACGATAGCGGTAAAGCGATGAGCGTGATCAACGTTGCCCGCATCGATAGAAGAAATACAAACACGATCGCCACTACCAGCAACGCGCCATCGCGCAGCGTCTCAAGCAGGTTCTGAATCGCGCGTTCGATGAAATCCGCCTGTCGAAAGATCCGGGATTCGAGCTTCATGCCTGCCGGCAAGGTCGCCTGCAGGCTTCGGAACGTCTCGTCGAGTCGGCGCGTCAAATCCAGCGTGTTGGTGTCGGGTTGCTTCTGGATGGCAAGGATCACGGCGGGCCTGGCGTTGTGTGAACCGGTGCCCCGCACCACCCCTTTCCCGACCCCGACTTCACCCAGATGGCGCACCAGAACGGGCTGCCGGTTGCGTAAGGCGACCACCGTCTCGCCGATGTCCGCAGGACTGCGGACGCGGCCCACGCCTTGAATCAGATACTCCTGCCCGCCTTCCAGGTAGAAGCCCGCCGGCGCATTCTGATTGGTCTCGCGCAACGCTTTGAGCACTTCATCGACCGTCACGCCATAAGTGGACAGTCGTTCCGGCCTGAGGGTGACCTGGTACTGTTTTTCGTCACCACCGATGGTGATCACCTCGGCGATGCCGGGCACCGCCAGTATCCGGCGACGGACTACCCAGTCGGCGGCCGCCTTCAGGTCGGAACCGCTGGCTGTTGCCGAGGTGAGCGCGATGAACATGATCTCACCCATCACCGACGCCGCTGGCGCCATTCGTGGCGGCGGCATGTCGGGCGGCAGCATTGCCCGTGCGAGCTGGATCTTTTCGGACACGATCTGCCGGGCCCTGAAAATATCGGTCCCCCACGCGAACTCCACAGTGACCACGGCAAGACCGATGGTGGAAATTGAACGTACGCGCCTTACCCCAGGCGAGCCGTTTAGCGCCGTCTCGAGCGCAAACGTAACGACACTTTCAACCTCTGTCGGCGACATGCCGTGCGCTTCGGCCACGACGGTGACCGAGGGTGCCGTCAGGTCTGGGAACACATCAACCGGCATGCGTGTCGTCTGGTATCCACCCCAAACGAGGAGCAGTGCGGCAGCGATCAACACAATCAAACGGTTGGTGAGAGACCAGCGAATAATGTTTGCAATCATGCAAGGCCTCTCAGTGTGCGTGACCATGGCCCATGGCCGCAGGCTGGGCGGCGGCGAGGCGTACCTGATATGCGCCGCGCGTCACCACCCGCTCCCCCGCTGCCACGCCGGATTTGAGGGCCACCCAGTCACCATCGCGCGGCCCGATTTCAACCGCGCGCCGCTCAAACGACTCGCCCTCTTTCTGCACGAAAACGACGGACTGTCCGCCATCGTCCACCAAGGCCGACGCGGGCACCGCAATCCCCTTGACCGAGCGCCCCGTATACAGACGGGCCTGGAGATTCATGCCGGCGCGTAATACGCCACTCTTGTTGTCAAATTCGAAGATGGCGGGCAGCGTACGCGTGGTTGCATCGACCAGTCCGCCGAAGGCCACGAGTTGCGCGTTGCGGCCCACCTCCAACACCGTGGCCTCCCGGACGCCGTCCAGTGAAAAGTAAACACCGAGGGGCTTGATGATTCGTGCCACCGCGCTTTCCGGTACCCTCGCTTCGAGCCACAGCCTGCCAAGATCGGCGACATGAAAAATCGACTGCCCCTCGGCTACCGCCGCACCGGGTACGGCGCTGACAGCCACCACTGTTCCCGCAATCGGCGATTTGAGGGCAATGCCACCAGTACCGCCCTGATAAGTCGCGTTCCGTTGCTGCGCTGCCTTGAGTTCCGCTTGCGACAGTTCTTCGCTTCTGCGCGCTTCGATGACGCGTTTAGCCGGAACGGCCTCGATCGCGAGCAATCCTTCCAATCGCTCCCGTTCCCGCGTCGCATGCTGCAGATTGATGAACGCCCGCTGCGCAGACAATCCCAGGGTGGCGAGATCGGTTTCGCCGCCCAGACGGGGTGATAAGTAGGCAAGTATCTGCCCGGCGGCAACTTTCATTCCCAGTTGGGGAAATCCGCCTGGTCCCGCATGAAGCAGGCCGATGGCCGGTGCGGAGAGATGGGCTTCGCCCGAGCCCCGCGGCCGTAGCGTCGCCAAGACCGCCACGGACTCGCGGACTTCGCGCTCGACCGCCGGCAAATGGGCGAAATCCATCTTCCATTGCTGTTCTTTGGTAAATTTGATTCCCCCTCCGGTCGTCGGTCCTGCTGCCGCATCAGCCGCCTGACGGTCGCGATAGACCACAACTTCGCCCATATCGTGTGTTGCTGACCATCCCGGCGCGCTGATCTCGAAAACGAGCCGGCGTTTGCCGCTTTGCTGCGGTCTCAGCGTGGGACGAAAGATCCCGGCCGTCTGGCTGACGCCGACCCCGGCACGCTCTTCAGGCTGGCCATTGCCGCTCAAAACAACGGTCAACCGGCCTCCTGCAACCGCCTTGAAGTCGGCAAGGTGCGTCAGATGCGCAGCAAAAGCGGCCTCCTCGTTCTTGACGAGAACGGGAAATTCGACGAAGAGTTCGGTGCTGTCGGAGTAATGCGTGACGGCCACCCCCCCACCGTGCCCGTGGCCGCCTTCCCCTTCCTGGTGGGCGGCGCCTTCCGCCTTATGCGAGGCCTCATGTCCCTCATTGTCGTGGCGGTTGCAAGCCGCTGTTACCACGACCACCGTGGCGAGGATGAGCCATTTCAAATTATTCATGGGTTCTTGCTCCTGACAGCACGTCAAGTTCGATGCGGGCCAGCCGCGCGCGTAATTCAAGATCGAGTGCCGTCGTCTCCGCGTTCAGTTCGGCGCGATAGGCGTCGAGCAAATCGAGAATGTTGCCTTCGCCGGCGCGATAGGCCGCTTCGGCGATATGGGTGAGATCCCGCGAACTGCCGAGTGACTCGCGCCGGAAGGACGCCGCAACCTGGCGCAACTCCGCAGCCTGTCGCCAGACGCCTCGCAGCGCGGCTTCAAGCCTGGCGTACGTCAAGGACTGCTCCGCGCGCAGCGTACTGGCCCGGGCTTGGGCCCGTTGCTCTCTCGCCTGGCCCCGATCAAAAAAAGGCAGCGATATTGAAAACCCCAGCATAGGACCGGTATCGGTTCGACCCAATTCCTCGCTGCGCTTTTGACCGACGCCGAGCGTTACATCGGGTATCCACGCGCGTTCAGCGGCGTTTCGCTCAAGGTCATAAGCGTCGGCCTGGGCGTTCAGAGACGCGAGATCGGGGCGCTGGCGCAAGGCGTTCTGCACCGCCTCCAGCGGCGGCGCATTGCCAGGCAGCAGTTCGCCCTCAAGCGCTATCACTTCTCCACCGGATTTTCCGATAAGTCCCGCCATTGCTTCGCGCATTCGAGCATAGTCGGCGGAAACACTCGCGGCGCGTGCCTTTGCCGTCATCGCCTCGCGTTCCAGGCGGCGCCGGTCGTAGCCCGACGCTTCACCCGCCTTGGCGAGACTCCTGACGATGTCGGTGGCTGCTGCTATGCGCATGAGCCACCGTGTGTAAGCAGCCCCGGTTTCCTGACGATAAAGCGATTCGCCAAACAGACGGCGCACTTCATCGATCGTATTCAGGCGCCGATCTTCTTCGTCGAAGCGGGCCGCATCGACGCGGATGCTCGCCGCTTCTCGGCGCAACGCGCGCCGGCCTGAAATATCAAACGTCTGAAGAACCTTGACAGTCGATTCCACAGACCGGCCGGTTACTCTGTTTATGCGATCCTGCTCCCACGCGAAAACCGGATTGGGCAGCAGGGTCGCTTCAGTGACGGCACTCCCCGCAATGGCAAGGCGACCTTCTCCAAGTTCGCGATAGGCGGGCCGCGACAGCGCCAACTCCACCGCCTGTCGTTCGGTCAGTGCGCGCAACTCGGCGGCGGGCACGGCCTGGGCATACGCAACGCTCAATGCCAGGGCCGGCCAAACACCGCTTCCCACGCTGCGCGCGAAGCGTAGCAGCCGAATACAAGGGCCATGACCGGAATGGTCTCCACGCATGGAGGTCTCCTTTTTGTAAAGCCATATCTATTCGCGACAGCAAAAACCGCTGTCGCGCCAGCACTTCATGGGCTAAACGAAAAGAACAGCGCGCGGAGGCTTGAAGGGAAATTCAGGAACGCCGAATGATGGCGAGAACTGCGGAAATGGCAATTCTGCCCCCGTTATCAATGGGGGCGGTGCAAACTCGAATGCGATGCTCAAATGCATAGGCATGTGCAGGAGCAGGTGTCCCATGACTGCATGCGGATCGTCCTCGTCATGATCCGCATCGTGTTCGTGCCCGTGTCCGTGTGATGAATCGTCAGGCTGCATCGCTTGCGCATGCAAATGCTCATGGTCAGCCACCATGTTCGTCCCCATCGACGGCGACAGAAAGGTCATCGCCATTACGACGAAAAGCACGCGCGAAACGAAAATAAAAACCCGGCTGGACATACCGCGAGTTTATATCAAGCTGATTTGAATGGATATACGGACATTGACAATCCACATTGATTTTCGTCGGATGGTTAAACGGCATGCTTGCGGGCATGACATGCATGAGCTGTGCGCCTGGTCATCCGCCGGCTGACTTCGGCGTCTGAAAGTGTTGCGGCAGAGTGGCCAATCGGCGAAACTCCGCCGAGGTGATTTTCGCCCCTGCATTTTCCTCTGGCCGTGGTATCAGCCAAGTGACAATTTACCGGACCCCACCATGACCGACACCACGCGCGGCTATCCCGACCTGCACGAGCACCTCGATGCCTTGCGTAAAAAAGGCCTGGTGCGCGAAATCGACCGGCCCATGGACAAGGATTCGGAATTGCATCCGCTGGTGCGCTGGCAGTTCGTCGGCGGCATGGCGGAATCCGAGCGCAAGGCCTTCCTCTTCACCAATGTCATCGACGGTCGCGGACGCAAATACGATATGCCGGTGCTGGTCGGCGCGATGGCCGCCAACCGCGAAATCTACGCCACCGGCATGGGTGTGCCGCTGGACCAGATTGCGGCAAGGTGGGACCAGGCCATTGCCCGCCCGATCGCGCCGCGCGTCGTTGTAAATGCCCTCTGCCAGGAAGTCGTGCTCGCGGGTGCGGACCTGCAAGGCGAGGGCAACGGCCTTGACCGCCTGCCCATCCCGGTATCGACGCCGGGCTTTGATGCCGCACCGACGCTGACCGCGACCAATGTCATCACCTGCGACCCGGAAACCGGCGTGCAGAACATGGGCACTTACCGTGCCGCGTTAAAAGCCACCGATCGCCTGGTGGTGCGCATGGCGACGCGCATCGGCGGTGCGGGAGGCTACGCCCACTACCTCAAGTACCAGCAGCAGGGCAAAAGCCGCATGCCGGTTGCCGTTGTGCTCGGCTGTCCGCCGGCGGTGGCCTTTGTCGGGCCGCAAAAACTGCCCATGGGCGTGGATGAATTCACCGTCGCCGGCGGCCTCGTCGGCGCGCCCATTAATGTCGTCAAGGCAAGGACCGTGGACCTGCTGGTGCCGGCCGAGGCCGAGATTGTCATCGAAGGCTATATCGACACCGAGTACTGCGAACCCGAGGCGCCCTTCGGCGAGTCGCACGGCCATATCGCGCTCGAGGAATTCAACATGCCGATGACGGTAACGGCGATCACGCACCGCAAAAACGCCATCGTGCTCTCGTACATCAGCCAGGTCACGCCCTCGGAGTCAAGCGTGATGAAGCGCGTCGCCTACGAACCGCTGTACCTTGCGCACCTGCGCGACGTGCTGGGCATCAAGGGTGTCAAAAAGGTGTCGCTGCACGAGCCGCTGACCAATCTGCGTCGCGTCATGATGATTACCTTCGGCCAGGATGCGCAGCGCAGCGAAATCTGGCGCGCGTTGTACGGTGCGGCCAATTTCAAGAGCGACATCGGCAAGATCTGCATCGCCGTCAACGAGGACATCAACCCCGACAATGCCGACGCGCTGCTGTGGGCGATGTCCTACCGCTGCAATCCGATCGAGGACATCGTCATTCTCGGCCATCGCGGCCTCGGCCACGGCCCGGCGCGCGAGGGCGGCAAGAAAGAAGATTCGACGCTGCTGATCGACGCCACCATCAAGCAGCCGATGCCGCCACTGGCCCTGCCGAAGCAGGAATTCATGGAGCGCGCCCGCGGCATCTGGGAAGAACTCGGCCTGCCGCCGCTGCGCCCGCAACCGCCCTGGCACGGCGACACCGCCGGCGACTGGCTGCCGCAATGGGACGAGGCAGCCAAACGCACGGTGCTGGGCCGTTACCTCGAGAACGGCCTGATCAGCGCCGCGCAGCGTAAAAAAGGCGTCAAGCCAGAGACCAAGTTTCGGCCGGATGTGCTCGAGAAGGGTAGCAAGGGCTGAGTCGCGTGGTCAGCTTCATGGTGCGCGTCGCCGACGCGGACAGGTCGGCACGCGGGCCCGAACCAAAGGCGTTGCCGGCGCTGGAGGGCGCCGTGCCGGTGGCCAGTTCGCCTGATGACTTCGCCGTGACGCTGCAGCCGGACTGGGGCGCTGGAAAAAAAATCGTCGATGCCGCCGGATCAAGGCCGATTGAGGCCGATTGAATCGGATTGAGGCCGACGAAGGTCGCCCAGGGCCGGCTTGGTCTTTCAGTCCACCGTGGCGCCCGAAGCGCGTATGACCTTGGCCCATTTGTCGATTTCGGCCTTGATGTGGCCGGCGAATTGTTCGCGGCTTCCGCCTATGGGCACCAGGCCGTCGTTTTTCATGCGTGTTTTCATTTCATCGTTTTGCATGATTTTCGCAACCTGGCTGTTGAGCAGCGCGAGGATTTCCGCACGCGTGCCCGCCGGTGCGAGCAGCCCGTACCACTGGCTTGACTCGTAACCGGCGAGGCCGGACGCAGAAATGGTCGGCACATCGGGCAGCGCCGCAAGGCGCTCGCGGCTGGTGACGGCGAGCGCACGCAGGCGTCCGGTGGCGACATGCGGTCCGGCGTTGATGGCCGGCAGGAACATCACCGGCACATCGCCTGAGAGCAGTCCGACCATGGCCGGCCCCGAGCCGCGATACGGTATGTGAACCATCTGCACACCGGCCATGGTGTTGAACAATTCGCCGGCAAGATGCGGCGTGCTGGCATTGCCGGCGCCGGCAAAACCGATCTTGCCCGGATTGGCCCTGGCGTGGGCAATCAGCTCCTGCACCGATTTCACCGGCAGCGAGGGGTGCACCACCAGCACATTGGGGCCGAGCGCCATCAGGCTCACCGGTTCAAAGTCCTTGATCGGGTCGTAGGGCACGCTCTTGTACAGGCTGGGGTTGGTGACAAAGCCGGCGCCGGTAAAGAGCAGCGTCATGCCGTCGTTGCCGGCCTTGGCCGCGAGTTCGGTGCCGATGTTGCCGTTGGCGCCGCCGCGGTTTTCGATGACGAAAGATTTGCCCAGGCTCTCGGACAGTTTTTGCGCCAGGATGCGGCCCGCCGCATCGACGCCGCCGCCGGCCGGAAAGGGCACGATAACGCGCACCGGCCCCTTTGGATAGGTTTGTGCAGCGGTTGTTGTCTGTGCCGGTGCCGGCGTTTGCGCGCCGGCGGGCAGCACAAGGCCGCACAGGAGCAGCGCCGCGAGCATTCGTTTCGCAATCATGGTGTTTCTCCTGTTTGTTTTTTGGAATGCTATTTGTTGTGGATGATGCGCCAGATCGCCTGCGGCGTCGCCGGTGTCGGCAGGTCGCGCACGCCATAGTCGCGCAGCGCATCGACGAGGGCGTTGATGACCACCGCCGGCGCCGGTGTGGTGCCGCCTTCGCCGCCCGCCTTGATGCCGAAGGGATTGGTTGGCGAGAGCACCTCGACGATTTCGGTGCGAAACGCCGGCAGCGTGTCGGCGCGCGGCAGGCCGTAGTCCATCAGCGAGCCGGTCAGCGTCTGGCCCGAGTCGGGGTCTATGGTGCACAGTTCCGACAACACCTGGCCGACCCCTTGTGCGATGCCGCCGTGGGTCTGGCCGTGCACGATCAGCGGGTTGATGCAGCGGCCGACGTCATCGACCGCGGCGTAGCGCGTGATCGTCACCACGCCTGTTTCCGCGTCGATTTCACATTCGCAAATGGCGCAGCCGTTGGGGAACACCGGGTCGTGCATTTCATTGTCGGTCACCACCGCCAGACCGGCCTTGATCTCTTTGGGCAGGAATGCGTCCCCGGCGCGGCGTGCGAGCTCAAGAAAATCCAGCGGCTCCGGCGAATCGGGCGCGGCGTCTGACACGCAGAAGCGGCCGTCCCTGAAGCTGATTTTTTCCGGCGCGGTCTCGAACAGGTGGGCGGCGATTTTCCGGCCGTTGTCTATCAGCACTTTCGAGGCGATGTTGAACACCGTCGCGGCGTGGCGCATCGAGCGCCCCGAGTGCGAGCCGCCGCCGACGCTGACCGCGGCGGTGTCCCCGAGCACGATGTCGATGGCCGAGACGGGCACCGCCAGCAGTGTCGCCACGACTTGCGCAAAACTGGTTTCATGTCCCTGTCCGCTCGGCTGCGTGCCGATGACGACGCGCACGCGGCCGTTGGCGCCGACGCTGATTTCAGCGCGCTCCGCCGGCGCGCCTATCGAGGATTCGACGTAATGCGACATGCCGAGGCCGAGCAGCCTGCCGCGTGCTTTTGCCTCCTCGCGCCGCGCCCCGAAACCGGCCCAGTCGGCGATGCTCATCGCGAGATCCATGTTGGCCTCGTACTGGCCGCTGTCGTAGAGCATGCCCATGGCGTTGCGATAAGGCATGGCCTCGGGCCGCACCAGGTTCATGCGCCGCAGCGCGACGCGGCCCACGCCCATCTCCTTTGCCGCGGTATCGACCAGGCGTTCGATGGCGAAATTGACCTCCGGCCGTCCCGAGCTGCGGTAGGGTGTGGTCGGCACGGTGTTGGTGAACACGGCGCGGCTTTGCAGCGATGCGACTGGGATATCGTAGGAGCCGGTGATCAGGCCCGAGCCCTTGGACAGCGGCGACAGCGAGGCGCAGCGCGCACCGACATTGGAGAGGTTGGACGAGCGCATGGCGAGGAATTTTCCGTCCTTGCGCAAGGCGAGCTCGCTGTGCATCACCAGGTCGCGGCCCTGGTAATCGGAAACAAAGGTTTCGGAGCGCATCGCCGTGTACTTCACCGCGCAGCCAAGCTTGCGCGCCGCCCACAGCACCAGGCCGAATTCGACATAGACGCGGTTGCGCGCGCCGAAGTTGCCGCCGACATCGAGCGAGAGCACCCTTAGTTTATCGGGCGCTATGCCCAGCACCGTGCACAGCTCGCGCTTTTGCCGCACTGCGCCGCCGCTGCCCGCGTGCAGCGTGTAATGGCCGGTGGCGGCGTCGTATTGCGCCAGCGCCGAGCGCGGTTCCATGGTGACGGCGGTGACGCGGCCGACATGAAAATCCATTTTCACCACATGATCGGCCGCGGCAAAGGCGCGATCGGTCGCTTCGCGGTCGCCGAACCAGGACTCGACCAGCACGTTGTCGGGCACTTCGTCCCAGACTGCGGGTACGGCGGGGTTTGTTCCTGCTTCGAGCGCGTTTTCCGAGTGCGTCACCCAGGGCAGTTCTTCGTAATCGACGACCACCGCCTCGGCCGCATCCATGGCCGCGGCCTTGGTCCGCGCCACCACCATCGCCACCGCCTCGCCGACATGGCGCGCCTTGTCCTCGGGCAGCAGCCAGTGCGGACCCTCGAACACCTTGCCGCCGTCCGGGGCGCCGAGCTTGATGTCGTAGCGTGTCGAGGGCAGCGGACTGTGCGGGATGGGCCCGAGGCCGTCGGCGGCACAATCGGCGCCGGTGTACACCGCCAGCACACCGGGCAGCGCCAGCGCCGCGGCAGTGTCGATGGCGCGAATGCGCGCATGCGGATAGGGCGAGCGCAGCATCGCCGCGTGCGCCTGGCCGGGCGCACTGAAGTCGTCGCTGAAGCGCCCGAGCCCGGTCAGCAGGCGCTGGTCCTCGGTGCGCGGCAGGTGCTTGCCGATGACGTCGTGGGCGCTGCCTATGGATTCGGGAATGTGCGGGCTGGTCATGAAAGTCGGATCAGTGGTTGGGGGCGCGCGCTAAACATCAAGT
>Ga0163155_10004923_pt1 | contig 13484 bp, 10 predicted proteins | sample OliLakLV19SP4G1_FD_148611 | JGI IMG/M metagenome (GOLD analysis project Ga0163155, IMG submission 148611) | Freshwater microbial mat bacterial communities from Lake Vanda, McMurdo Dry Valleys, Antarctica - Oligotrophic Lake LV.19.SP4.G1 | ecosystem: Environmental > Aquatic > Freshwater > Lake >...
TCTAGTGGGGAGCCTTCTCGAATCGCACTGATTTGTTCAAGACAGGCAAGAAGCTCTGGTCGCCCAAGCTCTACGACAACAAGCTGCAACGCCTCCCTACCAGAGCTGAAGTCCCGACCCTCCAGCTCTAGATTTGTTGCAGCACTGGAGCGAAGTGGTCCGGCGCTATCCGCAATCAACGCGCCTAGCCCCTGAGCGAAATCCGCATTCTGAAGATAATCTGCTCGCAATCTTAAGATTAGATTTAGCAATACCTGACGCACGCGAGAAATAATTGCGGCCCTTTGAATAACCAGTCCAGCGAAAACATCCTTTCCAAACAACACGCGGTGACGTCGCCCAATATCTGCAAACTTGACAGCAAATAGTTCACTCGCCGTAGCTAGTTCAGTTTTCAACAAAAACATGGCGTTCCGTCGAATCGCAAAAACTGCTGCCGGTAACAGATCGGAGATCTTTCCTAAACTTTCGGGGTCAAACTTGCGTAATATGAAGATAGTGTTGACGTCAGAGGTTGGCCGGAGTCGGCCCTCTGCTCCACTGCCGAAAAGAATAACCGAAACAAGATCGTCTCCTAGCGCGGCCCTCGCGCCGTCGATAAGAGCTTGAAGAGTCAACTGAATTTCGGAAGGTAAATATTTCTGATTTGTATCCTTGACGGAAGGATCACTACGCACCGAGAGGCTGAGCACGCAAAATCGATGCCACCTAAATTCCCGTAAAAGCTTGAGTTTTGAGTACTCCTAGGGTAAATCTCTGCGGGTAATATTCGAATTCAAGGAGCCAACCCATGCGTGAAATATTCCCACGCACCTTTCTCGCTCAATTTATCTTCACTCTCTTCCTATTCCTTTTGGTGCCGCCCGGAGTAGCGAATGCTGCGCCAACCACCGCTGAGGAAGATCGAGCGCTGCGCGGCGACGATTATCGCTACGAAGAGGTTCTCTTCCTACTTTACCAGGGCCTACAATCAAAGAAGGAATCCGCACTACCACGGATCGGGACGCCTAAAGAGATGTGGCCTGCTCTGGTAGGTTCTTCCTTCACCAGTGAGCTAGAAACATTTTTTAAAGAAGAGGGCGGAATTGTAACTCCTAACGCTATCCTCCCTTCATCAACTCGGATTGCAATCATCCCAACGCCCGAATCAAAATTCGATATCGCTATCTTAGGATCTGAGGGGAAAATTGGTCAGCGTGCATTTTACGGGTGGCCCTCCGCCAAATTTAACTGCGAGATACAAAATTTAGACCATCAGGCGCTTGGCAACCTGGCAAAGATTATCGCCAATATCGAATGTGTTTATCTAAGAGCTGCGCGAACTAGTCCAAAATTTGAGGAGTTCCATAAGGGTTCTCTACTAGGTTCCGATTTAGTAAAAGAAGCCGAGGCACTGAAAAAAGTTGAAAACTATCTTGCCACGCTCTTAACGCAGAAGTTCGTTCTTAATTCTGCAGTCGAGGTTAACGGCTCGGTCACACTCTCTATCCCCCGGGTCAGTGAGGAGGAAGCCAATTTCACTGCGTTAGCTTTAACTCCCGATCTGGTTAATCGATTCCAGGACATTCTCGAGGAAGCCAAATACGAGCAGAGTCGCGTTGCTAACGGTTTGCTTGGATCGTTTCTAGTTTTACCGCTCAAAGACAATGAACACGCTTACTTTGTGGGGAGAGAGTCGCTGCTATTGGCGCTGGATAAAATCGATCCAGCAAAGCGAATTGAAGCGACCTCTGACTCTACCGCCTCAAATTCTGAGGTCACTGCTGATAGTTTTGCCGATCCACGCAGAACCGTAATGGAGGGCTTGGGCATTACCGAACCTGACGGCGACTCGACATCCACTCCCGCTCCGCAACAGGCGGGAGCTGGAGCTGGAAATCTTCAGCCAGCGCCGCCAGCCCCAGGCTGCGGAACGTTCGCGGTTGATGACTACACTGCCCCCCGCGACGTGCCTTCGAACAGGAATGTAGTTGAGCTTATAGGTGGAGATGGAAACGGAGCCACTCAACTCCCAACTATCCACGGCTTCTACGCCCATATTAAAACTGCGCTCACATCCTTATCTTATACGGTTAAGATGCTTGACGGGCGTAACTTTGTCGCCGGTAACGAGCCAAAACTTTGCCAGCTCGCCTCTGCGGCCACCATACTTTTTCGGGTTCATGGAGCAGACGGCGGTTGGATGAGCATTCTCTGCTACCCACAGATCAATATGCTTAAAGCCACTGGACCAGCTGAGTGTTGTGAAAGAACTAAGGCCACGGCAGTGGCACTCGGCCTAGCGAACGCGAATACTATGGATTGCACGGTGGCTACCCCTCCTCCCTCCGATCCCTCAGGTTTGCTCTTCTGGTACAACAGTGGGAATTCAGGAGGTTGCAAGTCAGGTGGAACGGCTAATCGCTGTAAGATCCTAGCCGATCCGCGAATTATACAAACGGCTTTTGGAACAAAGGCGGTGGTGGGTAGTGGTCAGTGCTTCGGCGGCCAATGTATCCCACTAGTCAATCCGCGATCTATTAAGGACTACTTTGTTCACTCTGAGCGCTCGAATTGGACGAGCGCAATTGATTGCGACGCAGAAAAGGCTTCGAATGATTTTCGAAGCGCGGCGCAGTATTGCTACCAGGAGGATGAAGACCCTGCTGACGAACCATTTCTTTCACCAATTTGTGGGAAGCAGAGATACTTAACGCCCAACCCACCTACTCTTTTGAAGACTCTTCAAGAAAGTCAAAGCTATCGAACGTCGGCCTTCCCAGATTTGTCAGTAACTACCTGCGATCCTGGATTCATTCGAATTAACGGACCAGGTGGCCGGCAGCTATGGAAGCAATACACGACTCTGCAGCTGGCTGGAGATCCGGCCATTTCAATGGAATTCTATGCTAGCGTTAGGACTATTGATTGGAATGCAGGAACGGGGTTGCTTGAGCTCAACCTCTCGTCCCCAATCGCGACAACAGGCGGACCTTCTTTCCAGCCCGACTTAGCTAACGCTCTTCCTTATCGCTACATCACTACCGATCCAACTTGGGATAGCGGGCCACAAATTGTCGGGCCGGCGCGAAGATTAGCGAAGGTAGATTTCTCCTCAAATTTCTCGTTTATGGATGAAGCCACTTGGCGTGATACAAGTTTGACAGATTTGAACAAGCGATTCGGTAACAACCAGGATAATTGGCCTTGGAAGATCGTGGTGACTACGAGCAATTTTACTAGCCGAAAGGGCGCTCCATTTTATGGAAATGTCGGTGGAGGGGGAGCGACCGCACCACGCTGGATTTATGGTCATGAAGGGGTCAATCAAAGCGTTAGCAAATTTGTTCCTAGGTGGGAGGCGTTCAATGGTCGAGCCATCGTTGGCGGTAATTCTACTCAAGTGGAGTTACCACTTAAGCCTCGCTCTTCTTGTTGCGTACCTAACTTAAGCTTGAATAGCGCCGGTGCGCCGGTTAAAAACGGCTGCACTTGTCAGAACGATTTAGCAAAAAACGATTGTGAAGAGCGTGGAGCGTGCCAGATCGGAACGACTTGGTCACTTAGTGGCTATACTCAAGAAGCCTGCACTACCGCAAGCGGTACTTGGCAAGCTTTTCCGGGAAATTGGAATATTTGGAGTCTATGTTGTGCCGGCACAAGCGACCGCACTGCGTGTGAACCAGTCCTCAATGAGACTCTAATTGCAAATCCACAATGTCCCGCGGACAATGGGCGTGTGCGATCACAGCAGGTCTATCAGTGGAAGAGAATGCCGTTTAATACTAACACCACGCCAAACCGCTGTGATCCGATTACGACAAAAGTGGTCTGTGGAAGTTCATCTTCGAATTCGAGTGCTGATTCTAGTGACGACAGTTCAAGCAGCACCTCGGAAAGCTCTTCCAGCTCAGAAAGCTCGTCATCGGAATCCTCATCCGATAGTTCTGACAGCTCAGATTCGGAAAGTTCAGGCTCAGATAGCTCAGGTTCAGACGGCTCAGGTGGATCGAGCTCGGATGGTGGCGGTGGCCCCAGCGGAGGTTCCGGCTCTGGCTCAGGATCGGGATCGGGCGCGAGAGGAGTCACAGGAAAGTGGTAGCTGGTGAAGTCCTAACGGGGCGTCTTCGTTGGCACATGACCTTCGATAGAACGCGCCGCTATCGAGATTTCTCTCCGCACTCCGGACAGGTAACGTCTCCTGACTCGTTGGAAGGCAGTTTTTCCAAACTGTATCCACATTTCGCACAGCAGTTGGCTGTGGGGCGGAGTCGGAAAAGTCCCGCTATGAAAGGTAACGCCCAGCAGCAGCACAAGGCCACTCCGAGCATCATCCCGCGCCCTCGGTTCTCCAGCAAAATATCTCCGAAGAGATAAGGACGCGCCGCCTGCACGGAATAGGAGTAGTTAATCAGCCATTTCTGAAACTCACCCGAGATCCCGTTTGTCCCCGAGAGATAATCGTATGAGAGCAGCGCAATCAACGCGACCCCCATGACTCCGAGCAGGCGACTTACCCAACGCAGCCCACTCCGAAGAGCTTGCCGGCGCTGAAGTCGCATCACAAAAAACACGAGCAGCACGGAGAGTGCTGCAAGTAATAGAGTGGTCGCGATGGTTGAGGTTTTCACCCACCATGCGACCTGTGTCGCCCAAGGCAGAGTGTTCGAAACCATGGTGGACCCTTCTAGGTAGCAAGCTGGTTGCCAGCCCACTAAGATTTATTAAAAAACCGTGGTGCCAACGAGGCGCCGCGCTGCTTAGGTCGTAAGGAGCGCGGACTCGTCGATTGCTTCAAAGATTTGTTTAGAAGGAGCTTGTCGAGCAGCACTAGGATAGCTTGTCTAGCTCAGAAAATCGAGGGTCCGACCCGCCAAGAGTGTATTTTAGGTGCTTAAATCAGGTTTTGGCCACCGCCAGCTGAGGAGCTAATACGTAATCTTTCCTTCCGGTCTTCTAAGGCGGCCAGGATATTACTTTCAACGTTTAGCGATTGATACTTTCCTTTGAGCTTTTCCAGAATCAGTAACGCAGCTAGATCTTCGTGGTTGGCTTCATATGCTGCTGCGAGAATCTCTAAGTATTCAGGGTGACGATATGAGCTCAGTTGGCACGCAGTTTGCGCAAGATTCAAAGCCCAGATGAAATTAGAGAGCGCGCCCTCAATCAGATAGCTCCTTGCTAGCAGTGCCAAGGGGCGGGGGTTTAGTGGCATACGCTCGGCGACCCTGCCGAGCTGCACCTGCGCCTGAAAGGTACGACCTTGTTCGAGAAGCCATTCGGCTCTCAGTAAACTCACCTCTAAGGGGCTCGCTTCATGAGCGAGTACTCGTGCTAATTGCTTTTCGCCCTTAGCAGAATCGCCGTAAAAAAGTTGATACTGCGCGATCAGCATATCAATGCTGGGCATTTCGGCATCATCAAGCTGACGCGCCTCACGAAGTCGGTAAAGGAGATCAAGCGTTTCGCTAAACTGCGAACTCTTAGCGGGCGAGGAGAATACGGTCTGCGCAAGCAAAAGAGTGGCCTTGAAATCATCGGGGAAATCATAGAGACAGTTTTTTAAGACCGTTTCTGCTGTATCATGGTCGCCGAATAGCAGTTCGATTTCGGCCAACAGTAGGTAAGCGTCACGCAAGCGCTGTTCGCTTGCTAGTATTTCTTTTAGCACTATGCGTGAGGCATCCGGGTCTCGCAGCCGAAATAGGCAGTAGGCTAGATCAAGCTGTGCGAAGCGAAACGCTGGGTGCTGCTTATTTACTAGTCCAGCTTTGTAGAATTCAGCAGCTAATCTATAGTTACCATTTCGAAAGTGATGGGCTGCTAGCATCCAACGTATTTCTGGTAGGCCTTTCCAGACTCTGAGCCAAGCAAACCAGAGCGTGGGTTGAAGAAGCGCTCCGTATCTCCGAAAACCGCGAGCTCCGACGGTAAATGTGCCAAATAGTGCCATTTCCAACCTCATTTCTGCGCTAAAACCTTAGACTGTGAACTGAATCTGGAGCCAATTGCTTGGTCTACCTCAGAGTCTAGAAGTGTTATGCCGAAATCCTATGGTAAGTATCAGGTAAGGCTGATAAATTGGAAAACTTGGCTGGGATTCGATCTGATTCGATCCCCTACCCTGCGGAGCCTGCCGCACCCCTTGCTTACAAAGGTAAGTACGTGTAATCATCCGGGGCTCTAAAATTACCCATTTTAGTGGTCCTTCTATCAGCGAAGCTGCCCGTTTTTGGGCTCGCTAAATAATAAGGTCCTAATAGTTAAGGAGACAGGGGCATGTACGCGGTTATCAGAACAGGTGGGAAGCAGTATAAAGTTGCCCCCGGCGAAATAATAAACATTGAAAAGATCACTGGGGATCAAGGAGACACATTCGACCTGAATGAGGTCCTCCTAGTTGACGACGGTAGTAACGTTACTATCGGTCGCCCGCTAGTTGCAGGCGCCATGGTCAAGTGTGAGATCGTCGACCAGCATCGTGGTCCGAAGCTAATTATTTTTAAGAAGACCCGTAGACAGGGTCGTCAGAAGAAGAAAGGCCACCGTCAGTCTCTGACCAAGGTGGTTGTTAAAGAGATCGTTTGCTAGGGAGATTGGATAATGGCTCATAAAAAGGCTGGCGGCTCATCGCGTAACGGCAGAGATTCCAGAGGAAAGCGACTGGGGCTGAAGAAGTTCGGTGGCGAAGTCGTCAGGGCGGGCAACATTATAATTCGTCAGCGTGGAACGGAGTATCACCCTGGCAAGAATGTTGGTCTGGGGAATGATTACACTCTCTATGCTTTGGAAGACGGCAAAGTTTCTTACGAGGTCAAAAGCGGCGGAAAGCGGTTTGTCAGTATTCTGACTGCGTAAACCTCTCTTCCCAATATTGCTAAAACCCCGAATGTGGCAGCGATGTCACCCGGGGTTTTTTATTTGCGGCAGCTGCACGGAAAAAAATGCGTTTTATCGATGAAGTAAAGATTTACGTTAGTGGCGGCCATGGAGGAAATGGTTTCGTTGGCTGGCGCCGCGAGAAGTACGTGCCGATGGGCGGTCCAGATGGCGGAGATGGTGGCTCCGGCGGGGCCGTGGTGTTTGTAGCTTCGCCTGAGATTAACACGCTGATAGATTTTTCATTTCAACCTCACGTAAGAGCTGAGGGTGGAGGTGCTGGTGGGGGTCAAAATCTCACGGGGCATGATGGAGAGGACGCAGTTAGACAGGTCCCACTGGGCACTCAGGTTTTTTTTCGCGGAAAGCTTGTCGCAGATTTATCAGAGCCAAGTGCCCGTTGGATTGCTGCGCGAGGTGGTCATGGCGGCAAGGGAAACGCCTTTTTTCGTTCAGCGACTAACCAAGCTCCTGATTACTCACAGCCTGGGCAAGAGGGCGATAGCTTCGAATTTACCCTAATCCTAAAATCTGTGGCGGACGTTGGATTAGTTGGTTTCCCAAACGTGGGGAAATCCTCGCTTATCACCAAAGTTTCAAAGGCGCGGCCAAAGATTGCCGACTATCCATTCACAACTCTTGAACCCAATCTGGGAGTGGTGATGTTGGATGGTGGAAGAAGGATCGTGATTGCTGATATTCCTGGATTAATCACAGGCGCCCATGAGGGTCGAGGCCTTGGGATAAAATTTCTCAGACACGTTGAGCGAACATCAGTTCTCGCTCAGCTAATTGATATTGGTGTAACGATCGCTGGCGACATTTCCAATTTATCGTTCGAGACCGATCAAGAGGTGCGAGAGGCGGTGGAGTTGCAGTTTGGCGCGATTGACCACGAACTCAGAAGTTTCTCGGAAACGGTCGCTGGACTGCCTAGGCTGATAGTCTTCTCCAAGTCCGACACGGAGCTTTCTCGCAGAGCCTATGATTTAACTAGAGAGAGCTTTTTGTCTCGTGGTTTCGAGGTCTTCCGCGTATCCAGCCTAGACGGGGAGGGAATGCCAGAGCTATTGGAGTCGCTCTCTAGAGCAGTTTTAAAGCAGAAAAATTTAGTACCTTGAGAGAGCTTCCCCGCATCTGATATAATGAGACTTAATTAGTTAAGAACTTTACGTTCGATGGCAATCTAAAGGAGACAGTAGGGTTTGAGATATTCCAAAATCCTTTCAATGAAGATCAGAGGAGGAAATGAAAACCGCCTCTGAATACACTGAGTCTGTTGTTCCCTCCCCTGAAATTAATTCTTCCCCATCCGCGGTTGAACCAAGAACTTTAACTTTGGCAGCAATTGAAGCCGCCATTGGCCAGCGTGGCCAAGACGTGCGGGGGTTAGAGATGCTGAGGCTGACTGACATAGCCGATTACTTTGTAATCGTAAGTGGAACGTCCGATCGGCACGTGAAGGGCATCGCCGATAAAATCCGTGCTGCGCTTCGAGAGTACGCCGAACTCCCCCTCAGCGTGAGTGGTTACGAAACCGGCGAATGGATCGTCGTAGACTACGGCGATTTGATAGTCCACGTTTTCTTAGAGCCAGTCCGCCAGTACTACCGCTTCGACGAGCTGTGGAGCCCCGCCCCCCAGCTACAACTCCCCGAAAAACTAGCTACCGAAGCCCGAAAACTCCGCACCGGAATGATCTCCGCCTAAGGGACATTCTAAGGGACATTCCCTAAGGGACATTCTCACCCACTGTGCGCAGAGCTAAGGGACATTCTCACCCACTGTGCGCAGAGCAACATCGGACACTAAATTCCGATAATAAGTCTGTGGCGCAACCATTATCTATCGAAAACAGTGAATGGACCTATCTAATTACGACTCGAACCGCGGGGTCCCGCCTTTGGCTTATTCACAACCGAGAACTCGAAGAACGCATCCTTGGATGCTTGGCTCGATATCAAGAGATACATCAGGCTGAGATCTTTTCCTTCATCATCATGGGGAACCATTATCACCTCATCGCGCGATTTCCGAAACAAAATCGCGCACAGTTCATGCGAGATTTCAATAGCTCAGTCGCTCGTATAGTCGGTCGCTATGTGGGAGAGCATGGCAGAAGAAGCGTCTGGGCAAGACGGTACAGCTATCAAATCCTTCCGACGCCCGAGGACATCAAGCATTGGTTTTACTATGTAGCAATGAATCCAGTGCACTCGGGGCTAGTTTCGCACCCTCAACATTACGAGGCTTTTAACTCGTTCTCGGATGCTGCTGCAGGAATATCCCGTGAGTATAAATGGCTAGACTGGAACGCATACTTCAAAAGAAGACGTCACAATCAAACAATTTCAGCTGAAGGGTTTACCAAAACTTACACTTTGCGATTCGCCCGCCTTCCCTCAATTAAATGTAGTAGTAACGATGAGTATCGGATCAAACTACTGGAGGAACTGGAATCGAGAGTGGCTATGGTAGTCCGTGAAAAAAAACGCTCCGGAAACTTCTTTCTCGGAAATCGCCTCCTCAGAGCTCAAGTCGTAGGAAGCAAACCGGTAGTTACCAAAACTTCCCGCAGGCATAGTTTCCGTCCGATAGTTTTGTCTCTTTGTCACAAAGCAAAGCTAGCAACGTTGAGCGTCTACTTTCAAACCTTGCGAGCGTTCAAGATGGCTTCCAGCAACTTTGAACGACATCTCCGCGACTATATAATCTTTCCAATCGGCACTTATCCGCCTCCGCATACCAGCTGTGTCAGATAATATATTTCGCCTCTCCCGTTAGTAATTTAAACGGTCCGCAAAAAACTTACGACGATAGGATTCTAAAGGCCCTGTTCAAGTTATCATCCAAACATTGGCCGGGTGAGGGCGGATCGAAAGAGAAATTTGCCGCTGATGGCGCTGAAATCCACTTTGGGTGAGCGCATTCCTTGGTGTCAAATAGCACATTGGGTGAGAATATTTGATAGGGGGCAATTTCGGTGTTAGATCGGGGGGTAATTGACGGGAAATTTGGTGTGAGGGCATATGTCTAGTCGGATGATTAAGCTTATTGCAGCGTTGGTCGCGATTGGGGTGATCTGTTGTTACTTATTTTACCTGAATCCGGACCCCATTACAGTCGCTTATAAACCGGGGGCGACAGTTCAAGCTCCTTTGGCGATTGTATTGATTTCGGTGTTCTTTTTTGGGGCGCTGATTGTTGGAGGAATCTTTGGACTACTCTCCGCACTTCAATCCTTCCAGGAGTGGCAGCGCGAACGGCTTTATAAGCGGGAACTCGCCAATCGTGGGCTGCTCGTCACTGCACGCGAACATTTGGCCGAAGGGAACTTTCTCGACGCCCGGGTGATGCTCGAAAAAATTGTTGCAAAAGAACCTGGTAACATTCTTGCCTGGCTCTCCCTGGCTGACCAGTTCGAAGCGCAAGGAAACTCAAAGGAGGCCGTGAGAGTCCTCGATCAAGCACGCACCCATCAAGGACAGAACTTAGAACTGCTTTTTCGAGCAGCAACCCTCAACGAAAAATTGGGCAACTACACCTCTGCCTTCGATAACCTACAAATCATCCTCACCTCACGACCGGGAAATCTTCCAGCGCTTAGAAAAATAATCCCTAGCTGCGAAGGGCTGGGGCGCTTTGATGAAGCTGCACTTTTCACCAGAGAGCTCCTGCGACGGGCCTCTGCTGATGAAAGTGCCCTCTGGCAGAGTAGATTAGCAGATTTTGAATTTCGCTCCCTCATCGAACGAACCGATCCCAAGTCAGGAGAGTTAAGGCCGGCCTTGGTAGATTTTCTTCGCAAGCACCGTGAGCACCCGTTAACCCTTGCCAAACTGGGTGAACTCGACTTCGCAGCCGGAAACACCTCGGATGCCGTAAAGAGCTGGACCAAAGCTTACAACTCCTCACGCGACGCCACCTACCTAATGCAGATCACCCAGTCGTGGCTAGCCAAAGACGACCCGTCCCGAGCAGTACAGAGCGTTAAGGCGGCAGTCTACGGTGCCAAATCTATTAATGGAGCAGAGCTCTCTGCCTCCGGCTCGCTATTTCTAATTGCACTCTACCTCAAGTTAGAATTGTTGAGCGAAGCCGCAGTCGAATTGGACTCGCTAAAGTCACGAGCCCCACTCTCTCGGGAAATTGACGATCAGCGTCGCCTACTCGAAGCTCGACTGCTAGCTAGACAGGGCAAAAACGACGAATCACGAGCAACGTTTGCCGCCCTACTGGCCGAACTAATCTCCGTACCAAAGGAGATTCATGAACTCATTTCCGACTTCAAGCGCCATGAGCCACATCGCAGAAACAACTTTAACGAAGCTCCCTCTCCTGAGCTATCAACTCCCTAGCCTATGCCGATAGCGAACTATCATTCCCCCTACCCTCTGGCACTTATCATTCTCGACGGCCTAGGAAACAACCCTCGCTCCGAGGCCAACGCATTTAAGTTGGCGCGCACTCCGACACTCACCCGTTTAAGGGGAACCGTTCCTTACACCGAATTAGTTACCTGCGGAGAGCGAGTCGGCTTGCCTAAAGGACAGATGGGAAATTCAGAAGTTGGACACCTGAATATCGGTGCTGGCCGAGTAGTGGACCAAGACCTGCTCAAGATAAATAAAACTATCGACAATAACGGTCTGGGTGAGCTTTCCGCACTGATAAAGACCTTCGATGCTGTCAAAGTTCAAGACTCTCGTGCCCTTCATCTAGTCGGACTTCTAAGCCAGGGCGGCGTACATAGTTCTAATCACCACGTGGAAGCGTTAATCAGGGAAGCTCTAAAGTCCGGGGTCAAGCAAATTTACATACACGCCTTCTCTGACGGTAGAGATCGTCCGCCCCAAGCGGCACTTGCGGAGATCGGTGAGCTCAATGCCACACTCACGAAGCTCCGCCAAGAGTTCAAAGAGGTCAAAGCACTCCGCATCGCCACACTCATCGGGCGCTATTTTGCCATGGATCGCGATCAGCGTTGGGAGCGAACTCAAAAAGCCTACGATCTATTGACCCAGGGGTTAGGCACAAAACAGCCCGGGATCATCGCAGCGCTGGAGAGCCGCGCGATGACCGGAACCCCTGATGAATTCCTTGAACCGATGCTAATGACGGATGGGAACACCGACCGTCCTGGAACCATCCAAGACGGGGATGCCGTACTTTTTTTCAACTTCCGCTCAGATAGAATGCGGCAACTGGTTGCTGCGTTCTTCAACCGCAGTCAGAGCTTCACCGGCTTCTCCCGAAAAATGCACCCCGAACTCTCAGCTCTGACAACTCTCACAGCTTACGCCGAGGGTTATCCGGTTAACGTCGTATTCGAACCAACGCCGATCAAGAATCATCTTGGCTCAGTCATCGCTCAAGCCGGTCTAAATCAATTGCGTATTGCCGAGACCGAGAAATATCCTCATGTCACCTACTTTTTTAATGGTGGCTCTGAAGCGGTAGAGGTTGGCGAAGATCGAATTCTGGTCCCCTCTCCCCGGGATGTCGCGACTTACGATCTGAAACCGGAAATGTCAGCCCATCTCGTCTCCGAGAAATTGATCAATGCATTGCGCTCCAAATCCATTGATTTTACCGTTTTGAACTTTGCCAACTGTGACATGGTAGGACACACCGGCAAACTCGAGGCTGCAATCAAAGCCGTGGAAACTGTGGATAGCTGCTTAGGAAACGTCTTGGCAACTATCAACGATTTAGGGGGCTGTGCCCTAGTGACAGCTGACCACGGCAATGCTGAACAGATGAACGATTACATAACGGGAGAGCCGCATACCACGCACACAACTTTTAACGTGCCGTTCTTCTTAGTCGGTAAGGCTTATCGTGATTTGAAACTTCGAGAGGATGGAGCGCTTTGTGATATTGCGCCAACAGTTTGCCAGCTCTTAGACCTGCGCCAACCGACGGAGATGACCGGGCGATCATTACTCGAGTAGTTAATGCTTGAACTACTTAATTCTTTTTTTCCGCGTCGCTGCCTAATTTGCCGCAACGAACTATCGGCTCTTTCTCGATCAACTAACTCGACCGCCAGCAAGCTCCTTTGTCGTTTCTGCGATCCGACGGCGACAGCACTAAGCGCGGACAATCCAGCTACTGATATTGTCTCAAAACTCACCAAACTTGAGCTACGCCCACATTGCGCTCGATGCGGAACAGACATCACGAGATATCCCGGAGGACCCTTACTGTGCGTATCTTGCACACTCTGGCCGCCTCCTTTCAACACACTGCGGTCGGGCTGGACTTACGGTGGCGAAATCGAAGCCTTACTTAAGGCCTATAAGTACCACCAGAAGCGTAAGCTCGATCGCTACTTCGCTCAAATCTTCATGTCCATGCTGAGAGAGTTAGCGCAGGAAATTGAGGCCGATTGCCGCTCGCTGCTGATTGTTCCCATGCCCTCCAGCGCCTCCGCCATTCAGCAGCGAGGATTCTGCCACATGGTCTTTATTGCACGACGCCTAGCGGAACTCTCAGGTCTTAAATTCTCATCCAAAGCACTGTTTTCCCTGGGGGACTACCGCAACCAGGCTCAGCTAGCGCCAGCAGAACGCTTCGCTAATATGCGAGGCCGATTCGGCGGTAAGGCGTCCTTGGTGCATGGC
>Ga0163155_10004924_pt1 | contig 13479 bp, 7 predicted proteins | sample OliLakLV19SP4G1_FD_148611 | JGI IMG/M metagenome (GOLD analysis project Ga0163155, IMG submission 148611) | Freshwater microbial mat bacterial communities from Lake Vanda, McMurdo Dry Valleys, Antarctica - Oligotrophic Lake LV.19.SP4.G1 | ecosystem: Environmental > Aquatic > Freshwater > Lake >...
GGCGACCGGCACGGCGGCGGCGAAAAGCCGGTGTTTCGGAGCGAGGTCCGGCTCGTGGTGAAAACGCACGGCGGTGATGATTTCTTCCGAGACTTTATGCCGGGCGAGAAAGTGCGCGCCGATCCGCGCGTGATCCCAGCCGATGACCTCGCGCTCCAGCCGGAGCACCTCTTGGGCGGTCGCGACGGGGGTCGCCATCACGACGCGCAGCTGGTCCGGGAAGGCATAGGCCATCACGACCTTGCCGACGTTGTGCAACAGGCCGGCGAGATAATCGGTATCGTCGTCGATGTGGAGGGGAGTGGTGGCGATGATCTCGCGGGTGAGCATCGCGGTGCCGATGCTGTGGCTCCACAGCTCCTTCCACGGGAGGTTTTCGGAAGTCGGCCGCTGGAGTTGGTCGATCTCCTCGATGACCGGCGTGGCCATGGAGAGCTCGCGGATCTGGCGCAGGCCGAGAAAGAAAACGGCCTCTTCGATATTGTTTACGCGCGCGGAGAGACCGAAGTAGACGGAGTTGACCATCTTCAGCAGGCGGGTCGAGAGCGAGGGATCGCGGCGGATGATTTCGGCGATCTGGGAGTTGAGGCTTTGCTCGGAGCTGACGAGTTCGCTCAACGCGCGGTTGATGCTCTGCAGCGACGCGAGCTTGGGGCACGCATCGATCCGGGCGGCGATTTCTTCATCGGCGAACGGAACGGTCGGAAAAGGAGGGAGGGAGACGGTGGACATCGGGCGGAATGCGGGCGGGTGCGGTGGTGAGGGGCGCAGGGGAGCTATCGGTGCGGGGGTCGGGCAACTTGAGGAGGAAATTCCTCAAGGCGCCGCGGGAATGAGCCGATAGTCCGCCCACGCCACCGTGTCGCCGGCCCAATTAAACTCCCTCTTGCAACAGGCCGTGACGCATCATCGTGCGGGGCGGTTGAAGGAGGCCGTTGGCTTTTATCGCCGGTTGCTGGCGGCGGAGCCGCGACATTTCGATGTGCTCAATCTCGCGGGGTTGGCGGCCTACCAGCAGCATCGCCTCGATGACGCGATCGTCCTTCTCGGCAAAGCGCATAAACTTAACCCGAAGCACGCGGGCTGCCCGATGCACTGCGGGCTCGCTCTGATGGGTGCGAATCGTGCGGGCGAGGCCGGGCCCTATTTCCGCCGCGCGGTGACAATAGATCCCGCCTACGCGGAGGGCTGGGAAAATCTCGCTTACTATCTGAAGACGCAGGACCGGCTGGACGAGGCGATCGCCTGCCATGAAAAAGTCGCGGCCCTCCGGCCCGGCTACGCGCGCGGTTGGTTCAACTTCGGGCTCACCCTGAGTTTCGCCGGCCGCAGCGCCGAAGCGTTGGCGTGCCACGAGCGCGCGCTGGTCGCGGAGCCGAACTATTCCTCGGCCCGATTCGGGCGGGCGCAGGCGCTGCACCAGTGCCATCGGATGGCCGAGGCCGTGGCGGAGTATGACCGCTACCTCGCGTTGGAGCCCGGCGCGCATGAGGCGCGAAGCTACCGGCTCTATGCCATGCACTCGCTCGAGGCGGTGACGCGCGAGCGGCTTTTCGCGGAGCACGTCGCTTATGGCGCGGCCGTGGGCGGGCAACCCACGCAGATTCTGCGCAACGATCCCGAGCCTTCGCGGCGGTTGCGCGTCGCGATTTTGTCGCCGGACTTTCGCGAGCACTCCTGTGCGTATTTCATCGGGCCGATTTTACAGCATCTGGATCGCGAGCAGTTCGAGCTCTACCTTTACCACGATCATTTTCGCCAGGATGCCGTTTCGGGGCGCTTGCGCCCGCTGGCGGCCGTCTGGCGGAATTTCGTCGGCCAGTCGGGCGAGGCGGTCGAGGCGGCTATCCGTGCCGACGCGCCGGATATCCTGATCGATCTCGCGGGCCACACCGGCATGACGAATCGCCTTCCCCTGTTCGCGCGGCGGCTCGCGCCGGTGCAGATCACCTATCTGGGCTATCCCGACACCACGGGCCTGCCGGCGATGGACTACCGGTTCACCGATGCGATCGCCGATCCTCCCGGCGACGCGGACCGCTTCGCCACCGAGCGGCTGGTCCGTTTCGCGCCGACCGCGTGGTGCTACGCGCCTCCCGCCGATTCGCCGGCCGTCGCGCCGGCGCCCTGCCGGCAGCGGGGCCACGTGACCTTCGGCTGCTTCAACACTCCCGCCAAGATCACCGACGCGACGATCGCGCTGTGGGCGCGGGTGCTGCGCGCGGTGCCGGACGCGCGGATCCGTCTAAAGGGTGCCGGGCTCGAACAAGCCGCCCAACGTGCCGGCTTCGCCGCGCGTTTCGCCCCGCACGGTCTCGGGGCGGATCGTTGGGAATTTTCCGGGTGGACGGCGACGAATGCCGAGCATCTCGCCTGCTACCGTGAGGTCGATATCGCGCTCGATACCGCCCCTTACAATGGCACGACCACGACCTGTGAGGCGCTGTGGATGGGGGTGCCGGTGATCTCCCTGAAGGGCGACCGCCATATGGCTAGGGTCGGGGCGAGCCTGTTGGCGGCGGCCGGTCACTCCGATTGGGCCGTGGCGACGGCCGACGCCTACGTCGAGCGTGCGGTCGCGCTCGCTGCTGATCCTGAGCGGCTGGAAAAAATCAGGCAAAGATTACGCGAAGATATGCACGGCGGGCCGTTGCTCGACCACGCGGGTCAGGCCCGGGCCTTCGGCGAAGCCTTGCGCGCGACTTGGACCGCTTGGTGCGATCGGCAGACCGACGCTTCTTTTGCCGCCGCTTAAGTATTTTCCTTAATTTACCAGGCATTTGAGCCGATCTGTAAAAGTATGATCGTCACCTCCGTATCCCGCGAAGCTCTGCTTCACGTCGCCAAAACCCTTCCCGCCGCGCCCCAAGTCCTCGCCCAGCTCGGCCGACTTCTCCTCGATATCAATTCCGACCTGGCTGACATCACCCAGTTGTTGAAAAGGGATCCGGCCCTGACCTCGCGCATTATCCGCATCAGCAACAGCGCGATCTACAACACCGGGCTGCCCTTCGCCTCGCTTGAGGAAGCGCTCGCCCGGGTCGGCTACACGGAAGTTTACCGACTGACGGGCTTCGCCGCCGTCGCGCAACTGGCCGATCAGCACCTGCCGACCTACGGGATTTCCGGAGTGCAACTCCGCGAGAACGCGCTGCTCACGGCCCTGATCATGGAAGTGGCGGCCGCTGCGACCGAGCTGGATGCACGCAAGGCCTACACCGCCGGGCTCCTGCGCTCGACAGGCAAGATCTCCCTCGACCGTTTGAGCCGGGGGAGCCGGAACGCCTTCGAGGCGGGTGGCACCGAAGGCCTCGCGATCTGGGAGACGGCCTGTATCGGCATGACCAATGTCGAAGCCGCCGCCCTGATTCTCGGGGAGTGGCGGTTCCCGGCCGACACGGTCGAGGCAATCCGCGACCACTATCTCGATCAGTCTTCGTCCTTTGCGCTGACCCATCTGCTCAATCTCGCCACCGGCGCCGCCGAGCAGAGCGGGCACGGGCTGCCCGGAGAATCGCGCTACTTCAAAGATGCCGCGGCCAGTCTCACTGTCGTCGGCTTGAAACCCGAGGAGTTTCAACGGGCCACGAATCAGGCGCTCGAGATGTTCCACGCGGTCAAGAACGCGGTGGCTTGAGCGATTCCTCGAAGCAGGGTTTTCGACAAACCGGCAGCCTTTTGGGCGCCGGTTTTTTTGTGCCCGTTCCTTGCGCCCGAAGATGAGGGGAAAATTTTGCCGACGATTTTCACGGGCCGTTTTTTGCGCGACAAAAGCAGGGCGACGCGAAGATTTAATACGGTCTTTAGTGTTAAAAGACAGGTGTTTGGGAAGCGTAACGGCACGACGGCTCAGAATTTGCAACGGGGTTGGCACCATGCCCACTGCCGCACCCTCAGCGCCGCTCGCCCCGTCACGACGCCCGTCCCCGCCGAGCCGGCCGCCCTCCCGGTCGGAAGCGGAGCAGGCAGCCGAGCGGGCAACCGTCCGATTGCGTCGGACGCTCTCGCTTCACTCCGAATCCGCGGACCGGTCCGCCGCCCAGGCCGCACTCGATGCGGATATCCACGGTGCCTCCGAGGCCGTCGCCCTCATGCCCCGGCATCTTCAGGGAAGCTTGATCGTGAGGGAGGTGCTGGATGCAGTGCAGGCGCTTTCGCTTGTCCGGAGCAACGGGCGACTGGCTCCGACCGGCGATCCGTCGCCTGCATTTGCCAACGGGACCAAGAGCTGGCCCGCACTGCTTGCGACCATGCTGGAGACTCCCGCTTGGTGTTGGCGCGAGGCGCCGGCGCTCGACAAGGTTCCGAACTGGCTTTGGGGCGATTACGCGGCGTGGCTTTTTGCGAAGCCATGTGAGTTTACGGCGGCGGGCGACGCCGAGCGGTATTCGGCGCACATGCTCCGCCACCTCGAGGTGCTCGTCCGATGGGTGGAGCGCAATGCCGCCTCGTTGGCGGTGAGCGCTGCGGCAGAAGCGTATGAGAAGGTCGCGGTGGCGAATCCGTTGTTGTTCGTGCGGAAAGATTCCCGGCGCTTGGCCGAATTGCGCGGGACGGTGCTCTCACGCCGCGTCGAGTCCGACTATCTTGCGGAGGGGAGCCCGTTAACGCCGCGTGCCGGACGGCCCCTGCGGGTCGGTTTTATCGGCAAGGATTTCGAAGCCACGAGCGTGAATCGCGCGATGTTGCCGCTCTTCGAGTATCTGGATCCGCGGGAATTCGAGACGCTGCTCTTCTCTCTGGATGAGACCGACTCCGCCTTCGCCACCCGCTGTCGCAGCCGCGCGAAAGAATTCCATGTGCTGCCCGCGGACGTAGCGCGCCGGGTCGAACGACTGCGCGAGGCGACGCTCGACGTGATCGTCTTCGCGGGCGAGGTAGGGGTGGCTGCGGATGCCCTGACCCGAATCGCTCTCCGGCGGGTGGCCCCGCTGCAGGTTTGCACGCAGCGCAACGGCGTGACGTCGGGTCTGCCGAAAATGGATATCTACGTTTCCGGCGCATTGGCCGCCACCGCGAAGGCCGGCTTGGATTTCTCCGAACGCATCGGCGTTTTGAGAGGGCCGCCGGATGTTTTCGCGCTCGAAGCGGCGGGCCCCGAACCCGTTGAACCCGTCACGCGCGAGGCGCTGGGCCTGCCTGCGGCCGGCGTGCTTTTCGCCGCGTTGGTGACCGATCGCGGGGTTTCCCCCGAGACGTTGCGGGCATGGGCGGATGCGCTGGCGGACAACCCGGGCGCAAGAATCCTGATCGTGTTGTTGGCGACGGGTAAAATCGCCGAACGGTTGGGCGACCAGTTCGAAACGATTCTGGCCGAGCGTGCGGTCGCCTCAGACCGGGTATCCCTCTTGCCGGTGGGCGAGGGCGCCGATGCCGAGGCACGCCGCCTGTTGCGGATAGCGGATGTCTATCTTCATCCCCTGGAGGGATTCGACGCAGTGTGGGTCGCCGAGGCGCTGATGCTCGGCCTGCCGGTGGTGGCCGCGATCAATGCCGGCGTGCCGGATCGCGATGCTCCGGCGCGCTTGTTGAACCAGGCGGGGTTGGCCGGATTCGCCGCACCCGATGTCGCGACTTACCGGACGCTTACCACCTCGTTGGCGGGCGATGTCGCGCAGCGGACCCGAATCCGTCGGCAGATCGCCGCGGCGACGGATGCGGGACCGGATTTCCTCGATACCTTGGCGGCGAGCGATGCCTTCGGCGCGCTGCTCGAAACGGCTTACGACGAACTCTGCGCATCCGATGCCCGCGCATTCTCCGCCGAACGGGAGCCGCTTCGCTGCTACAGCGACGACGACGCCAAAGCCGGTGTGGAATCTGCACGGGTCGCCCATCTCGGCGGCGACCTCGAGTCGGCTCTCCACGAGGTGCGGCTGGCGCTGCGAGCCGATCCCGTGAACGCCGAGGCGCGGGTGCTCTACGGTCGGCTGCTGATCGCCACGGCCCGGCCCGGCCGTGCCGTGGACTATCTGCTCGCCGCGGTGCAACGCCTCGGCGGAGACGTTACGGTATGGCTCTCGCTCGCCGAAGCGCTGCGCGCGGACGGCCAGATGAACGAAGCGGTGCAAGCCCTCGAATCCGCTCTCCGCGTGGACCAGGAAAATATCGAGGCCTGGTTCATGTTGATGGACCTCGCGGAAGGTGCCGGCGCGACCGAACTCGCGAACGATGCGCTGACCACGCTCAAGCGGCTCGCACCGGGAGACCCCCGGGTGATCGCCCTGAGCTGACTTAAAACCCGGCCGCCTTCCGCCATGCGCATCCTTTTCGTCACCGGTTCATCCTCCCGCTACATGGCCCCGCCGCGACTGGCGGAAAACCAAGTGAACTGCGGCCCCGATTGGCCGGACCGCGATATCGGCGGTTACGTCCTTTCGCTCGCGACACCCGTGGGCGACTTCGACCTCGCGGCGATCGCGGCGAAGCTCCCTCGCGAGCAGCAACCGGATGCGGTGGTTTGCCTGGTGGATTCGTCGTGGCGTTGCACGCCGCGCAATCTGCGCGGGTTTCAATGTCCGAAAATTTTGTTGATGGCGGACACCCATCACCTGCGCGCGCCGCTCACGGGAATGATACGCTACGCGAAAAGCGAACCGTTTGATCGGGTCGTGATCCTCTACAACCGCCACCATGCGGAGATTCTTCGCGATGCCGGTTTGACGCGGCTCGCCTGGTTTCCCGGGCTCACGTTTCCCCACGGCGACGCCGAGGTGGCCGCGGCGCGCCGCGCGGAGCGCACTCCGCACGTCGCCTTCGTCGGCCAAACGGGCATCTGCCATCCGCGGCGGATCAAACTTCTTTCACAGTTTGGCGCCGGCGGCCTGGCGCTGGTCTCCAAGGAAGCGCCTCAGCGCGAAGCGCTTTCTTTTTACGGAAGCTCGTTGATCGGCTTCAACGCCTCGCTCAACGGCGACCTCAATTTGCGCGTCTTCGAGGTGCTGGCGAGCGGCGCCATGCTGTTGACCGATGAGCTCTCGGCGGCCTCGGGTCTCGCAGATTTGTTCCGGACGGGACGGGAACTTGCGACCTACTCCTCGATCGCCGAGCTATCGGAGCGAGCCAAGCACGCATTGGCCCATCCCGGGGAGACTCGGGCGGTCGGTGAAGCGGGGGCGCGCTGGTTCGACACCCATTTCGGAGAATCCGCAAGGCAGCGCGCCTTTGCCGACCTCGTTTTCGACGGCACGGAGCAAGCGCAATTTGCCTTGCCGCGAAAGGCGGGGACAGCCCGGGGTTTATCTGCGCCCGATTCGGCGCGGCATTTGTTGCTCACCTCGGGTTACGAGGCCGTGCAGGAACTGCATCGCAATCTCGACCGTGTCGCCGTCGCCCTAGACGACAGCGTGCCGGAAGAATTTGCCCGTATGTGCGCGAGCTTGCCGCGGGTGACGGTGACCCGCGGCCTGCCGATCCGGGGCACGCGCCTCGATTTTGCGGCGGTCGGGCGCGCGAACTTTGAATCGCCGCTGTTGGCGGGTGCGGTGCAAGTGTGGTTCTGGGAGGCGCTCGATGCCGATCGCACGGCGTTGACCCGGCGCTGCGCGAGCATGGGTCTGCTTCCGGCTGAGGGCGCGGTTCCCGGCGTTTTCTCGCGGCGGCAGATCAATTCGCATAAAAATCTCGGGGCCTTGGCGCTGATCATGCTCGAAAGCGGGAGCTATGGGGTTGCGCTGGCGTATGCGCAGGGCGAGCTGACGGTGAATCCGCGTTCGGTGGACGCATTGCTGGCCATGTTCGATCTCGCGCGCGAGCTGGGCAAGGATGCGGTTGCCCAAGAGCGTTTGGTGCAGCTCAGAAACATCGCGCCGCATCACCCGCGTTTGACGGAATGGTTGCACGCGCCGCAGGCCCGTCCGCGACGCTCCAAGCGCCCGGCGCGGCTCTCGCGTTTTTCGCGGGCACACTTGGACGGGAAAAATTGGAAAGAAGCGGTTCAAGCGGCGCAAGAGGCCCTCGACCTTGATGGGCAGTCGGGGGAAGCTCATTTCGTCATCGGCATGGTCAAGCTCCTGTCGGGCGCCGCGGAGTCGGGCTTGAGTTACTTGGGCGCGGCGACGCGCCTCGAACCGGAGAACGCGGAATACTGGCTTGAACTGGGTTCAGGCCTCCGTCGCCTCGGGCGCTTGCCCGACGCGCTGGGTGCGCTCTTGCACGCCGTTTCGCTCGACCCCGCCAACGTCGACGCCCGCCTGGCGTTGGGTGAAACCGCGCTCGCCCACGGCCACGGTGCGATCGCCCGCGACGCATTCGTCGAAGTCCTCCGGCTCCGCCCCGATCACCGGGCCGCGATCCGCTGGCTGCCGCAAGCGGTGTTGCTCGCGGACGATCCGGCGCTGTCGCGTCCGCGCGATTTGTTGATCGCCCATACGGAAGTCACGCGGCTGCAGGGCACGGGGGTGCTTTTGCAGCGCTACTTTCCGGAGTCGCACGATTTCATCACGTTGCGCTCGCGCACGCTCTACCAAGGCAAAGTCGACTTTGGCGGCCTGCACTTTTCGCTCGATCTTCCGGGTCTTCCTGAGTCCGCCCGGAAAGAAATTCTCCGGCAACTGCTGTCGCCCTACCGCATCCGGCGGATCCTCGCCGTGCCGTTTTTTGCGACCGACTTTGTCCACGCCGTCAACGCGCGGGAAATCACGGGTGCGCCGCTCTGCACCTACGTGATGGACGATCAAACCGTCTTTAGCCGGGAAGTGCCGCCCGCGTTGGCGCGGAGATTGTTTGCGGCGTCGGATCTGCGCTTGGCGATCTCGCCCGAAATGATCGCGACTTATCGTCGTCATTTCGACGAACCCTTCGGCCTGTTGCCGCCTCTGGTTACGGATCGCGATGGCGAGATCCCGAATTATTGGCATCCGGCGATCCGGCCGGCGACGCACTGTGCGATGGTCGGCAACATCTGGTCGGCGGAGCAGTTCGCGCAGCTGCGGGCCTTTACGCGCGCGGCTGGGCTCACCGTCGACTGGTTCGGCAACGCCGATGTTGCCTGGCTTCCCAAGGACTCCGATGAATTCAAGCGCGACGGGATCTTCTGCCAGGGGTTTTTGCCCGAGCAACAGCTCGCGGTGCGCTTGGCGACCTATCCCTTTGCGGTGATTCCCGGCGGATCGCTCGACGGCACGGAGAACAACGAGTGGTTAACCCGCCTGAGTATCCCCTCGCGGATGGTTTTTATCCTTACGAAAACTTTCACGCCGATGCTGGTGCTCGGCAGCCCGGAGACGGCCGCGGCGCGGTTCGTGGAGCGCCTCGGGTCGGGCGTATCGTCCAACTACGACGCGGGTGACGCTTGCGAAAAGATCGCCGCCATCACCGCCCCCGAAAACCGGGAACAGCGGCTGGGGAACGCCCGGCGCGCCGCAGCCGGTTTCGTGATGCCCGGCTGCGGGGAATGGATCTGGCGCTCGCTCGCCGCGCGCGAGTGCGCGCCGACCCCCTTCGACGATCTTTTCGCGGAGGCAGCAGGGGTGTCCGAGACCGGAGACGATTTTAGCACGGAGGCCCCGCTACCCGAAACCGCCGGTCCCGTCCCGGCCTTGTCGCTATGATCCTTGCGAATCCCCTGCCTGTCGAATTGCCGGAGACGGTGCCAGTCGTGCCCGAGGAGACCTCCGCTCCGCAGCCGTCGGCCGCGCGCGCATCGCTGCAAGATCGTCTCGCGGAGATCGGTTTCAAGCTCTTCGACGCGACGCTGATGGACAGTTTTTTGCCTCCGGACGAGCCGCGCCAGCGGCCCGGGGCCGATGTGCGCGGGGCGGTCCGTTACCTCCACAAAGAACTCCGCGAGTTCGGCCCGATCAAGAATCGCCTCGTGGCGGTGGAAACGATGGTGCGGGCGGTGCCGCAGCAGCGCGCGCTCCTCGTCGTGTGGGCCGAATTGTTGGAGATCACCGGAAACAAGAAAGAAGCCGCCGCGAAAGCCCGCCAGGCGCTCGCCCAGTTTTACGACGACGTTTACACCCAGACCCTTTTCATGCGCTGCGCGGGGCAGGAGAATTTCCACGCGAAGGCTCAGGACCGTTTTTGCGCGCATCCTTTCGAGAATTTCGAGATTTACAGCGACGGCGCCGTGTTCCCGTGCAACTGCACCCAAGTGCCGTTTCCCATCGGTAACGCGCACAAGCAGGACGCCGAGGCCATCTGGCAGTCGCCGCAGGCGAAGGCGATCCGTGCCTCGATTCTGGACGGATCGTTTCGCTACTGCAGCCCGATGACGTGTTACAAGCGTTTCAATCTGCCGAAGCGCTCGGAACATCCCGAGGAGTTTGCGCGCCTGCAGAAAATCGGCACCGAGGGGACCGAGCCGCCCAAGCACCTGAATCTCTCCTATGATCTCTCGTGCAACCTGTCCTGCCCGTCGTGCCGCAACGGGCAGATCATGGCCGGGCACGAGCAGCGCCAGAAACTCAACCACGTGCGCGACACCGTCGTGCTGCCCTTGCTGGAGGATCCGAAGGCCGAGACGGTTTACATCACGGGTTCCGGCGATGCATTCGGCAGCCCGCACTTCCGCGGGATTCTGAAACAGTTGTGCGATCCCAAGTTTGCGCATGTGCGCATCACGCTCGGGACCAACGGGCAGTTGATCACCCCGCGTCTTTGGCAGGAGTTCACCCCGCTGCACGAGCGTTTCCGGGATATCACCGTCTCGATCGACGGCGCCGTTCCCGCGACCTACGAGCGACTCCGCCGCGGCTCCACGTGGGCGCGCCTGCGGGAAAGTATGGGCATCTTGCGCGACGCACGCACGGGCGGCGCGATTTCTCGGCTGATGGTGAACATGGTCGTGCAGCACGATAATTTCATGGAGATGCGGCCGATGCTCGCGCTCTGCAAAGCCTGGGCGGTCGACGGCATCCGTTTCTATCGGGTGCGCCAGTGGGGCAACCAGGTCCCCGTGCTCTTCATGGCCAGCGATGTGGTCAACCCGCTCAACCCGCGCCACGCCGATCTGTTGGCCGAGTTGGCGCATCCCGATTTCGACGACCCGATCGTGGACCATTACGATATGTATGAACTCATCGCCCGAGCCCAAGCCGCGCGGCGCGAAACCGCCGCCGAGCCCGACGGCGCGATCTCCGCGGCAATTTCAACCCCGACACTCCTCTCATGACCTACGACTACATTATCATCGGCGCCGGTATCACCGGCGTCACCGCGGCCCGCCTGTTGCAGCTTGCGGGCGTGAAACGCGTGCTCGTGCTGGAGGCGGCCCCGGAGATTGGCGGGCTTTGCCGCACGAAAGAAATCAATGGTCATGTGCTCGACACGGGTGGCGGTCATTTTCTGTGCACCAAGCACCCGGAAGTTTACGACTTTGTCTTCGGCCACATGCCGAAGTCGGAGTTCAATCATTTCAACCGCGTTTCCCGTATCGAAGTGGAGGGTTGCGAGACGGACTATCCTCTGGAGAGCAATCTCTGGCAGCTCCCGCCGGCGCTTGCGGCGGAGTATCTCCGGAGCGTTTCCGCCAACGGGGAAGCCCGCGGTCTGCCCGCGCCCGCGCACTTCGAGGGCTGGATCAGGTGGAAGCTCGGCGACCGCATCGCCGAGACTTACATGCTGCCTTACAATCGGAAGATCTGGGGCGTGCCGGCGAGCGAGATGGACATCGATTGGTTGCACAAGATTCCGCGACTCGATGTCGCCCAGATCGCCCGCGCTTGCGAGCGGCGAGCGGCGGATCGCGAACAGATGCCTTCTCATGCCGGTTTTTATTATCCGAAAGTCGGCGGTTTTCAGCGAATCTTCGATGCCATCGCCGCCCCGGTCCGGGACTGCATCTCCGCACGCACACCCGTGACCTCGATCGAACGCGTGGGCGACACCCTCCTTGTCAATGGTCGCCTGCGCGCGCGCGCGGTGATCAACACGGCCCCTTGGCATACGCTCGCCGGTTCCCCGCTTTTCAACGACGAAGCCCGAGAGGCGATTTCCCGGCTAAGGCACAACCAGATCGTCGTCTCGCTGCATGAGGAGGCTTACACGACGGACGCGCACTGGCTCTACCAGCCGGCGGAGTCCCTGCGCCACCACCGCTCGTTTTTCATCAAAAACTTCGCTCCGCACAGCGCGTCGGGCGGCCTGTATCGCGAGACCAATATCAAACGCTGGCAACCGGGACAGGGTGAACTCTACGCCGAGACCAACGAGCACGCTTATCCCATCCCGACACTCGGATGGGCTCGCGACATCGATACCGTGCTTCGCCATACTGCACCCTTGGGCCTGCACGGCCTTGGCCGCTGGGGTCAGTGGCAGTATTTCAACTCCGATGTTTGCATCAAGGAAGCCATGCGGCTCGTGCAGAAACTCGGGCACATCGACCGCCGGGTCGCGGCGTAACCGTTGAAGCATGAACGTCCCCTCGGATTGCTGTCTGCTCGTCGCCGACCACGGCATCGGTGATCACTACATCGTCGCCGGTTTTGCCGAGGCGGTGCGTCGGCGGTATGGCCTGCGCGTCTGGATGGCGGGTCGCCGGCACCTGGCGTTCGTCTCGGCGCTGTTTCCCGCCGTCGAGCGCTACTTTGAATGGCCGGCGGATACCGATGCGCAGACGCAGGGGTCGTGGAAAATCGAAGGTGGCAGAATGTATTATGCGCATTTCCCGAAGCTCGAGTTGATGCGCGTCGTCGGCTACAAGGGGATGCATTTTCTCGATGCCTACCGCTGCCGGCTTGATCTTCCCGCTGAGGCACAACTCAGCCGTGCGAGATTACCCACCACGGAAGAGATCGGTCGGGCGGCCGGGCAACTGCAGGCCGCGGGTTTTACTCCGGGCCGCACCGTCGTGCTGAGCATCGAAGCGCGGTCCACGCCCACCGACGGCGTCGACCGGGCCTTTTGGATCGCGCTGGCGGGGGCGATGGAAGCCCGGGGGTTTGAGACGCTGGTCAACGGCGGCCCCACCACCCACGTGCCCGAGGGGCTGCGCTCGCTCGCTCTGCCCGTCGCCGAGCTCCGCGCGATGGTGCAGGCGGCGGGATTTGTGTGCAGCGTGCGGTCCGGCATCTCGGACCTCGTGTGCAATCTTCGCTGCCCACAGGCGGTGATTTATCCCGACGTGCGTTACTGGTCGGGTCCGCTGCTCGAGGGCACGACGCTGAGTCGTTTCGGTCTTTTGAAGTCTCCGCACGAAGTCGTGTTCCGGGCCAACCATTCGCCCGAAGAGGTCTGTGCGCTCGCCGATTATTTTACGGCCCGGATGGCTCCACGCGGGACGCCGCAAAATTTGGCGGCCGGTGTAAATTGATCCTGCGGCCATGTTGCCTGTCGTAACACGAACTCCGCGTCGCGTTCGCGTTTGCTATTTCAACGTATGGGCCGGGCGGCTCGAAGAAACGGCGACTTACCTTGCGCGCCTGCCGGAGCTCGATTTACGCCCCCTGGTTTCTCACCGGCGGGACGTGGCTTTGTTGCGGAAAGCGCGGCTCGACTGCGATTGGTATGGAGAAAATGCACGGTGCTTTAGGG
>Ga0163155_10004929_pt1 | contig 13472 bp, 11 predicted proteins | sample OliLakLV19SP4G1_FD_148611 | JGI IMG/M metagenome (GOLD analysis project Ga0163155, IMG submission 148611) | Freshwater microbial mat bacterial communities from Lake Vanda, McMurdo Dry Valleys, Antarctica - Oligotrophic Lake LV.19.SP4.G1 | ecosystem: Environmental > Aquatic > Freshwater > Lake >...
CCGATGTTCGACCGGCTCGAGCACGATAGCTACCTCGGCGTCGACCTCAGCAGCGCCGAACTCGACCTGGCCCGGGCGCGCGTCAACCATGACGACGGGGCCACGTCCGCGCGCCGGCTGCCGTTGCCGGACGCCAGCGTCGACACCGTCGTGTGCTCGATGGGCCTCATGCTGGTGCAGCCGGTGGAGGACGCCGTCCAGGAGATCGCGCGCGTGCTCCGCCCTGGCGGCCGGTTCGCACTGCTGCTGCCGTCCCTGGGCCCGGTCGCGCTGCGCGACCTGCGCCCCATCGCAGCCCTGACGGCGGCCCTGCGCGGCCCCGGCGCGATGCCGCAGCGGCTCGGCGCCCGCCGCATCCGCACAGTCCTTGCCGCGGCCGGGCTCGCGGTGCAGGCGCAGCAGCGTCACCGATTCGCGTTCGCGTTGCGGGGCCCGGACGACGTCCGGCTCGCCGTCTCCGCGCTCTACACCCCGGGCCGCAGCGCCCGTCGGTTGAGACGGGCAGAGGACCGACTGTCGCGGTACGCCGGCGTCGACGGCGAGATCGGGCTGCCGCTGCTGCGGGTACTGGCCGTGCGGACCGGCGCCGTCGGCCGCGACTGACGCACTATCGGCAGCCGGGTCACGGACCTGCGCTGAGGCCCGCGGTCGGTGACCGCGGGTCTCAGCGGTGGCCCGCCCCGGAGGGCGGAGCCGCTCTCAGCAGATGGCAGTGACGTTCGCGCAGGTGGACGGCGAGCCGCCGCAGACGGTGTACGTGACGGTGAGCGGTCCCTTCACCCCTGTGTTGTGAATGAAGGTCTTGGAAGTGGTGCTGCCCGCGAAGAAGCCATTCATGAGGATCGTGTACGTCGTGGCCCCGCGCGGGCGGACTAAGCCCTGTCTCCTAGATCTTGGTTTCGAGTCCAGAGGATCAGCGAGGTCAGCAGGAGGCCACCGCGGTAGTTGCGGGCGAGGCGCACCGCCGCGACTTCGAGCAGGCCTGGAGCGAGCTGTGGCGCGTCGACGGCAACTTTCGGCGCCGAGCACGGCGCCTTCCTGGACAAGGCCGCCCGCTGGGTGCGACAGCGCGCCGACCGGCAGCTGCGGATCTACAAGAACGACTTCACCGACGGCCGCTGGGACCCACGGGCCGCCGACGGCGACTCCGGCCGGGCGATGGGCTGGGCGGTCAGCGTGCACCGGGGCACCGGGGCACCGGCCAACACTGTGCCGTGCACTCCACCGGGCTGGGCGGCCAGATCCACGCGCTGTCGATGTCCAAGAGCTATCCGCGCTCCCCCGCCGGACCAGAGCAGCCGCCGTGTCCTGCTGACACGACTGAAACATGACGCGCGAGAAGATGCCGCTGCTGTGCTTCGGCCACGCAGCAACGACGAGCCGGTTCGGCCGTCCGTAGGAGCCCGCGTCCCCTCAGTGAAAGACCAGTACCGGAGGCGCTGGGCAAGAAGAAGATCTCGGCGATTTCGCCATTGGCGGCTCGTAAGGTCCGTGAGGCAACCACCTGGGAACACCGCCCACGCTTTACCCATGCGCAACAGCGCTGACCAACCGAGTTCGTTGGGTCAGAACGGGTATCGAGCCGGGCCTCGTCGCTGCTCAAGCGGCGGATCAGGCGCAGTTGCTCCCGCTACTGGACTCGAACCAGTAACCTGCCGGTTAACAGCCGGCTGCTCTGCCAATTGAGCTAAGCGGGATCGGTGCGCGACGCGGTCCCCACCGCCGGGCGGGCACGTCGCTGGAGCAGCGTACAAGACGTATCGGCCCAGCAGGCGCCGACGGGCTGGTGTCAGGCGCCGACCGGATGCGCGTGCCGGATGACCGTGCCGTCGCGGAAGACCGTGCCGTCCTCGCACCGGGCCTCGACCTCTCCGCCGCCGAACTGCTCGGCATAGAGCTTGGCGTACAGCCCGTCTCGTTCGAGCAGTTCGGTGTGGGTGCCGCTCTCGACCAGCTGCCCGGCATCGATGACGTAGATGACGTCGGCGTTGAGCACCGTCGACAGCCGGTGCGCGATCGCGATCGTCGTCCGTCGGGTGGTCGCCCGCTCCAGCGCCTCCTGCACGAGTCGCTCCGAGACAGTGTCCAGCGCGCTCGTCGCCTCGTCGAGGATGAGGATCTTGGGGTCCTTGAGCAGCACGCGCGCGATCGCCAGCCGCTGCTTCTCCCCACCCGAGAGCCGGTAGCCGCGCTCACCGACCAGGGTGTCGTAGCCCTGCTCGAACGACACGATCCGGTCATGGATGTTGGCCGCCCGTGCCGCCGCCTCGACCTCGTCCCGGGACGCGTCCTGACGCGCGTACCGCAGGTTGTCGTAGATCGACGCGTGGAACAGGTATGTGTCCTGGGTGACCATGCCGATCGCGGCCGCTAGCGACTCCCGCGTCACCCCGCGCACGTCGTGGCCGTCCACCAGCACCTCGCCGCGCGTGGCGTCGTACAGGCGTGGTACCAGGTACGACGTCGTGGTCTTGCCCGAACCGCTCGGTCCGACGATGGCGCACAGCTGCCCGGGGGCGACCCGCAACGAGACGTCGCGCAGTGCCCACACCGGCTCCCCGGCCAAGGCGTCGCCGTTGGCCGTCGGCGACACGACGCCAACTGACGGCAGGCCGGCGTCGGTCGGGTAGCTGAACCAGACGCGCTCCAGCCGCACCTCCCCCGCGATGTCGGCGGGCAGCAGGGCCGCGCCGGGCGCGTCGACGATCGCCGGCCGCAGGTCCAGGTATTCGAAGATCCGCCGGAACAGCGCGAACGAGGTCTGCACATCCAACGACACCTGCAGCAACTGCACCGTCGGGAACAGCAGCCGCACCTGCAGGGTCGAGAACGCCACGATGGTGCCGGAGGTGATGTCCTGACCTGCCACGATGGCGAACCCGGCGACCAGGTAGACCAGCGCCGGCGTCACTCCGAGGAACGTCTGGACCACCGCGAAGAACCACTGCCCGGTCATCGCCTGCCGCACCTGCAGGTCGATCTGCTTGACGTTCTCGGCCCGGTAACGCCCGATCTCGGTGTCCTGCCGGTTGAACACCTTGGCCAGCAGCACCCCCGACACCGACAGCGCCTCCTCGGTGATCGAGGTCATGTCCGACAGCGACTCCTGGGTTCGCTTGGCGATCCGCTGCCGTACCCGGCCAACCCGCACCTGCAGCAGGATGAACAGCGGCAGCAGTGCCACCGAGACGATGGTCAGCTGCCACGACAGCAGCAGCATCGCGATCAGCGACGCCAGCACCGTCACGGAGTTGGTGAGGATCGACGAGGCGGTGTTGGACAGCACGTTGCTGACCCCGCCGACGTCGTTGGCCAACCGCGACTGGATCGCGCCGGTCTTGGTCGCAGTGAAGAACGCCAGCTCCATCCGCTGCAGGTGCTCGAACAATCGCGAGCGCAGATCGGCCATCACCCGCTGCCCCAGCAGCGTCGTCAGGTACGACTGCCCCACCCCGATCAGCGCCGAGACCAGCGGAATGACGATCATTCCGCCGACCAGTAGCGCGAGCAGCCGCAGGTCGACATCGCCGCCGTCGACCGGGAACAGCGCCCGGTCGAACACCGCCTGGGTGAGGAACGGGGTAATGACCCCGAGGCCGGACGTCACGAGGATGAGCGCGCCGATTCCCGTCATCTGACGGCGATACGGCAGGAACAGCCGCCACACCCGGGAACCCGTCGAGCGTTCGGCATCGGTCCTGGTGACGAGCACCGAGTCGGCCATGGTCGGCAAGCTTGTCACGCCCGGCGGACCGTCCAGGACCGGGCGGACGTCAGCGCTCGAGCGCCGCCGCTACCGTGTCACGCACCATGGACGAGCGCCCCCCGACCGCGGCGGACAACGGCGCCGAACCGACGCCCCGGGGTTCTCGACGGCGCACCGCGCTCTCCCTCGTCCTTCTCGTCGTGGTGGTCACGGCCTTCGCGCTGGCGCTGGCCGACCGCTGGCCCGACATCGCCGTCGCACTACGCGACCAGCGGCCCATCGTGCTGCTCGGCGCCCTGGCGCTGGCACTGATCGGGGTCTTCCAGAGTTTCCTGCTGTGGCGAGGCACGCTGGCGGTGCTGGGGTCCGACCTTCCGGTGCGCCCGGCGGCCCGGCTCTTCTTCGTCACCCAGCTGGGCAAGTACCTGCCCGGTGCGGTCTGGCCCGTGCTGGCGCAGATGCGATTGGGCCGGGATCTGGGCGTCCCCCGACAGCGGATGGGGCTGGCGTTCGTGTTGACCCTGGGACTCGCCACGCTGATCGGCGTCTTCGTCGGTCTCATGGCTCTACCAGCACTGTTGCGAGCCGAGGGCGCCGTCGTGCTGCTTGGCCTGCTCGCCTTGCCACTGCTCGGGCTGCTGCTCGTCCCCCGGGTGCTCAACACGCTGCTGGACACCGGCCTGCGCGTGATCCGCAGACCTCCCCTCGACACGCCGCTGACGAGCCGGGACATCACCCGCGGGGTCGGGTGGACGCTGGCGTTCTGGGTGGTCTACGGCGGCCATGTCTGGCTGCTCGCGGTCGGCCTTGGCGCCGACCCGCTGCCCGCACTGGCGGTGGCGATCGGCGGGTTTGCCATCGCGTTCTCGCTCGGGCCGTTGCTGGTTGTACTACCGGCCGGGGCAGGCGTTCGCGAGGCCGTCCTCATCCTGCTGCTGCACAGCGTGCTCCCGACCGCCGAGGCCACCGCCGTCGCACTCACCTCACGAGGCCTGCTGATGGCGACGGACGCGCTGCTGGCGCTCGGCTTCGGCCTGGCGCCTCGGCGACGGAACGAGGATCGGGCGGCCGCATTGCGCGGCCGGCTCACCTGATTGGGTCGGCTGATCGGGTCGGCTGGTCTGCTCAGCTGATCGGCTTGCGGCCGCGGGCGACCAGACCAGGGCCGGTGCCAGGGAAGGCCCGCTGCAGCGCGCGGAACGGGAGCATGCCGACCCGGGCGGCGGCCGCCGCCCACGGCGAGGCCGGCTGCAGCGTGCGGCCACTGGCATCGGAACGTTCGGCCATCGACGCCGCCTGCGTGTGCGGTGAGGCGAGCCGCCGACGGGCGACGGCGTTGCGCCCGGCCTCCAGCAGGTATCCCACCGGGGCACCGAAGTGCACCACCTCGATCTCGGTAAGTCCCGCCCGCGCCAGTCGACCCCGCAGCACTGCCGGGTCGTAGCGGCGGAAGTGCCCGACAAGCTCATCCGCCGGGCCGAACCGTCGTTGCCACGCAGGCGTGGACAGCAGCAGCCAGCCCCCCGGGCGCAGCCGCGCCACCCAGTCGGCGAGCGCCGCCATGTCGTCCTCGATGTGCTCGATCACCTCGAAGGCGACGACCACGTCGAAGTGCTCGCCGACCGCGACGGTGGAGAGGTCCCCCTGCCTGACCTCTCCCGCGCCGCCGGCCGCCGCGACCCGCCGCTGGGCCACCTCGGCGGAGACGGCGTCCGGCTCGACACCGACATAGCGGTAGCGCTGTGCCAGCCGGGCGCCGAAACCACCCTGCCCGCATCCGACCTCGAGCAGGTCGAGTGGGCCGGGTGGCAGCAGCCGCAATACCACGTCCCAGCGCAGCCACGCGTTCGGGCTCAGCGGTGGCAGTGGCGAATCGTTCACCATTGCCTCCCGGAAACGGCAGTGACCCGGTCCAGTAGCCCGGTCGTCACCGTAAGCGGTGTGAAAGACGTCTCGGCGAGCGCCCCTGCGGCCTTGCGGACGGCGGCGAGGTGGGATGGGTCGGCAGCCAGCGAGCTTAGTGCCGTGGCGAGCGCGACGGCGTCGCCAGGGGGGACCAGCACGGCCGCGGTGCCGAGCAACCGCCGCTGCGGCGGCGTGTCGGAGGTCACCAGCGCGCACCCCGCGGCCGCCCCCTGGAACACCTTGTTGGGCACCACCCGCAGCGCCTTCGGCCCGACGCCGAAGATGCCCAGGCATACGTCGTGCCCGGCCACCACGGCGGGCAACAGAACGGGGTCGACCCAATCGAGCCACGTCACACGGGTATTGCCTGCGGCCAATCGACGGGTCTCCTCCAGATCCTGCCCGGCACCGATCATGGTGACCTCGATCCGATGCGCCGGGGCGTCGGCCAGCGCCGCCAGGGCTGCACCGATGACGGGGGCACCCTGCAGCGGCGTATACAGCCCGTAGAAGACCACTCGCAGCGGCCCGGCCGGGTCGCCGGTGCTCGGGGGCGCCGCGCGGGCATCGAACCAGACCTCGGGCGCGCCGACCCCGACAACGAGGGCGCGTGGCCGATGGACCGCGGGCAGCGCCGCGCGATGCTCCTCGGTGTCGACCACGACGAGGTCGGCGCTGCGTAGCGCTGCTTCGTCCAGGGCACGCAGCAGACGGTGCCGAAGGCCAGGGGCGACACCCCGATCGGTGGCGGTGTCGCCGGCGCCGATCAGGTGGTCAAGGACCAGTGGCACCCGCCGGAACAGCCGACGAGCCAGCAGTACGTCGAAGTGCCCGAGGTAGCCGACCACGACGGCGTCGGGCCGTGCCGTGCCGCGGTAGCGCCGCGAGCGAACCACCAGCGAGGCCCAGCAGCGCAGCAGCCGCCACCCCAGCATCGGCAGCCGCCACGGTCGGCGAAGCATCGCCACCCGCGCCGCCGTCGACAGGCCGAGCGGCGTGTTGACCTCGTGCACCGCCGCCCCATGATCGCGCAACCCATCGCGCAGCACCGCTACCCGCGGGTGAGTCGAGGCGTCATACGTGCCGAAGAAGAGCACCCGAGTCACGCCGGGGGTCCTGACGTTTGCGGTGGCAGGCCCACCTGATCCCGGACGGCCGCCTCGGCCTCGGCAACGGCCGCCGCGACATCCGGCCCCCGCAGGTCCACCCCCCGAGCGGGGACCACCTGAATGAACGGCGACCCGTCGGCACCCCTGCGTGCGGCCACCCGCACCGTGCGCCGGCCGCTCAGCTCGACGGTCCGGCTGAGCAGCACACTGTGCTGCACCCGCTCACGCACCACCCGGGCGAAGCGCGTCCCCTGTCCGCGGCCCAGCAGCAGCGTCCGTTCCGAACCGTCGACGAGCACGGCCGACAGCACCCCCGACTCACCCTGCAGGCCGGCGGTGGCCACGTCCGTCCAGTCGATCGGGTCCACCGCCACACCCTCGACCGACTCGTCGTCGACGAGCACCAACCGGCTTCCCGTGGCCAGCGCCCAGCCGCCTGCGACGAGCTGTGCGGCGGCGAGCAGTCGCTCGCCCTTGCCCAGGGCGGCTCGCACCGACCGGGGCGGCGTCGCGCTCATGCGCCGGACGCCCGATCGCGCAGCGCACGCTGCCGAAGGTGAGCGATGTGCAGGTCGGCGCTGGCCTTGCGGTAGGTCTCGGCGTCCGAGGCGGGGTCGAGGCGGGTCAGCCGCCGGGTCAGGTCGATGACCAACTGTGTCACCTCCACCTCGGCGACCCGGGCGACGATCCCCCGGGTGTAACGGGCCAGCTCGGCCTCACCTGCCGGCAGGTCCATCACGGCGAGTTCCGTGACCAGGGGTGCCACCGCGCTCGGCACGAACTCCGAGATCGCCGCGACGACCTGGGCGCTGGTTCGGCCGGTGAGGCCACCCGAGACCTTGATCGCCTCGTGGATGGCGTGATGGGCGGGTGCTCCGAACGCGTGCTCGCCGAGTGCATCGACATCGGCGGCGACGAGTTCGGGGTATTGCAGGGCGCACGCCAGCGCCATCCGCTCGGCGGCCACGACCGGATCGAGCGGTGCGACGGCGACCCGCTGCCGACCGGGCCCGTCCGCCCCGCCCTCACGCCGGGTCCGGCCCTCGGCACCGGCCACCCGAGCCACCCGGGAGACGACGAACCGCTCGTCGAGGAAACCCGTCCAGCGGTCCAGCTGGACCGCGTACCGGTGACGCAGCGCGCTGTCCTTGATGGCCGCGACGATCGGGGCGGCGGCGTCCAGCGCTGCCAACCGGCCCTCCTCGGTCTCCAGATCGTGGTCGGTCAGCGCCGAGCGGATCGCGAACTCGAACAGTGGGACCCGGTTGTCCACCAGCGCCCGAACCGCCTCGTCACCCGTGCTGACTCGGAGGTCACACGGGTCCTTGCCGCTCGGCTCGACGGCGACGAACGTGCGCGCCACAAACCGCTGGTCGGAGTCGAAGGCCTTGAGCGCCGCCCGGCGGCCCGCCGCGTCACCGTCGAAGGTGAAGATCACTTCGCCGTGGGAGTCGGTGTCGCCCAGCAGCCGCCGCACCACCCGGGAGTGCTCGTCGCCGAACGCGGTGCCGCAGGTCGCCACGGCCGTACTGACACCGGCCAGATGACAGGCCATGACGTCCGTGTAGCCCTCGACGACCACGATCTTGCGGTCCCGGGCAATCTCTCGTTTGGCCAGGTCGACGCCGTAGAGGACTTGACTCTTCTTGTACAGCACGGTCTCGGGGGTGTTGAGGTACTTGGCCTCGATCCGGTCGTCGTCGAACAGCCGGCGCGCACCGAAGCCGACGGTGTCTCCGGTGACGTCTCGGATCGGCCACAGCAACCTGCCCCGGAACCGGTCGTACATCCGGCCCGTCCCCGATCGCGCGATCAGGCCGGCCGCGACCAGCTCGTCGTCGGTGAACCCCCGGCCCCGCAAGGCCGTGTACAGCGCCTCCCCGCTGCGCGGCGCGAACCCGACCCCGAAGGTCGCCGCCGAGGAGGCGTCGAAGCCACGCGAGGACAACAGTGCCCGGCCGGGCTGCGCGTCCGGGCTGCGCAGTTGCTCGGCGTAGTAGGCGGCGGCGGCGGCGTTGGCCTCGACGAGCCGTTGCCGCTGACCAGCGGCCGGCCGCGGTCGGGAGCCGGTCGCCCCGTCCTCGTAGTGAAGCTCCACCCCGGCGCGTGCGGCCAACCGCTCGACGGCATCGGTGAACCCGAGGTGGTCGTTCTTCATGACGAACGCGATGACGTCCCCGCCCTCGCCGCAGCCGAAACAGTGGAACAGCCCCACCTGAGGTCGCACCTGGAAGGACGGGGTCTTCTCATCGTGGAACGGGCACAGCCCCTTCAGCGAGCCCACCCCCGCCTTGCGCAGTGCCACGTGGTCGCCGACGACCTCCTCGATACGGGCGCGTTCGCGGACGAGGGCGATGTCCTCGTCCCGCATCCGACCGCCGCCCGCCACGGGCGGAGTCTAGGTCGAGGTCCCGACACGCCACCGGTAGCGGTCGCCGGACGAGCGCCGCAATGTCAATGGTGGCGCTCGGGGCACCTCGAGCGCTGTGGTGACCGGTGGTCGCCACAGGCGAACCATGAAAGGGGACGCTGATGGGCATCGACGACAAGCTCGACAACGCCATGGACCGGCTCGGCGGCAAGGCCAAGGAGTCCGAGGGCAAGCTGACCGGTGACGAGGAGCGTGAGGCGCAGGGCCGCACCGACCAGGCCGGCGCTGACATCAAGGACGCCGGCGAGAAGGTCAAGGACGCCTTCAAGCGCTGAGCCACACCCACAGCACTGCCGCCGCCGGCATCCCGGCGGCGGCAGTCCTATCTCGGTGTCGCGTCCTGGTCGGCGATCAGGCGGCTAGAGGCGGCCCATCTCCTCGTAGCGGGCGAGCGCCGAGGCATCGGTCAGGCCTGCGACCTGGTCGATGACGACCCGCCGCCCACCTGCGTCGTCTCCGGCCTCCCGCCAGGCGTCGGCATACGGCGTCTCAAGGCCGGCCGGGGCTCTCGCCAGGAGCGCCTCGAACAGCACGGCGATGATCTCGCGCTGCCGCGCGTAGACCGCCTGCCGCCGCTGGTCGGTGAAGACGAAGACCGCCGCCACCGCCTTCATCACGGCGATCTCGACCAGGGTGTCCCGGGGCACGACGACGTCTGCGTCGTAGCGGGTGAGCGGACCCGCGCCGGCCCGGGTGCGGGTGGCGCGCTCGGCAGCCTGGATGAAGCGGCCGATCAGTTGGCTGGTCATGTTCTTCAGCGCCGCGAGCGCCCGGTGGCTACCGTCGAAGGCGGACACCCAGCCGGGTACCTGCCGCAGCCGCTGCAACGCTGCGGTCGCCTCGGCCGGATCGGCGGCCGGCAGGTACCACTCGATCATCGCCCGGACGACTCGCTCGTCGTCATCGGGCCTGGCCAGCGCCGCCGGGTCGATGAATCCGGCGACGATGGCGTCCTCGATGTCGTGGACGCAGTAGGCGATGTCGTCCGCGAGGTCCATCACCTGCGCCTCGACGCATCGCCGGCCCCGAGGTGCGGTCTCGCGGAGCCATTCGAAGACCTCGGCGTCCTCGGCGTAGACGCCGAACTTGCCCCGCCCGGCAGCACCCGTGGCCGCCGGCCACGGGTACTTGGTGGCGGCGTCGAGGCTGGCACGCGTCAGGTTCAGCCCGACGGCGCGGCCGGTGACCGGATCGAGGATCTTGGGCTCGAGCCGGGTGAGCAGCCGCAGTGTCTGGGCGTTGCCCTCGAACCCGCCGATGCCGTCGGCCAGCAGGTCGAGCACCGCCTCGCCGTTGTGACCGAACGGCGGGTGACCCAGGTCGTGGGCCAGGCAGGCGGTGTCCACGACGTCCGGATCACAGCCGAGCAGTGTCGCCAGGTCGCGGCCGACCTGCGCGACCTCCAGCGAGTGCGTGAGCCGGGTGCGACCGAAATCGTCGCTGCCCGGGCTCGCCACCTGGGTCTTCGCCGCCAGCCGACGCAGCGCCGAGGAGTGCAGGACACGGGCCCGGTCGCGAGCGAAGGCACTGCGGGCGCTGCTCTTGGGTGGTTCGGGAACCCAGCGGGCGGCGTCGGATTCGGCGTACCCGGCAGGCATCGTCATAGCAGAGGGGCCGCCAGGGACTCGACCCGGTAGGCGATGAAGGCGGCGGTCTCGCGGACCACGTTGAACACGACGCGTTCGCCGGAGGTGACGTTTGGGCCGGTGTGGGTCGGACTGGTGGCGGTCACCGGCAGGCCGACGTCGCGGGCCATCGCCTGCGCTCGGTAGGAATGCCACGGGTCGGTGACCAGCACCATCGATGTCCAACCGCTGATTGCGGCCTGGTCGCGAACGGCCTGCAGACTGGACAGCGTGTCGCCCCCGACCTCGACAGCGATGACCGCCTCGGCCGGTACCCCGTTGTCGGTGAGGTACGCCGCGCCCGCCGCGGCCTCGCTGACGTCCTGAGACTCACCGGTGCCGCCGGCTGTGACGATGACCGGCGCGGTCCCGGCCAGGTAGAGCTCACGGGCGTGGTCGAGGCGGGCCTCCAGGACCTCGCCCGGTCGGCCCGCCGCTGCTGCGGCACCCAGCACCACGATGACGTCCACCGGCGAGCGGTCGTCCCGGCCGGCCACCTGGATCACGCGGGCGGCGACCGCCACCGGTACCAGCATGGCGAACGCTAGCAACAGGGTCATCACCCGCCGCCCTCGACGGCTACGTTGCCGCACCGGGGTCCGATCCTCCAGCGCCGTCATCCGACCCATTGTGGCAGGCGGGCGCGACGATGCCTTCCGAGGCCTTCGTCGGGGGCGTGTCGCCGACGACGGGGGTCAGCCGCCGGAGACCGACGCCTCCGCCTCGGCCACCGCCCGGGCCGTGCCGGCGTCGGAGCACCGTGAGGCGAGCCAAGCGTCCGGCAGCGACACCGCCCGCGCGCTGCCGACGCGGCCGCGTTGGCCCTCCGCAGGCTCGCCCGGGTACTGCGCGGTCAGATCCATGGTGGCGGTGATCTCGTCGATCTCGGCCAGCGTGGACACCATGGCGAGCCGGACCCGAATGTGGTGGCCTACGGGGTAGCCCTTGAGGTACCAGGCGACATGCTTGCGTAGGTCGCGGCACGCCCGGTCCTCCTCTCCCATGTTCTCGGCCAGCAGGACGGCGTGCCGGCGAAACGTCGTCATCACCTGCCCGAGTGTCGGGCGCGTGCGCCGCTCGTCGCCGTTCAGTGACGCTGCGATGTCGGTGAACAACCACGGCCGCCCCAGGCAACCACGTCCGACCACCACGCCGTCGCAGCCGGTCCGGGCCGCCATCGCAGCGGCGTCCTCGGCGGCGAAGATGTCGCCGTTGCCGAGCACGGGCAGTTCCGCGGGCAGGGCGTCGCGGAGCCGCGCGATCGAATCCCAGTCGGCGTGCGGCGCGTAGAGCTGGGCGGCGGTGCGGCCGTGCAGCGCGACCCAGGCCACACCCGCCTCGGCGGCGAGCCGCCCGGCGTCGAGATAGGTCAGGTGATCGTCGTCGATGCCCTTGCGCATCTTGACGGTGACGGGGACACCGTCTCGGGCGGCCGCGCGCACGACCGCGGTGACGATCGCCTCGAACAGGTCGAGCTTCCACGGCAGCGCCGCGCCGCCGCCCTTGCGGGTGACCTTGGGAACGGGGCAGCCGAAGTTCAGGTCGATGTGCTCGGCGCGGCCCTCATCCAGCAGCAGGCGCACCGCCGCCGCGGCAGTCGCGGGATCAGTGGCATACAGCTGCACGCTCTTGATCGGCTCGTCCGGGGGGTGCTCGGTCAGCCGCAACGACTCCGGGGTCCGCTCGACCAGGGCGCGGGAGGTGACCATCTCCGAGACGTACAGGCCGGCGCCGCCGCCGAGTTCCCGGCACAGCCGACGAAAGGCCGCGTTGGTGATCCCGGCCATCGGGGCCAGGACCACCGGGGCGGCGAGGGTATGGCGGCCCAGGCGCAGCGGGGCAGGAGCGGTTGCGAGCACGGGTCACCTCCGGGTGTCCCTCTCATTGTCACAGCTCGTGCGATGTCAGTTGTGGGGGTCACTGCCTGGACGGCGAGGCGCGGGAGATCCAGCTGAGGAACTCGTTGGGGTTGCGGCTCTGCGTCCACACCGTGCCCGGTCCGACGAAGTCGAACACCAGGCCCTCACCGGACTTCATGGTGGTCATGAACCCCTTGCTGACCCGCCGCAGCGCCGGCCGAGGCACCGCCTCCTCGTAGGCCACCACGTGTCCGGTGTCGACTGTGAAGCCGCCACCGGCGGGCAGGTCGTGCTGATCGACGGCGCCGTAGCAGGAGGCGACCACCGGGCCTCGACCTGATGCGTGGACGACGAACCCGCCCTCGCCGCCGAACATCGACGCCGCGCCGCCCCACTTGGTGTCCAACGTGACCGTCGAGGCGGACGCGAGCCACGAGCCTCGGGTGAGAATCAGCCCGGAGCCTGGCGTGACGTCGAAGACCAGAACGTCCCCCGGTAGCCGGGCGGCGACGTCCACCCAGCCCGCTTGCTGCGGGTGAGCGGTGTAGGTGGTGATGAACAGGGACTCCCCGCCCAGCACGCTGCGGCTCAGCGCCTTCATCAGGCCGCCCTGCATGTGGGCCTCGACCTGGACCCCGAAGGAGTGGGCCGCCATCGCGCCGGACTCGGCCTGGCAGGCCTCGCCGGGAGCGAGCTGGATACGGGCGGTGGCGAAGGAGGGCTGGTGGCGGGTCTCGACCTTCATGCCCGCAGGGTAGAGCCTCCCCTCCCGCCCCCCACCTACGCCATTTGTCCACAAAAGTGCGCCTGGCGAGCGCGCCAGGCGCACTTTAGGAC
>Ga0163155_10004934_pt1 | contig 13466 bp, 16 predicted proteins | sample OliLakLV19SP4G1_FD_148611 | JGI IMG/M metagenome (GOLD analysis project Ga0163155, IMG submission 148611) | Freshwater microbial mat bacterial communities from Lake Vanda, McMurdo Dry Valleys, Antarctica - Oligotrophic Lake LV.19.SP4.G1 | ecosystem: Environmental > Aquatic > Freshwater > Lake >...
CATAAGATGTGATGATAAGCGTCGCCTTGTTTTCGCTTTCCGCATCGAAATTGACGAAAGCATTCTGTAGTTTGCGATCGGTTACTTCCTTGACGCTGGTTGTTTTCAAAATCGAGGCAACCGCTCCGGTTTTGGCGAAGCTCACAAGTTGCACATAAACGCTGACCTGCGGCTCTGCATCGCCGCCCGTTATAACGATGACGCGGAACGCCCCCGTCTGGTCGCCGCTCGTCCAGGCACCGCCTGTCGTCACCTCGGTCACATTTGCGGGAATGCCTTCCACAATAGCAGATGCGTTCTGGCCTATGGCAGCGCCAGCGAGCAGAACACTGCCTGCAATGAATGATAAGAAGGCTGTCCGCACTGTGAATTCTCCCTTGTATCGCTATTTATATCACTACTGCGCCAGCACCGTCTAAGCAGGTCGTGTCAATTGCGTGGCGGAAACTGCAGGTTACTAACACGTGATCGTCTAACATACATTATAAAGGTTCAGACTATGGTTTTACCGGCAAACCCAGACGACAGACCTGCTGTTCCCGTCAAGCCGCCTATCGTACTCATCGCCCTTCTCGCGCTTGGCGTGGCTTTGCAATGGTTTGCGCCAGTTGGCGGCGGGCTGTTCGCGTGGGGCGCCGACGGGCTTCTAGCGGGCGTTATTTTCGGCGCGTCGGGAGTGTTCATCGCCTCCAGCGCGATGCGTGGTTTCGTCCACGCGGGCACCACGGTGATGCCCGACAGGCCAAACGCTGCGCTGGTGAAGACCGGGCTGTACAAATATAGCCGCAATCCAATGTATCTCGGACTGATCCTCATATACGCTGGCTTTGCGGCTCTGTTGGGCAGCGTGTGGTCGTTTATTCTTTTACCCGCTTTCATTGGCTATATCCGCTATTTCGCGGTCGCGCGCGAAGAGGCTTATCTCAAGCGGCGGTTTGGCGAGACCTATGTGGCCTATATGCGCAAAATACCCCGCTGGTTCTAAGCGTTCTTAAGATCATTTGCGTTTTCAAAAACTTCCCCGTATCTCCGCTGCAGGCGACTTGTTACGGGGGCTCTCGATGCGGGTTTTCTGCGCGCTTTTGGTTTTGACATTTGCATGGGCGGTTGCCCCGGCTCGGGCGGCGTCGCTCGATGGCCTTGCTGTCGAGGTGAAGAACGAGAGCGAGCCTGTGCTGTGCGCGGAGAAGGACAATGTGGCGCTATCGTTCGCCAACCCGGCGGTGCGCAGCTTCCGCATCGAGGCAGCGCATCCGGTTTACCTCAGCGTCGGGATGCGCGACAATTTCGAGGCGGACTGGACGGCGTGTGATCTGGCCGACGATCCGGCCTACAAAGCCCCAACACCGCCGCGCAAGCAAACTCTCCTCGATGGCGACGACCTCTGGGTGATCGGCTACACCTTCGGCACGTTCTGGCGGCCATCGACCGCCGTCGTGCGCATTGGCGACAAGACCTTCAAGGATATCCACATGCTGCAGGTGTGGGTGCTGCGCAGCGATGGCTCCGAGGAAGTGCTCGTGCTCTACCCGCAGGACGGCTACTGGCGCCCGCGCCCGATGTCGCCCAAGGGGTTCCGCAACACGGCTTACGGCTCGTCGCTGCTGATCGGCCCGGTGGAGGTGGACGGGCGCCCGCTGGTGAAGCTGAAGGAGGTTGCGTTCGACGTGAAATCGCGCATCTTCACCACCAGCTTCGAGCGCGGCGGCGCGGCGACCGTGCAGATAGTGACGATCTCGCCCGACCGGATGGCGCTTGACGTGGCGTTCGACAAGGGCGTCGAGGGACTGCCATTCGCCATGATGCGCTCGATGTATATCACCGAGTTCAACAACGACGTGGCGCGCATCGCGGTGCGTGAGCGGGGCGCGAACGCCTGGCGCGAGGACAACATCATGCGCTTTGACCGCGCAACCGCCACCGACATCTGGGCCGGCCGCCTCAGCCCGTCGCAGCATAACACGACCAGCCCCGACCTCGTGTTCAACAGCTTCTCGGATACGCCCGAGCCGAAGCGCCCGAAGAACGAGCCGCCGAAGGCCGTGACGCCGCTGAATTAATCTATTAGCGCTGTCTTAATCTTGCAAGCTATATGTAACTTACGTATCTATAATCATGCATGCCGTCGCGCAAACTCACGCATTCACAAGAGCCGCGGCGGACGCTGGGATGACAGATGCTGAGATTAGCAATCTCATCAGCTTTCTGGCTGAGAACCCGATGGCGGGCGTTGAATTGCAAGGAACGGGCGGCTGCAGAAAGCTGCGCATCGCCGGTCACGGCAAAGGTAAGAGCGGCGGATATCGCGTCGTTACCTTTTATTCCGGCGAAGCTATACCAGTTTTCCTTCTAACGGTGTTCTCCAAAGGGGAGAAATCGAACATATCTAAAGCGGAAGCAATCGGCCTCAAACAAGTCACGAAGGCGATTGTTGACGAGTACCGCGCAAGGATCGCGGAGGTGACGAAGAAAGGTGCGTGATGTCGCGAAAAACAGCATTTGAGAAGATTAAGGAGGGACTGGACGAAGCTCTTACCATTGCGCGCGGCGATGCGGCGCCTGCCAAGCTGTTCATCCCCGCTGAGATTGACGTGAAGGCGATCCGCACCAAGCTGAAGCTGACGCAGGATGATTTCGCCGCGCTCTTCGGCTTTACTGTGAACCAAATTCGCGAGTGGGAACAAGGCCGCGCCCGCCCACTTGGCGGCGTCCGCGCCTACCTGCTCATCATCGACCGCGACCCAGACAGAATTCTCGGTCTCCTCCGAGTCCCCCAGTCGCAAATTCCTGAGGTCAGATTGACCGCGAGCACGAATCAAATCAACCTGTTGGGGCGTAATGCGTCTCAAGGCTCTGTATTTAGCGGGCTACGCCCGAGAAAGGAAGTAGCCATGGTAAAGCAGCAGATTGGTCGTGATGCTAAAACGGGGCGTATCATTCCTGTTGAAGAAGCAAAACGGCGGCGTAATACGGCCACCGTTGAAACGATCAAAAAAGACAACAAAGGCAAGAAGTAATCTTGTCTGATTTGTCGGAGCGGTCAGCCAAAAGTTGACCGCTTTTTTTAGCTAAATATCCAGCGCGTCTTCGTGCGCGAACTCCGCGCGTTCCTGGATGAAACGGAAGCGTGACTCGGGCTTCGCGCCCATGAGCTGCTCCACGATGTCCGCGGTGCCGGCCTCGGCGCCCTCGGCGATGTCGACGCGCAGCAGCGTGCGCTTGCGGCGATCCATCGTCGTCTCCTTGAGCTGCGGGGCGTTCATCTCGCCGAGGCCCTTGAAGCGGCCGATCTCCACCTTGCCGCGGCCTGAAAAGCTGCTCGCCAGCAGTTCGTCCTTGTGTGCGTCGTCGCGCGCATAGAGCGTTTTCGCGCCCTGCGTCAGCTTGTACAGCGGCGGCACGGCGAGGAATAAATGCCCGTTGTCGATGAGCGGGCGCATCTGCGTGAAGAAAAACGTGATGAGCAGCGAGGCGATGTGCGCGCCGTCCACGTCCGCGTCGCACATGATGATGACGCGTTCGTAGCGCAAATCCTCGTCGCGATAGGCCTTGCCGGTGCCCGCGCCTAGCGCCAGCACGAGGTCGGCGATAAGCTGGTTGGCGCCCAGCTTGTCGCGACTGGCGCTCGCCACGTTCAGGATCTTGCCGCGCAAGGGCAGGATGGCCTGCGTCGCTCGGTCGCGCGCCTGCTTGGCCGAGCCGCCGGCCGAGTCGCCCTCGACGATGAAAATTTCGGTGCCCTCCTTCGCATCCGATGAGCAGTCGGCAAGCTTGCCGGGCAGCCGCAGCTTGCGCGTGGCGGATTTGCGGTTAACCTCCTTCTCCTTGCGGCGGCGCAGGCGCTCCTCGGCGCGGTCGATCACCCAGTCGAGCAGCCGCGTGGCGCTCATCGGCGAGGCGGTGAGCCAGTGGTCGAACTCATCGCGCATGCAGGTTTCCACGATGCGCGTCGCCTCCTGGCTCGACAGCTTGTCCTTGGTCTGGCCCTGAAACTCCGGCTCGCGGATGAACACCGACATCATCGCGCCCATGGACACCAGCACGTCCTCGGGCGTGATCTGGGCGGCGCGCTTGTTGTTGGTTAACTCGCCATAGGCCTTCAGCCCCTTGGTCAGCGCGGCGCGCAAACCGGCCTCGTGGGTGCCGCCCTCGGGCGTCGGCACGGTGTTGCAATAGGTGTTGAGAAAGCCGTCCTCCAGCGCCAGCCACGCGATGGCCCATTCGACCGAGCCATGCCCGCCCTCACGGCTTACCTTGCCCGCAAACACGTCCTTCGCCACCATCTCGTGGCCGTTGATGCGATCTTTCAGGAAGTCTTTCAGCCCGCCCGGGAAATGAAAAACGGCCTTCTCCGGCGTCTCGTCGCCGCGCAGAAGCTCAGGCGCGCAACTCCAGCGGATTTCCACGCCGCCAAAGAGGTACGCTTTCGCCCGCGCCATCTTGAAAATGCGCGCCGGTTTAAACTGCGAGCCGCTAGTGAAAATCTGCGCGTCAGGCAGAAAGCGCAGCCGGGTGCCGCGCCGATTCTTCACCGCGCCCATGTCCTCCAGTTTGGTTTGCGGCAGCCCGCGCGAAAACGTCTGACGGTAAAGCCGCTGGCCGCGCGCCACCTCGACCTCCAGCATCTCCGAAAGGGCGTTGACGACCGAAACGCCCACGCCATGCAGGCCGCCCGACGTGGAGTAAACCTTGCTGTCGAACTTGCCGCCCGAGTGCAGCGTCGTCATGATGACTTCGAGCGCCGATTTGCCGGGATATTTCGGGTGCGGATCGACCGGGATGCCGCGCCCGTTGTCGCCCACTGTGATCGCGCCCTCCGCGTCCATCGACACGTCGATCCACGTCGCATGCCCGGCCACCGCCTCGTCCATCGAGTTGTCTATCACCTCGGCGAACAGGTGGTGCAACGCCTTCTCGTCGGTGCCGCCGATATACATGCCCGGGCGGCGGCGCACCGGCTCCAGCCCCTCCAGCACCTCGATGCTGTCGGCCATATAGGCGTCTTCGGCGGCATTGGCGCCACGCTTTGCCTTCGCCTCGGGCGCAGGCGCGCCGGGTTTGAGCGCCTTAGGCTGTTCCGGCTCTGGCTGTTTGCGCGCAAAAAGATCGCCAAGTCCCGCCATGAAGTACTCCGTCATTGCCGGGCTTGACCCGGCAATCCATGCCTAGGCGCCGGTATTATTGTCTGGATGCCCGGATCAAGTCCGAGCATGACGAACACCTTAATAGCTGGCACGGCGATTGAGTCTTGGCAAGATGCCGACCGTCCGCGATTTGGACGACGCTCAACCCACGCGCCGTGCTCGTCATGGCCGGGCCTGACCCGGGGCCATCCAGCCTTCAGGACAACGCAGCGCACTATGCCTCCGTCATCGCCGGGTCGAGCCCGGCGATGACGGAGAGAGAGGATGCCAGACCGCTAAAGCGCAACGTTGCCGACGATAGCGAGGTTGCGGTAGCTCTCAGAACTGCGCTGGCTGAGGTCGGGGCCGACTAGCTTGCCGTCGGCGATGGCGCGGATGGCCCCGTCCTTCGCGCCCTGGATCATGTTCAGCGTGGCGAAAATGTAATCCCCCTCCGCCTCGCACGCGATGCCAACCCGGCAATTGGTGATGCTATTCTGCGATGCGAGGATGTGGCTCGTCCCCTTCGGATCGCCGAGCTTCAAGCCGTACTTCTTGCAGTCTTTGATTAAGTTCGCCGTTACAATGGCGCGTCCTTGCACTTGAATGCCAATCTGGTCACAATCGTTAAAATGGCTGTTAGCAATAATCGATCCAGCTTTCTCAGCCGAAGCGGTCAGAATTACTCCTGCCCAGCATTTATTGAATATGCACCCACTGATCGTGCTGTCTCTTACGTTGTCTGCAAAAATTGCTGAAAAACCTATCGACTCAAAAGTGCTATTTAATATGTTTACTGATGAACCTCTCGGTGCCAAACCGGAGCCAACCAGATCTTTAAATAAACAATTCTGGACTTTTAATTGGCCTCCGTTAACCGTAATTATTGGATAATGCTTCAAACCAAAGTCGTTCTTACGGTGGTGTACTTTTGCATCGTGCATAAAACTGAGACCGTCTAGGCTGACAACATTATAGGGACTGTTTGAAGCGAACAACCAGGCTCCATTAAATATAAGAGTTGTTTCTCGTGCTACGCCGTGAAGATGACATTGCTGAGGTAAAGTGACATTGCCCGTTTGATAAACGCCGGGCGGCAGGAAGGCGGGGTGGCCGCTGGCGGCGATCTCGTTGAGGGCGCGTTGCAGGGCGGGCGACTGATCGGTCTCCGTGTTCGCCTCGACGCCGAAGTCGAGCACGCTGTGCCCCATCATGGCGGGCGCGATGGGAGTGGCTTGCGTCTGCGGCCCCGCCAGCATCGCCGCTGTCCCCATGCCCAAACCGGCGCCGCCCGCGAAAAAGCTTCTGCGATCCATCGTCATGCCAGCCTCCCTAAACGCCGCCGCTTCGGACTTCACTAGCGCGCCATCCGCGTCAATGTCGAGAGCCGCGGGAGGCTTGCGCGCCGCCCCGCCATTGCCTATGAGGGAAAAAACAGGCGAGGGGCGTGAAATGTTGCGTTTATTTTTGATTCTGAGTTTTGTATTGCCGGGAGTTGCGCAGGCGGCTTACCAATGCACACCGCTCGACACCGACATCGCCAGCCTCGGCGAAAAGGCCGCGCGTTTTTGTGCGATGCGCAGCCTGAACAGCAAGATCGAAGAAGAGAAAACGGCGATGGTGCGGCAGGGCTATGAGGTGGGCGCGGTGACGCCGCCAAAGCTCGACTGCAAGTTTTTCCCTAACGCGCCGCAGCATCGCCGCAGATATCGATGAAAAGCGTGCCGAGTTGAAGCGCACCGGCGCGACGACCGAGGAGCGCCGCAAACTCGTCGCTGTGATGGATGAACGCGCCACCATGCTGAACGACCTGACCAAAACTGGCTCGGCCTCGCGCGCCAGCTATCTGGAGCGGGCGCAGTTACTGTATGAGCAGCGGGCGGAGCTGGCGCAGGAAGAGGGCCGCTTGCCCGAGATCGAGGCGGCCATCGAGGCGCTCAACCGGCGCATGGAGCAGCGGCGCTAAGGCTTTTTGCAGGAGTTGACCAAGGAACTGGAGGAAAACGAGAAGCGCCTCAACGGCGTGCGCCAGGAGTTCGCCAAAGCGCGCCAGAAGGAGGCGCAAAGCCGCCTGTATGCGCCCGTTTCCGGCGTCGTGCAGCAATTGGCGGTCAACACCATTGGCGAGGTGGTGACGACGGGCCAGCAATTGATGATTGTCGTGCCGGAGGGCACCAAGCTGGAGGTAGAGGCCATGCTTCTTAACCGCGACAAGGGTTTCGTGCGGGAAGGGCAAAGGGCGCGGGTCAAGCTAGAGGCGTTTAATTTCACCAAATATGGCGTCATCGGGGGGGGGTGACGCTGGTTTCCAATGATGCGGTGAACCTGGGCGAAGGGCAGAACCAGCCCGGCCAACCTGCGCCGCTCTATGCGGCTTCCACCGCCCGGCTGGTGTTCCCGGTGCGCATCAGCCTGTCGCGCGAGACCATCGCGGCGGACGGGCGGACGGTGAAGCTTACGCCCGGCATGTCAGTGTCGGCGGAGGTGAAGACCGGGGATAGGCGGGTGATCGAGTATTTGCTCAGCCCGTTGCTCAAGATGAAGGACGAGGCATTCCGGGAGCGCTAAGAAGCATGAATTGCATGCAATATTATTTCAAGTTTTATGGATTTGGCGGGCGTTTCGTCGTGACCGTGACATCGGGATTGGTTTAACCTTGGCTTAAGAGATCACTGCGAGGTGACGGGAGAGTGAATACATGGCGGATATCGGCAAAAACGGCGAAGCGGCGGAGAACGGCGCGGACGGCACGGCACCCGGCGCGCCCCAAGGCGGCTCGATCTTCACCGGCCCGACGCCGGGAGGCAAGGATAAGACCGTCGCTCAGTTGCTCGGCGAGATCGTCTGGCTGTTCTCACAATCCCCGCGCCACAAGAACTTCTTCATCTCCGACCTTGAATGGCTGGTGATGGCGCCGATCCTCCTCAAGCAATTCCGGGTGTTCTACGCGCCCGACCGGCCCATCGGCGTGGCGCTGTGGGCGTATGTGAGCGAAGAGGTTGAGAAGCGGCTGATGGCGGGCAACGCGCGAATGGCTCCGGTGGACTGGAAGTGCGGCGAGACGCTGTTCCTCGTCGACATCGTCGCGCCCTATGGCGGACAAGATGAGATGATGAAGGATTTGAATGAGAGAGTGTTTTCAAATCAAAGCGTCCACTACTTTATCAGAGATGGATTAGCGGTGAGCAAATAATGCAAAAATTACATGGCCCAAAAGTCTATTTTTTCCACCAATGAAACTTATCATTTTGCAATACAAGGCATGCCGATGACATTTAAATGGTTTGTCTTAATATTTCAGTACATACTGTTTTTAATATATGTACTGTACTTAGCATTCGACCTTAAGCGGAAATCTATTTCAAAAACTCCGTACATTGTATGTTTTTTGAGTATTGGCAATGCCATTTACGAGACAAATTATGGTGAGTCATATCTTTTCTATTCAACATTATTACGTTATCGATTTCTTTTTGCCGCCTATGCCTCTGCTGCTATCGTAACGTCAGCATTGATATTAATCCTATTATAGTGGGGCGAATGTGAGCGATAGAACCTATGGGCTCGGTGTTTCAGTTAGTATACCCGTTGGCGGATTCTCATGGGGTGTGCTAACTCAAAACGGAAAAACCTATAACTAATTTACAGTAGCGGGTGGGTATGCACCGTCTATTGGTTTTCCTGTTACGCAGGATGTATATATCGGTGCACCAGGTATTTCTCCGGAAGATTTTGGACAACAAGGTTACCAGTTGGATGTATATGCTGCACATGGAAGAGCTGGACTTGCTTTTAATTCATCAGGAAAAGTTATTGGTGTCATTAGTGGAGTGACAGCGGGAATTGGGGCGGAAGGTTTTGTTACTTATACTTGGCTATGGGAGGCGGTTCAGCCTTCATGGTCGACTATGGAAGGGTTTATGCCCCCCTGCTTTGCGCCTGAAACCTTAGTATTGATGCACGATGGTACAAATAAACAGATTCGAGATGTCAAAATAGGTGACTTCGTACTGGGTTTTAACGCTCTTGACAAAAATGAAAAGCATCCACTGATAACCAGCAAAGTTTCTAACGTGATTAGAAACTTTGCGAAAGACTGGATTGTACTAGACTGCGGACTGAGAGTAACGCCTAATCATAGGTTTTATACAACAAGTCGTGAGTTTTTGCCAATATCTGAGGTTATTCAGAAAGGAATTGACGTATACTTAGACGATGGATCAGTCTATTCACCAAAAGGAATCTATAAAGACGCGCGATCGTTTGATGACTCGATTCTAAACGATGCCGGGATTTCTGTTTGTGAAACATTCAATTTAACCGTAGAAACACTTCATACTTACATAGCGGGGCGATATAGAGTTCATAATGAGTGCCTTTCACCTAGCGAGACAATTACAGATGTTTATTTAGACAAAGACAACGGAATTATATGGAATGCTATTAACGAGTTTGGTTCTAAGGTTGAGGTCATAGAAAAAATTGATTCCCTAACCGGTGAAACTGTTGTTTTAGAGAAAAATATATACTATCAAAATCAAGACGATACTCTTGTTACAAAGACATGGCGAGAATTTACTTCGGATCGCAGCCCCGTTGGAGCACCTGAATACGATGTTCGCTTCAACGGGGAAGCGTTGCAACCTGATCAAATTGGAGACATTTTCGGGTCAACACTTGGCAATGTAATCGCTGGCAATAACACTTTTGCTCAAATCGCGGTTAGCACTGCGTTAGGAACAGTTCTTGAAAATCTATACGAAATCGGCCGAACTTTTGGTGGTGATGTGTCTTTTATTGAAGGCAACCCCGCGGCATCACACGACCTTGAAAGTCACATAGATTATAATCTCAGCAACTTTGATACGGAATTTTATGCGCGCCTGAAAGGGCAAGCCATTGGCGCTTTAAGCAGCTTTCTTGTTGCCGAACTGTCCGAGAGTTTGGATATCGGCGAAGGCTTCGGTGGACAGTTGTTCCAGACCGTAGGAACAACGACGGTTAGCAACATTTTGTCCACGGTAGCCGCTAATTTAGAGAAAGGCGCAGAGACGTTTTCTCAGATCTTCGCCAATGTCGGCGACGGCCTTCAGTTTAATCTTGCGTCCGGCGTGGGCGGTTTTATTGGCGGATATCTTGCTAACCAAATTCTGACACCCGAATCTACTTCCGGTTCCATCGGCGGCTCGTCGGGAGGCGCGTTAGGATCCTCCATTGGCGTCAGTCTAGCGCTTGGTAACACAACTATTTTAGGCAGCGTGGGAGCCAGTGTTCTTAACGCGGTTGGGCTCGGCAGTTTTATCGGTAGCTTTACTTCAACGCTGGGTGCGATCCTTCTCCCCGGCATTGGCGCGCTTCTCGGAACTCTAATAGGCACGATCGCTGGAGATTGGCTGAACGATGTGTTTGGAGACGAGCCGCGTGCTTGGGCGTCGATCGAGATTGACCACGCCACCGGGACATTCTCCATTTCTGACACTTGGAGGAAGGAAGGCGGTAACCGCAAGATGGCCATTCAAATGGCCGAGTCGGGCGCGTCCGTGCTCAACAACTACGTCTCGCTCATCGGCGGCGTGCATGTGGCGACCGACGATCTCACCCATCGCTACGGCCACCGCGACGCCGACCTCTACGTCAACTTCCGCGACGTCGAGCACGGCAACCGCGAGCTGAAATCCCCAACCGCACAAGGGGTGATCGACGAGGCCGTCATCGGCACGCTCAAACGCCTGCGGTTGGCGGGCGGCGAGATGTATGTGAAGCGCGCCATCGAGACATCCGCCGCGAATGATAATTTTGCGCGAGAGGGCGTTGAGGTAACATGGCCGTGTCATAAACTGGCTGCCTAAGAGTTGTTGATTTACTGATGTTTGAGTGGCGGTGATGTTCTGTCAAAGCATGAGGAGACACGTTTTTTCATGATTGCGACTAAGACAAATGGCGCGGACGCTGCACCGCAGGGCGGCTCTATCTGGATCAGATCTCTTTTATATTGCGGTACGGTTATATCTTTGTCAGTCGATTTAGGTATCAGTATAGCTATGTTTGGATCTACGCTTACGGACCAAAAAATAACTTTTCTGGACATAGCTGGGCTTGTAGCGCTTATTGCTCCGTTTTCCCCTGGGTTTTTGCTATTTAAAAAGCTCAGAACGTCAGCTTCTGACATATTATTAACTCTAATTATACTCAACATCTTAAAAATAATATATGTATTAATCAATTCTATAAAATATTAAATTTTCTATTCTTTATTAATTCTGATTTTCATTATTATGTTTAACATTATATCACTCATAAGGTCTGCGAACATAATGCAAGCTAGGTAAAGCACGTTTTGGGGGGTGGCAAAATGGTTCAGCTAAGCGAGTGGGAAATTTTCAGAACGCGATGACTCGAGGTGCCGCAGCTGCTGCCAAGGCAGAGGCGATTGCTTCGCAGTTGCCTGGCCGAATAGACGGTCCTGCTGATTCATATAGACATTTTTTGATTAGTGCGGAGTTACAAAGAAGTTATAGTTCACTTGGAGCAAATTTGCTACTTTATGGACATGAACTAGATCTAGGGTTTAGTAGCAACAGCGCTTTAGATTACTACACAAACGAAATTGGTTCCATTGTCGAAAAACATGTACAGGAAAACAACGGCACCTGGAATGATGTGAAAACGCTTGCCCGAGAATGGGTCTTAAAGTCGTGGGAAGGAGTTTCTGGGGTCGGTATTGATTCTTGGGTAGAAAAATCTATAGGAAATGAAACTTATTACGTCCGCCCGGGCGGGAAAGTTACAATTACAGGACTAAATAGCCAACCTCTTCAATTAAATGCATTAGGAGTGGGAAGTGTTGCGTCTTGGTTAGACAATCCGAAAAATATGGATAGTCAAGGACAGATTACAGAGATTCCCGATGAAGCAACCAACTTGCCCACTGGCACATTGTTTGATTGGTTATCAAGGTTTGACAATGATGGGGCCAACGAGACCAATACTTACATTGGCGAAAAACCACCTCAGCAACCTACCCTGCCGGGAGAAATACTAGATCGTTTTTGCCCTATGCAGATATAAATGGATTAGAATTTGAGAATTTTTTCGGCTTGGTTGATCGCGACAGAGGCTCCGTTGTACTAAGTTCTTACGAATATTTAAATCGATTGTTCTTGGGATCTGACCACTCTGTACCTGAATTTGCTGGTATTTTAATTGCAAATGACCCTCTATTTATTTCTCTATCTAATTTTGGTGGTTTATTTGGTTACACAGATACAAAGGGAGTTTCTACGGCATACGATGGCAGCGTGGCACTGCACGGATTTCTCAATGATGCTCCAGCAACTTTAACATTGTTTGATTATAACCATGACGATGTCGCTGACCAACTCAAAAATTCATATTTGATCGCTCCAGGCATTGTAAGCACCGTTGATTATGATCTTAAAAGCGGTGGCGTTGCGGTACGGCAAGATAGCTATACTTTAGACTCCGTCGCCGGTGTGGCTTTGGTGATGCAAAACGAAGTTGTCGATAGCCTTGTTCGGCCTGTCATAAAGCAAGTTGAGTTATCACCAGCCTACTCATCCGCTGAGGCCCGCGCGCTCCCGTCCGCCATTGAAGGCAACGCGATCGGGGAGCTGTTGCGGTCGGCCTCGGGCCTGCTCACCACCATCGAGGCGGCGGAGTATTTGCGCCTCTCGCCGCGAACCCTGGAAGACATGCGCGTCACCGGCAACGGGCCGCACTATTATAAACTCGGGCCAGGCAAGCGTTCAAAGGTCGTTTACCGGCGGGAGGATTTAGAGAGCTGGGCGCAGCGCTTCTCGTTTGGTTCGACCTCGGAATATACCGTCAAACCTGGTAGGCCGGTGGTAGGTTGAGACATTTTCCGGGGAAGCTAAAACGTCTAACCTATTGGTTTATTGGAGCGGGCGAGGCGATTCGAACGCCCGACCCTCACCTTGGCAAGGTGATGCTCTACCCCTGAGCTACGCCCGCTCATGTACCGGCAAGACACCGGTCAGATCCCCTGTATAGGACGAAAACTGATGGCTTGGCAAGCGCGCCGGAGGTAGCGTGGACTTTTTTCCATCGCGCGCAGATGCAAGCCGCACGGCGGCACGCTTTAAAGTTTGGCGTGGGCATCGATTTTCTTGCCAAACGCCATGGAAGAAACCACTTTACGCCATGTCGAACGCGGACGAGCCGCGACTATTCGGAAAGGCATGTTACATGTTTACACTTGGCGGCAAGAAAACTCCGGAAGCGAAACAGGACGATCTGGTAAAGGACACGACGACGCAGACCTTCGCGCGCGATGTGGTCGAGGCGTCGATGAAGGTTCCGGTC
>Ga0163155_10004936_pt1 | contig 13460 bp, 9 predicted proteins | sample OliLakLV19SP4G1_FD_148611 | JGI IMG/M metagenome (GOLD analysis project Ga0163155, IMG submission 148611) | Freshwater microbial mat bacterial communities from Lake Vanda, McMurdo Dry Valleys, Antarctica - Oligotrophic Lake LV.19.SP4.G1 | ecosystem: Environmental > Aquatic > Freshwater > Lake >...
GTCAACCAGCGACGTGCCGACGACCAGCAGCGGGTGATTGGAAAGCTCGTGATTGCCCTCTCGTGGCATGCCAAAGCGGGGCGTTGGGTCGTCGTCGGCACGTCGCTGGTTGACGTACCGTCGGGGAAGGGCCTTGGCGTCCCTCCGGCCTAGTTTTCGAAAGTGCTTACGATGATCAGGCGCGCGTTCTCGATGATTGAATTGCTGGTGGTGATCGGCATCATCGCCCTTTTGATGGCGATCGTCATACCCGCGTCTGTGGCGGTTCGGCGCGCCGCGCAATTGACGCAATGCCAGAATAACCTCCGGCAGATATACACGGCATGCGCATCGCGAGCGGCAGAAAACAAGGGGTTCGTTGGCCTGGCCGGACCCGTGGTTCCACTGCCCGCAGCCTCGAATCTTCCCGAAGCGCTCAACGATAGCAACCGAACACGATATCGATATTACTCGGCTGCACCGACCTATCTGCAGTCGATCGAGCATCTGCTTCCGATCAAGTTCACGTTGATGCCACAACTTGATCGATCGGCGCGCGCCGACACTATTCTGGAGGTGTCCCAGCTGTCGCGAATGCGATTGAACCCCGCGCTACGGGTGTTCGAATGCCCGGCGGCGCCGGATGAGCCGGCGGATGAGCCTGCCACCGACGAAATCGTGGTGGCCGGTATTTCCTACGTTGAATCGGCTTACGGCGTGATTCGCTACGCATTCAATGGCGGCGTGTTCGGCTTTCACTTCGACCAGAACACCGTACCCCGTCGCGGCCGTGGCGTGCTGCCGGCGCGGGGCAACGTTTCGTCGCGCGTGATCTGCGGCGACATGGCAATTACAGCCGCCATCGCCGCATGGGCGCCCGAGGTAAGCGGCGGCGGCCAAAAAACCACACTGCAAGACGTCATGGACCAAACGAGCGCGGTCATGCCCGGATACGCCCGTTTGGATCTCGCTCGACACCGCAACCGCATGAATGTGGTCTTCGCCGACGGACATGTAGCCGCGGTAACCGCGGGCGAATTTGGCGCGTGCGTTTTAGCGGAATAGGTCGTTCCCCGTTCTCGGCGCCCATGATCGAGCTATTTCGAAATGTGCCCGAGCATTTCTAACGCGCCCGTCGAATTCCTTTTCTTGATTGACATCCCAACGGTAGTTATCGGACTATACCAATCCGGGCACGGGAACCGCGCTGCAAAAGCTGTGGCATAGTTCCCTCACTTCAGACTCGAACTCTGCCGGGTTGGAAACCGTGCCATGGCTTCGGAGCATGGGAGAGAAAGTGCGATCGCATCGAAAAGTTAGCGTCGGCATCAAGCCGGTGGTGGAAGCTGTTGAACGACGCGTGCTGATGGCGGCGGTGTCGGCGGTTTCGCCGTTGAATGGGGGACAGAGCGTTGCGGTGGGGAGCAACCTCACCGTGTCGTTTGATGTGGCGACGGCGTGATCGTGAACATCCCCGCGCCGCCGGCAAACCTGGCAGCCCAAGTGACCACCTGGGAGCGTGTCGCGCTCAACGGGACCGATGCCGCGGTGAACGAAACCGGCTATGCCGTGCAGCGGCGCAACAGCACGTCGGGCAAGTGGTCGACCGTCGCCGTATTGCCCGCCGGGGTACCGGGAGAGGGGAATGGATTGCTGCCGGGCAATCGGTTTTTTTCACGCATTGGTCGATAAGTGAGCTACAGTCTTTGGCGTCTTGAATCGAGCGGCTGTCTGCGAAACATGTCGCCTGCGGGTGTTTTGGAGAATGCACTATCATGAATCGTAAAAGTCATCGGGAAGTGGAATCGATTGCGCGCTGCACCTTTGAGAGTCTGGAATCGCGGCAGATGCTCGCCAATGTGTCATCGGGCTTTGCCGATTCCACCTTTATCACAGGACTGGATAAGCCCACGCAGATGGCGTGGACGCCCGACGGCCGGCTGCTCGTGGCGCAGCAGGGCGGCAATCTTCGCCTGGTGAAAAATGGGCAGTTGTTGTCATCGAACGTGCTGGCGCTGACGGTTAGTAAAGCCGCCGAGCGAGGCTTTTCCGGCGTGGTGGCCGATCCGAGCTTTGCAGACAATGGTTACATCTACGTTTACTACTCACGATTTACGCCCGGAACCAGCGTCGCCAACAATCGCGTCAGTCGGTTTACCATGAACGGTGACGTAGCGGCGCTGTCGACCGAACGCGTGCTGATGGACCTCGACCCGCTCATCAGCAGCTATCATATGGGCGGGGGAATGCATTTTGGCTCCGACAGCAAGCTTTATATCAGCACCGGCGAGAACGCCCGCGGCACGCCGGCGCAGCGGCTGGATAACGTGCTGGGCAAAATTTTGCGTATCAACAAAGACGGCACCATTCCGACCGACAACCCATTTTACGGCAGCACCACCGGCAACAACCGCGCCATCTTTTCGCTGGGATTGCGCAACCCTTTCACGTTCGCGATTCAGCCGGGCACGCAAACGCTGTTCATCAATGATGTCGGCGAGAATGCGTGGGAAGAAGTGAACAAAGGCGGCGCGCGATCGAACTTCGGCTGGCCCAACACCGAAGGGCCGACGACGAATCCGGCGTTCACTTCGCCGGTGTATGCGTTCAACCACAGCGACGGGGGGCATGCGGTAATCGGCGCGGATTTCTATCCCGACAGCGGGCCGTTTCCGTCGCAGTTCCGCGGGAAGTACATCTTCGGCGATCATGTCAAAGGGTGGATTCGCGCGATGGATCCCGCTTCCACGCAGATCGTCGGCGAAATTTCCAGGGGCGGCATCGAGGCGATGACGGATATTGATATCGGCCCCGATGGCGCGCTTTACTACCTCGAGCGGTTCTACCAAAGCCCCGGCCGGATCGGCCGCATCACCGCAACGGGCACGCAGACCAACAGCCCTGTTATCCAGAATTCGCCCGAGAACAAAACCGTCAACGTCGGCGACTCAGCAATCTTCAGCGTGATCGCCAATGGACAGTCGCCGCTCAGCTACCAGTGGCAGCGCAACCGCGTCGACATTCCTGGCGCCAACGGGCCGACGTACGGCATCGGTTCCACGACACTCGACGACAACGGCGACAAATTCCGCGCCATTGTCAGCAATTCCGCCGGCAGCGCCACCAGTGCCGAAGCAACGCTGACCGTTATTCAGCCGACCAACGCGCCCAAGCCGGTGATCAACCTGCCGACGGCCGGCCAAACGTATCAGGTCGGCGACACCATCACCTTCAGCGGCGGAGCGACCGATTTGCAGGACGGAACGCTTGGTAACTCGGCGCTCAGGTGGACGGTGGATTTCCATCACGATACCCACACGCACCCGTTCCTTTCGGCCAGCAGCGGCGTGGGCGGCGGCACGTTCACCATCCCGACCGACGGCGAAGTGGCGGCCGACACCTGGTTCCGCATCTACCTCGCCGCCACCGATTCCGACGGCAACACCACCACCACTTTCCGCGAAGTGTTTCCGCAGAAAACCACAGTGACGCTGGCGAGCAATGCGAGCGGATTGACCATCAATCTCGATAACCAGCCGCGGACAACGCCGTTCAGTTTTCAGGGCGTGGAGAATTTCCCCCGAGTGCTCAGCGCGCCGACTTCACAGGTGAAGAATGGAATTACGTATACATTCACAGGTTGGAGCGACGGGGTAACCAGCGCCACGAGAATCGTCCTCACGCCGAGAGACACGACGACCTACACCGCAAACTTCGCACAGCAGGGCGGCACACCCACGGGCACGACGGCGCCGCTGATCGGCGACGCCTACGCGCGCGGCGGCACGTACGCCGGCCAGAACTTCGGCTCGGCCGCCGAGCTTCTCGCGAAGTTTGACAACACCGCCAGCAATCTTCGCGAGTCTTTCATTAAGTTTGACCTGAACAATTTCAACACCATCAACTCCGCCAAGCTGCGCTTGTGGGGGCGCCTCAGCACCGCCGGCGGGCCGGTCAATGTGAACGTACTGGGCGCGCCTGACACCACCTGGAATTTCGCAACGATGAACTGGAACAACCGCCCGATTACCAGCGGCGCGGCGCTGGGCAGCGCCTCGCTGACCAGCACCGCCGGCAAGTGGTTTGAGTTCGATGTGACCAACTACCTCAAAGCCCAGAAGGCCGCGGGCCAACGGTATGTGACGCTCGTGCTCAAAGGCGTAACAGCCACATCACCGTACGCGGTCTTCAACAGCAGTAACGCGGCGAGTAACAGGCCGGAGTTGCGGATTGGTTAGTGTTACGATGCCGCTTTTAAGTTTACCGTGAAGCGCTCGGCCGTGAACAGGGTGACCCCGGCGTTCGCACCGTCGCATGCAGAACCACTGCAGAGTGGGTGGCGAGCCGCCAATGAGCGACGAATGGAAGCACGGGCTTCGCCAGCATAATTGGCGGCGTTTTTTGTGGCACGCGGGGAAGTAAGTGGTGCTAGTTTTCGGTACGCAAGGGCGAACCACCCAACACAAAATCCGTGACCAAGCGTTCGTTTCCTTGCAAGCCAAAGACAAGCTCGTCACACGCCAACTGTAAGCGCCGCACGTGTCTGTCGCCGAGACCTGCCGCAGAATCAATGATCGACATCGTGGGGTAATGGGCAGAGTGGGCGCGCAGAAAATTGGCGACAGCGGAGGTGAGAATCGCTTTCGATTTCGAACCCACGGTAAAAACATGCACCGGAGGGCCAGATGAATTGAAGTGGTAATCAACGCTATACACATGATGTGGATCGGCGGACGAAAGTGTCCAATTTCGTAAGGCAGGTCGTTGCGGCTCGATTTTCTTGGAAACGAAGTGGTCAACAACCTCAGAGAACTCACGTAGGCGATGGTGATCGGGATACCATGCAACGTCTGCAACACGGGCAACAGCTTGGCAGAAGGCCAGGAAATCTGCCGGAGCTGACTTCGTCGCGATCCGCCGGCGTACTTGAATTCCGTCCCACTCAGCCCGATGAAAGGCGCAGATTGACCGTACCCGGTCGTGCTGGTTTTTGTCCGTAAAATCAACATTTCGATCGAGCGCCTTGAAGCGCGTAATCCCTCGATCGGAGAGGTAGCTCTCCCGTTGGGGGCGCTCTAAATACGCATTGATTGAGTCGCCATCCGGGTAGGAAAATGAGGTAACTAGAAATCGTCTCTCGTGCCGTGCACGTAGGCCGACGACGAGTTCAGAGCAGATTAGTTTCTCTAGCTGGTCAGTTGTCATGGCTGCTGCCTAAAGCCATAGAGTCCCGTGTGTGTTTCCGAATCCGAAACGCGAATATTTGCATCTACCATGAATTTGCCGAGCAGCCGCTCATATTGCTGGTTGGGTGATCCAGCCGACGGGAGCTTGAGTAATTCTGCACAAGCGTCCCAATCCCGGCCTTCGCGCACTGCCCGTTCTTGATACACGTGCCGATGAAGGTCACCTGACTCGATGATAGGCGGAGGAAACCACTCGGGATTAGCATGGATCGAGTCATGAACATTGTACCGTAGTAAGCCTTCAAAAATTCTACCGGGAAGCTTACCTTCAAGAGTCAATGAATACGTATCTGTGCGCTCATCCTTGCGAATTACGATCTTAAACGCAGTCGGTATACTTGCGTCCTCCGGTTCAGCCTTAATCTCGCACCCGAACTCTCCCTTTGTTGCGCGGCCTAATTTCCTTTTGTTCCAGGCGTCAAACGCAACTCGCTTGCGCACGGAAATCATCTCCGTTGCCTCGGCCTGTAAGTATATTGGCGCAAATCTCACGCGCACATGATCTTACACTGGCACGCCGGAAGGGCGAGTCTGTCGGCCTGAAAATGTCTGCCTACTTGCCCACCACCTGATGAAACACATTCCTGCTCACACCCTTTTCGTTGGGCCGCAGCAGTGTGATCTGCCGGCCGCCGTATTCGGCGACGTAAAGATTGCCGGTGCTCGGGTGCTGCACGATGTCCAGCGGGTCGCTGAACTGGGTGAAGCCGTCAATGCCGGTGGTGGCTTCGGCGATCGAGCCATCGGCGGCGGGGGTGAGCACGATGATGTCTTTCCCGCCGCTGTAACGCGTGACGAGAATCTTGCCGTTGAGCTTTCCGCCGAAGGCGTTGCCGCGGTATTCGGTTAAGCCGTTGGGGCTGACGCTGTATCCGAAATCGAACACCGGCGGGGCGAAGTTAAGCTCGGGGTTCACCCCGACGGGGTAGCTCTTGATCTCCTGCGTGTCTGCGTCTTTGGTCGGGTTGCCGCCCATCAGCACGAACTCGCCGCGGATCGGGTTGGGGTGGCCGTAGTATTTGCCGCGTTCGATTTTCAAGAGCAGATCGTGCGTGGTTTCTTTAATATCGTAGATCGGCGGAACCACTGGCTTTCCGGCGGCGGCGTTGCCGGGGGCGTTTCCACCGGCAGCAGCCCCATTTAAGCCGGTGTAGAGATTGCCGTTGCTGTGCCAGAGCAGGTCAAACCCGCTGCGCACGCCGGTGGCGTAGATCGTCAATGGCGCATCAGCGACGGATGGATTGTACGTTCCGCCGTCTTCGGTCTTCACGTCGAGCGGGGTCTGCTTGATCAGCTTCGGATCAAGTCGCAGCGTCGCCGCTGTGAGCAATCGTTCGGGGCGGAAGTTCCATTTCTTATCCGGTTCGCCGTTGCTGGTGTTGCTGCCGTGGCAGAAGTAGAGCGCGCCATCGGGGCCGAATGCCATCTGAAAGTTGAGATGATCCTTGAACGCACGCGGCAGGTTGATGACCACATCCTGGCAGCTCGACAGCGATGGCCCGGACAGAACACTGATCTTGCTCGTCCAGTCGTCGGCGCCTTCGATTCGGCCTTCATTGAACGCCATCTGCCCGTGGCCCACCCACAAGATGGGATCGCTCGCGCTACTCTTCGGGTCAAAGGTGATTCCGGTAATGATGCGCGGTCCTTGCGCCGCGGCCTGAATCGTGCTGATGGTTTGCGGGTTACCCAGCGTGCCATCGGCCTTTACTTCAAAGCAAAAAATGCGGCCGTCGAATGTCCCGGCGTAAAGCTTGCCATCGGGGCCGAACGCCAGCCCCGTGTAAGCGCTGGGCATGTCGCGGCCGGGCATCATCACTTTTGTTGCGGGCATCGATACTTTTTCGAAGGCCACGGGGAAGCTCTCGGTCCGGCTCACGGCGGCGGTCGTGAATGTGAACTTGTACGGGCGGAAGCTTGCGCCCCGGGTGTCGCGCAGTTTGTCGTTCACTTCAAAGATGTATTGCGTTTTGGGTGAAAGCAGTTCGAGCGGTTGAAGGACGATCGCATCGCCGGCGCCGCTGGTGTTCAGGCGCGATTTCACGGGCAGCATGGTGTCGGCCTTGAGCAGCCGTACGCTCGATTCATTCATCGTCGAGGCATCAACGCCCGCGCCGGTATTGGGAAGGATTACGTCGCACGAGATGAAAGCGTTGGGCAGCACGCCGCTCTCTCCGGTGCCCGGCCGAGTGAACGTGACGGCGGGGCGGACGCCTTCGGCCTTGGCCATCGCCACTTCGCGCTGGCCGAACTTGTTGGCGGCCTGATAAAGCAGAACCGAAGAAACGCCGATCGTTGCCACCGCGACGGCGGTTACGAGATAGTTGGTTTTCATAGGTGTCTTTCCGGGCGCAGTAAATGCCATGTCTATCGTATCGGGTGGCGCAGCGGTGAGGTTTATTACGCTTCGGCGACGAATTATCGCAGTTATCGGGCCAGCGACGGGCGACACGTCAATTCCATCGTTGTGCAAGCTCTGAGAATGTTCTACGAATGGGCTTGCTGATCCGAGTTGAATCGTCGCACCGCAGAATTCACGTAATCGGTTAATCCCATCTTGAATAAACGCCGAAGCGCGCGACAATACCATTTGGTTGCACATCATCTCGCCGCCCGATAATCAGGTCGGGGGCAGGCGTTGTGGAACTTTTGATCATCGGTTGATGGATCGACCGATGCAAACCCAGATCGAGCGGCGTATGCAATCGTCGCGGCATTGGCCGGTTGTGTGGCGTCTCTCACAACTGATTGGCCGATCGATCCGGGCCGGCTTTCTCGGTCCCAAGGACGGGCGACACATGGATTCTTTCCTCATCCGAGGCGGCAGCCGCCTCAAAGGTCGTGTTGATATTTCCGGCTCCAAGAACTCGGCGCTGCCGATCATGGCCGCGTGCCTGATGGCCGAAGGCCGCACCACGCTCAAAGGCGTGCCGCGGCTCAGCGATATCGACAGCATGAACAAGCTGCTGGGCGAACTGGGATGTCATATCTACCGCCACGAACCCGGCACACTCACGTCCGGCGGCATGGGGCCGAGCCTAAACGGGCCGCTGGATATTACCGTCACCGATGAACGCAACTGCGAAGCGCGGTACGACATCGTCAAAACCATGCGCGCCAGCATCTGCGTGCTCGGCCCGCTGCTGGCTAAACGCAAACGCGCCGTGGTGAGCATCCCCGGCGGATGCGCCATCGGCGATCGCCCGGTCGATCTGCACATGCGCGGCCTGCAAAAGCTCGGCGCCACGTTCCACACCGAAGGCGGCAACATCGTCGGCGAAGTCAACGGCCGCTTGAAGGGCTGCCGCATGTACTTAGGCGGCGCACAAGGACCAACGGTTCTCGGCACGCTCAACGTCATGTCCGCCGCCGCGCTGGCCGAAGGTGAAACGACCATCGTCGGCGCCGCCTGCGAACCGGAAGTGAGCGACTGCGCCGAAATGCTCAACAAAATGGGCGCGAGAATCCGCGGCCACGGCACGCCCGAGATTAAGATAGAAGGCGTCGATCGCCTGGTGGGCATCGAGCACCGCGTGATTCCCGATCGCATCGAAACCGGCACGTTCATCATGCTGGCCGCCATCACCAACGGCGAGCTCGAGCTCAAGCACTGCAACCTCGATCATTTGGTCGCGGTCGAAGATCGTCTGCAGGAAGTCGGCATCAAAATCACCAGAGAAAACGGCACCATCTTTGTCAGCAGCTCGCGCCGCCTGCAGCCGATCGAGATGACCACCCAGCCGTACCCCGGCTTCCCCACCGACCTTCAGGCCCAGCTCATGGCGCTGCTGTGCGTGGCCGACGGCATCAGCGTGATCACCGAACGCATCTTCCCCGATCGCTTTTTGCATGTGGGCGAACTCAACCGCATGGGCGCAAGAATCCGCAAAGAAGGTCCGACCGCCATCATCCAAGGCGTAAAGGAACTCAACGGCGCCCCCGTCATGGCCAGCGACCTGCGCGCCAGCGCCGCGTTGGTAATGGCCGCCATGGTCGCCAAAGGCACGACGCGCATCGACCGCGTGTATCACATCGATCGCGGGTATGAAAAGATCGAACAAAAACTGATGGCGGTCGGCGCCGACATCGAACGCATCAGCGAAACCGGCCGAACGAGCGTGACCGTGGCGGCGTGAATCTTCCCCCTCGCCCGGTACCCCGGGAGAGGGCCGGGGTGAGGGTTCTTGCCGTCGAGCGTAACAGGGCAATTGCATGTTCTTCGCCACAGCGAAGTTCGGCGCTCGTTAGCTATTGCGCTTTGGGGGTTTCCGGAGTAATACTTTCATTTCATCAACGGGATCTCGCGTTGTTCAATTCAAACTGCGGACAACGAAAGAAGCTTTGGCATGTGATTTGAGCCGTTCTGACCGTATCAATTCCCGCTGCGAGCAATTTGAATTTCTTCGGTACAAGGATCAACAGAACCGGTTTCTCGACTTCCACGCCTCTCGCCACACGCGGGGCGTATGGCTCTTCGACCATCACGACGTGAAGCCTCGCGAAGTACAGGAACTGCTGGGTGAGGGCAGCATTGCATTGATCGATCGCTACACGAAAAGTATGAAGACGACCGACTTGAGCGTCATCGACCGCAGGCCGGAACTTGGCAAGAGTCGTCCACTCACGCCGAAGGTTGCCGCGATGCAGAAGAACAGCACAGCGAACGAAATCCCGCCGAAAAGCTTGGCCCCAAGGGGCGGACTTCGACCTACTTTGGCGAACTCGACGTTGACAACTCTCATGCCGAGGTTGCGTCTCCGAAACGTCCAGAAAAAACAGGAAACACAAGTGTTTTGACGCAGAAACGCGAATCGGATATCTTGATTTTTGCTCCCGGAGAGGTGGCGGAGCGGCTGAACGCGCCGGTTTCGAAAACCGGTCTGCCCGCGAGGGTAGCGAGAGTTCGAATCTCTCCCTCTCCGTTGCAAATCGTTACGCGGTCATAACTTATGAACCGACCAACACTTATGGCTTGGTCGGTTCGTCGTTTTGAGCCGTGCCCTGAATTTGCCCTGCGGAGACGCCAATTCGCAGAGCCTGCGAGGCATCCGTCCGCGACTGCGGACGCCCTTCCAATCTCTTCCCTGTTTCGCAGTTGATCCAGCCTCATAGAAATCTCCAGTTGGCTTGGAACGTTGCTCCTTCTTGGACTGAAATGATTTCTCGGGAAAATCAGCCGCAAATAACGTGAGCGTTACGCCAACCTTTCAATTACCCACATCTTTTGGTAGTCGGCATGTAATCGGGAAGCACTACGACGCGGACTTGCGAAGCACTTGCCTTGGGTAACTTACACGCTCGTTATCGTTTCTCAACCAGTTGTGGGCGGCTCGGCGGTTTTCTCTTTACTCGTTGTTCGTTCTTTTACTACGGCCCGCCTGGGTGTGGTGCCGGTGGATTCGCGGAATCGATAGCTCTCGCCGTTCATCTCGATGATCGTGCAGCGATGGGTGAATCGATCGAGTAATGCCGCGGTCATGCGTTCCCCCTGGAAGACCGTGGCCCACTCGTCAAAAGGCAGGTTGCTGGTCACCAGAATGCTGCGGCGTTCGTATCGATGGGCGAAGACCTGGAACAACAGCTCCGCCGCCGTCCGGCTGAAGCTCAGGTAGCCGAGTTCGTCGATGACGAGCAGATCGATCCGCTCGAGCGATTTCATCGCCCGCTCCAGCTGGTACTTCTTCTGCGATTCTTCGAGATGATTGGCCAATAACGCAGCCGTCGTGAACTTCACACGTTTACCCGCGCGGGCGGCACACAGGCTGATGGCGATCGCAAGGTGCGTTTTGCCCGTGCCGCTGTTGCCCAGCAGGCAAGCCGTTTCGCGGCGGTCGATCCAGTCGGGTTTACACAGTTCCAGCACACGCGGCTTGCTCAGGCCCGGCGTGAGGGTGAAGTCGAAGTCGGCAATCTCCTTGCTCACCGGGAAGCCGGCCTGCTTGATCCGGCCGGCGATCGCGTTGCTCGATCGGCTGGTCAGTTCCAGTTCGCTGAGGCGGAGCAGGTACCCGTGATAATCCTCGTTGGCATCGGCTGCTTCCCGGGCCAGCTTCTCATGTTCGGCCAGCATCGTGGGCAATCTCAATGCCTTGAGGTTGTGCTTCAGCAGCAACTGACGCGTGGGGTTGGGTGTAGCTGCATTCATCGATTAGTTCTCCCTGTTGAAAAGGTTTGTAAGAGGACAGAAGTTGGTTGAATCGCCTCAGGTCGGGCCTGGGCACGTGGACCGCAGGGTGCGTGGAGGGTGGAGGATCGGCACCGGTGGTCGCACCGTTTTTTACCGCGCCATTGATGACGGTGTTTTCAACGGCGCCGTTGGGATTCAGAGGATCACCGCCGCGCTGCGTTGATTCACCCCGGCACCCCGGCACTGCTTCTGAATCGCGCGCCGGCGGTCGTTCGGATTTTTCCCGCGCCGGTTCGCGGGTGTTCGCAGCGGCGATCTCGTCCGCCTTCGCCTGGATCTGCTCGCCCCGCAGGTGTTCCCGGTGCCAGAGCCGTTTCACCGCCTCGGCAATCCGCTCGGATGAATGCGTCGTGAGCATCTGCAGTACGCGGATGTATTGCCGGATCCCCGCGTTCGCACCGTGCTCGCGTTCCAGTCGTTGTCTCAGTTCATTGAAGATCGGCGGCAGCTTCCAGTCGCGAAAGACGTTGCTGTGGTCCAGCGCGTGCGGCCGGACAGACAATGCCGCCACATAATGCAGTGGCTCGACGATCCAGTGATCCTTTTTGTAACTTCGAGCGTGCCGCGCGATTACCCGGTCGGACTGGATGATCTCGACCCGGTCGACATACCCCTTCACCGATGCGGTCAGGAACGCCGCCCACTTGGGCACGCTGTAGCGATTGTTCTCGAACGTCGCCGTCTGGTACTTGTCGATCAGCACGCTCCTGCTGATGCAGGGGTCGAAGCGGTGTCTCGGGAGTTCGACCGCGTGTCGTTTGTCGATCTCGAATCGTTCGCCGATGGTCTGGGTCTGGCCGGACGGTCCAACTTGTTGGCCGCTCACCTTCCGATTCATCTCGCTCTTGCAGAACGACAACAGGTGGGCGTTGAACTCAGCATCATCCTTTACCTGCGGCACCGGCGTACACGCCCGCCGCTGCATCGCCTTCACGCCGCTCTCGGCGTCGGGCTTCTCCTGACCCTTCGCCGGCATGCACGCCCGCGGGTCGAAGCGGTAATGGCTCGCCAACGCCGCGTAGTCATTGTTGAGCTTGCGCTCCCGGCCCTGCAGCACTGTCGTCGCAATCGTCTTGGGATTGTCCCACCAGACTTCCGTGGCAACGCACCCGAAGAACTCAAACGCACTGGTCATCCCGTGCAGTACGCTTTCCGTACGCTGGTTCGGCGTGGCGATCATGAAGACCGCGTGGCTGAACGACCACGTCACGATCAGCACGTCTTGGGTCTGCCTGCCGTCCGGATAGTCCACGGCAACCTCACCGAAGTCGCATTCGATCCGCTCGCCGGGCGCGTGATCCAGGGGCACCAGCGTCTCACGCCGATCCCGGGTCTGTTTCTTCACGTACCGCCGCACCTGATCGTACTTGCCGCGGTAGCCGTCTTCGTTCACCAGCCGACGGTAGAGTTGCATCGCCGTATGACGCTGCTTCGGCGGAGCCGACTCGTCGGACAGCAGGATCGCGTCGATCCGCGCCATAAACCCGCCCAGCTTCGGATGCGGCGCCGGCTTTGACCGCTTGTAGCCTGCGGGAACACCCGTCTCGGAGGCGATCGCCGTCGCCACCGTCAACTGCGAATGATGCAGCCGCCGCGCGATCGAGCGTTTGGATTCTTTCTTCTGATGCGCGATTCGAATCGACAAATAGTCTTGCACGTTCAACATCCCAGGTTTGTCCCACCCTGAATGCCTTTGGCAATTCAGACCCGGACGAAACCAATAAACGTGCTTCTCAATTCCGCGCCGATCTCATCCCCTCGCAGTGCTTCCCGATTGCATGCCGACTACCATCTTTCGCGGCTTGCCGATGAGTGAAAGCAAGCGATGCCACGGACGGCGTTGCATTCTTCTTCGGACGGAGCTGACTTTATGGGATCATGGATGGAACAGGAGCTTTCGGGGTGCAGTTTTGCCGACAAGTGACCCTCCCCAACCTCAACGGGCGCGTCTCGGTTCTTCATTGCGGGTAGACTCCCGCGGGAATGGAATCGATCATGGCCGAATCAGCGTCTCCTTCTGCTTCATTTATTGACTCTGCTCCGTCTTC
>Ga0163155_10004941_pt1 | contig 13458 bp, 11 predicted proteins | sample OliLakLV19SP4G1_FD_148611 | JGI IMG/M metagenome (GOLD analysis project Ga0163155, IMG submission 148611) | Freshwater microbial mat bacterial communities from Lake Vanda, McMurdo Dry Valleys, Antarctica - Oligotrophic Lake LV.19.SP4.G1 | ecosystem: Environmental > Aquatic > Freshwater > Lake >...
CTCCGCGATTGTCACGGCAGCACCGACGCGGGCTCGTTCGGTCCCAACGCTCTCCGCGTCGTCCGCGACGCGATGGTGCTCGGGAAGGCCGAGGGGAAGCACCGGCGACCGCCGTGGTGCAGGAAGACGGTGAACAGCCGCGTCGCCGACATCGTGCGCCTGTTCAAATGGGCGGCGTCGCGCGAGATCGTCGGGCCGGACGTCTACCAGGCCCTCAACACGCTCGCGCCGCTCAAGCGGGGCCGGTGCGCCGCGCCCGACCACGAGCCCGTCAAGCCGGTGTCGATGGAGCTCGTCGATGCCGTGAAGCCGCATGTGAGTCGGCAGGTCAGGGCGCTCATCGAACTCCAGCTTCTCTGCGGCGCGCGTCCCGGCGAACTCCTCCGGCTCCGCGCCCGGGACATCGACACTGCCGCGCACGGAGGTGGTGCGGGTGCAACAGCGAGTGCGGTCTGGGTGTATCGCCCGAGCCAGCACAAGAACGTCCATCGCGGCAAGGACCGGAGCATCTATTTCGGCCCGCAGGCTCAGGCCCTGCTCGCGGAGTTCATGGCCGACCGCCCACTCGACCAATACCTGTTCAGCCCGGCGGACGCCGACCTTGAGCGCCGGGCTGAACGCAACGCGCGGCGGAAGACACCGCTGTCGTGCGGGAACGTCTCGGGGGAGTCCATCAAGGACGATCCGAAGTGGAAAGCCGGGGACGATTACACGACGGCCAGCTACCGCCGCGCCATCGAACGCGGGTGCGACAAGGCATTCCCGCCGCCGGAACACTTGCGGCCCCGCAGGGTGCCGGGCGGTCGCGCCGAGAACGACCTCCAGCTCATGGCCCGGCTCACGCCCAAGCAGCGGGCCGAGCTGGAAGCATGGCGGACGGCCCATCGATGGCACCCGAACCAGCTGCGGCACACCAGCGCGACGCTGATCCGGCGGCAGTTCGGACTCGAGGCGGCGCAGCTGGTCCTCGGGCACAGCTCGGCGACCATCACGGACGCGGTGTACGCCGAGCGGGATACCTCCAAGATCGCGGATGTGATTCGGCGGGTGGGGTGAGGAGAAAGAACGCGCTCGCGTGCCAGGAAAGAATTGGATTTTGTGCAAACGTTGTAAGTCTTGTTGCAAAAATCGCCGCTCGCATGTATGCTAATGTACCGCCGGTCCCTTGTCTGGGCTCGGCCTCACATCTTCACGGCATGTACGCCACAATGCACGCGACGATCTCCGTCGCCCCGCGTACCCGTGAGAGCTTTCCCCAACAAGCTTGTTTCGCTGGTGCACAGGTGCAACGCGATGATCGCGCGGATGGTGAACTTCCGTGCCTCATGCCTCGAATCCGAATAGTCCCGAAACCGTCAACGATCAATCCGCCTTAGGGGTTCTGTCCGCCCCGCCCGACGACCAGGTGCCACCGTGCGTGCCTCGCAGTGGCATTGGGGAAGACTCCTATCTCACGCTGATCGAAGCGTGCGGTATCGCGCCCGGCCGCCCGAGCGTGAACTGCTTCTGGCGCTGGTGCCGAAAGGGCATTCTGGCGAGGAACGGCCAGCGAATACGCATTCGGCACATCCGATCCGGCGGCAAGGTTTTGACCACACGCCAGTGGGTCAACGACTTCTTCAAGCAGCTTGCGGACAGGGACGCCGAGTATTTCGATGGTAAGGCGGTGGACTCAGGCCGGCAGCCGCCGCGAGAAAGTCGGTACGGCCCGCCGCGGCGTCGACAGTCATCTCGTCCTCAAGGTTCAGGAGCGGAGCAAGAGCATCGTGATGACATCGAGCAGGAGCTGGACGAGGAGGGCATCTGACGATGTCCACCACAAACCCCGGATCTTTGCCGGGTGGTTACGAATCGATGCTGGCCGCCGCTCTAGAATACGCGGAGAGATTCGGCTGGAACGTGCTCCCGCTGCACACGCCGGTCATGGGCAGTGGAACACCTCGCTGTTCATGTCGTCAAGGGGCCGCGTGCCCCACGAAGCTCATCGGTAAGCATCCCCGCTGGTTAAAAGACACTCTAAAGCACGGGCACAAAAGCGCTACGACTGATCTCGCGATCATTCGCGACTGGTGGAAACGCTGGCCGGACGCCAATATCGGCATCGCCACGGGCGCAGACTCCGGATTCTTCGTCATCGACCGCGATCCCCGGAACGGCGCGAACGATACCTGGCCGGAGCTGGAATCCAAGCACGGCAAGTTTCCCTCCACCGTCCAGGTGTTGACCGGCGGCGGTGGCGTGCACGATTATCTCCTTCACCCCGGTCCCGGCCGGTATCTCCGTTGCAAGGATGGCGTCCTCGGCGCTGGAATCGACATCAAGGCGGACGGCGGTTACGTCGTCGCGCCGCCATCATTGCATCGATCTGGGAAGCGGTATGCGTGGGAACTCAGCCATTTTCCAGGTGAGATCGCGGTCGCGGCCCCCCCGGATTGGGTCTTTCGTGAGATAGAGCAGCAGAGGGGTTCAATAGATCCTTCTACTACTCTACAGCTCTGCGGCTCTACTGCTCTATCTCACTCTGATGCTCTACCGCTCTGCGGCTCTACTGCTCTATCTCACTCTGATGCTCTACCGCTCTGCGGCTCTATCTCATCCGACATCCCGGCTGCAGTGGCCGAACTGATCCAGCGGACCCTGCCTACCAAGCCCGGTACGCGAAGGGCGCAGGTGATGCGACTTGCCAGAGGTCTGAAGTTCGACCTCGAACACGCAAGCACGTCACTCGTGACGATTGAGATGTGGGTCAGGGAGTGGCACCGTCTCGCGTGGCCGAAGACGAGCAGGACGACTCCGGGTGAGGAGACATGGTTCGACTTCATGGAGTTCTGGACACTGTCCGGTTTCCGCTCAACTGCGACATCTCGGAAGAGGCTTACATTGCGGCGACGTCATCGCCGCTTCCGGCTGGGGCAGCGAAGGTCGGTGATCCTCAAATGCAGATGTTGATCGCATTGTGCTATCAGTTGCAGCGGATTGTGGGAGACCAGCCGTTCTCGTTGTCAACCTATCAAGTCGAGAAAGTGCTGAGCATTCCCAGCCAGACGGCGTGGCGATGGATGCGGGGCTTCCTCCGTATCGGCGTGCTCGAATGCGTGAGTCGAGGTCGAGCAGGTCCAGGTGGTACGCCGGGATCGGCAGCACGGTGGCGGTACGTCGGAGGTTGAAAAAAAGGTCGAAGAGTTGATGTTTTGATATTGCAGCCAAGCACCGCGGCCGACTTCGTGCGTATGCTCTTGAACAGGAACGCGGGCCGTTGCCCGCTGTACCGGCCCCACCAAGCCGTGCCAAACGAATGCGATTGCGATTCTCCTTGCGGGAATCGCGTCGCCTCACCGAGCACGGAGCGGGCCAATGCGATCAGAAAAACCAGAGCTATTCGATTCGAACCCCGAAGTTGTTGACGTCGTCGAGGACGGCTGTCGCGCCCGCACGGCGCCGATCGTCGGCGCGGAGGAGGCGGTCCCCGGCAGTCAGCAGTTGCTGAAGATGAGCCAGGCGAGGCGGCTGCTGGCCGAGTGCCAGACGGTTGACGAGGTCCTGGGCATACGCGATATGGCCGAGGCGATGCGGGTCTGCCAGCGGCTCAGCAACCAAGGATTAGCCGCCCAGAACGCCGCCGCCGAGATCAAGCTGCGCGCGGAGCGGAAGGCCGGGGAGCTGCTCGCCGCGATGCCCAAGCACAACGGCGACCCCCGGTCACACGATGTTACCAGGCTCAAGGACATGGGCATCGAGAAGATGGAGTCGCACCGCTATCAGAAGATCGCTAGCGTGGGCGAGGAGGTGTTCGAGAAGCACGTGGCTGAGACGATGCTCGCTGGTGCCGAGCTGACCACCCAGGGTGTGCTGCGGCTGGCGAAGAGCGCGGCGAAGCAAAGGCGAAACCAGGATGATGAATCCAAGGTGATACAGCAGGAGGATGCCGATGTTAGTCCTCGCAGCGGTGGGAGCCTCGCTGCGCTCGTCACGGCCGGCCATAAGTTCGGCACGATCTACGCCGACCCGCGGTGGCGGTGCGGGGCTCGGGCAACTAGCGCGAAGGGAAACGCGGCCTCCGTGTCCGTGGAGGAGCTGATGGCTATGCCGGTCGCAGAGGTGGCCGCGGAAAACGCCCACCTCCACCTGTGGACGCCCAACGCGATGCTCGCCGACGCGATCGCCGTGATGCGGGCGTGGGGTTTCCGGTACGCGAGCGTGCTGGTGTGGCTCAAGGATCCGGAGGGCAAGAGCGAGTATTGGCGCGATGCGACCGAGCTCGTGGTGCTGGGCGTTCGAGGGAATTGCGCCTTCGCTGATCGGACCCTGAAGAGCTGGATTGAAGCGCCGAGCGGCACGGACGCTTCCAAGCCCGAGGAGATTCGCGGGCTGATCGAACGGGTGAGTCCGGGACCCCGGCTCGATCTCTTCGCGTCCGCCGCGGTTGAGGGCTGGACCGTTCTGGGCAATGCTGTTCGCAAGTCACCAACACGAAAGGGAGTCACCCATGAAAGTTGAACTCCGGCCCATCGAGTCCTTGAAGCCGTACGCGAAGAACCCGAGACAGAACGACAACGCCGTCGGCGCGGTCGCGAAGAGCCTGCGCGAGTTCGGCTTCCGCCAACCGATCGTCGTGGACGAAGAGAGCGTCGTCATCGTCGGCCACACGCGGCTCAAGGCTGCCGAGCAGCTCGGCCTCAAGAAAGTGCCGGTGCATGTGGCGACGGGCCTCACGGCCGAGCAGGTCCGGGCGTACCGCATCGCCGACAACCAAACCGCAACGATCGCGGAGTGGGACATGAACTTGCTCCCGCTCGAGCTTGCCGAGCTGAAGGATCTGGGCGTTGACATGGACCTGCTCGGCTTTGGTGACGCCGAGTTGTCGGCGATGCTGAATCCTGGAACGGCAGAGGGCGAGACGGACGCCGACGATATTCCTGACGCACTCAAGGTCGCGATCGCGCAACCGGGCGATCTCTGGGTCCTCGGTGAGCATCGACTCTTGTGCGGAAACAGCACCGTGGCTCGCGACGTCGACCGCCTGCTCGATGGCAAGAAGGCGGCGCTCTGCGCGACGGATCCCCCCTACCTGGTCGATTACACCGGGGACCGGCCCAATAACTCGGGGAAAGACTGGTCCGAAACGTACCGCGAGGTGGAGATCAAGGACGCGGAAGGGTTCTTCCGCGCCGTCTTCGCGAACGTGGTCCGCGTGCTTGCGCCTAAGGCGGCGATCTACTGCTGGCACGCGCACCGGCGCTGCGGGGTCATCCAGGAGATCTGGGAGAGCCTTGGGATCCTGGACCACCAGCAGATCATCTGGGTGAAGCCCACGTCGGTCTTCGGGCGTGTCTACTGGCACTTCCGTCACGAGCCGTGCATGATGGGTTGGGTGCAGGGCAGCCAGCCCGAGCATGACAGCGACCATGAGTTCAACAGCGTCTGGGAGATCGATTGGGAGGGGAAATCCCGCATCGTCGGGAACGAGCACCCGACGCAGAAGCCGGTCGAGATCTTCGCGCGGCCCATGCGGAAGCACACCAAGCCCGGCGACATCGTGTTCGAGCCGTTCAGCGGCTCCGGCTCGCAGCTCATCGCGGCCGAGAAGGAAGGCCGGCGCTGCCGCGCGATGGAGCTCGAGCCGGTGTTCGTGGACGTTGCGGTGTCGCGATGGGAGAAGTTCACGGGAAAGAAGGCTGAGAGACTCGCCCCGTAAGGTTCAACTTTGTACATGGAACTTCACACTATGGATCGTGTGACGCCCCACAACCTGACGCCGAAGCAGCAAAAGGGCATCGCCGCGCTGCTGTCGGCGCCATCGATCCGTAAGGCGGCCGAAGAGGTCGGAGTGACGGAACGAGCGGTCCACATCTGGCTCAAGATCCCGGAGTTCAAAGCGGCGTACCGGGATGCCCAGCGCGAGGCGTTCAAGCACTCGATCGCGCTCTGCCAACGGTACTTGCCGCACGCGGTACAGACACTGACGCAGATCATGGCGGACAAGGACACGCCGCCCGCGGCACGGGTGTCCGCCGCCACCGCGCTGATGAAGTTCGGTCGCGAATCCATCGAGCTCGACAATGTTGTAGAGCGTGTCGAGAAACTGGAAGAGACGGCAAGCGCAACCGAAGAGCGCGAGGCGGGGCACGTTCCCCCCCGGGCTTAGGCCGCGTTGAGGAAGAGAGGAAGAGACGTGAAATTCAACGCACGCATCAAACGTCTGGAACGGATGTCACGAGAGGCTGGCGTGTGCCCCCTCTGTCGCGGCAACCCCGGCCCGCTCGTCCGCGCCACGTTCGAGAACGGCGACGAGATGGTGGAGGTCGGCAAGTGCTCGTGCGGGGGGAAGGAGACGTTGCCGCCGGCGCGTTATCACCTCCCCAACCGGGCGCTCTTCGATGCCGTCTAGATCGGAATTAGCGGGGCGCCGCACCCCCCTCGTCAATCAACACCCATACGAGCCAAGGAGTTCCCACATGGACACGACGCACGCCGACCCGAGCCACCCCAGCGATATTCTCACTCCCTCCGTCCCCGCAACTCTGCCCGCCCTTTCCGCCTCCGCGCCGCCCTCTTCGCCTCAAGAGATCCAGTCGGACGATGAGACATCTGCGGGCTGGTTGGATTTTTTGGAGTACGCCGGTTACGTCTGCCTGCGGTTCATGGCAGCCGCAGTCATTATGCTGGCCTTCATCGGGCTGATCTACGTCGTGCACGGCATCCCGCCCGTGGGCGCGCGCCGGGCGCGTATAGCGATGGTAACGACAGACCAGCCGCCTTCGGAACCGACAGGATTGCGGCGATGAGGATCAAGGCGAAGCTCGAACGGTTGGAGCGTCGGTCGCGCGGCGCCGTGTGTAGGCGGTGCGACAATCGCGGCGGCTGCCGGATCTTGGTCGATAGCGGGGACGAGCCGCTCGATCTTGAGGCGGCAACCGCCTGTTCGGCATGCCGGAGATGCCCGCCCGTGAACGGGGTCAAGGTCATCGACGTCAGCGACATCAACAACATGGGGCTCACTCCGGCCGAGCTCCTGGTGGCCAAGGCGCGGATCACGGGGTGCCTCACTCCCGGCATCGACTATGCGGCCGCGCTAGCGGCGCTGCGGACCGACAGCTGTTTGGCACCCCGCAGCGTCCCCGCGTCCTTCGGGGGTGACGAAGAAAACGCATGGGGTCAAGCGCCGTAGGAAGTGGCGGGCGGAATCGCGGGCGTGCGCGCGGCGGAATGAGCCGCACGTCGAGAAAGGGAGTTCATGCCGCTCAGCAAACGAATTGAAAAGCTCGAGACGAAGATGGGCATCACCGGCCCGTGCACGGCGTGCGGGGGCAAAGGAATGGGCCGCTCGGCCCTGCTCATCAACGGGGTTGAGCAGATCCCGATCGGGGCCGTCGGCTGCGCGCGCTGCGGGCGCGACTGGGTCTGGCAGCGGGTCATCATTGAACTGCCGGAGAACGAGAACCCCGAGACTCTCCGGCGCCTTCGCTACCTGTTCCAGTGCCGCGATCCCGGCGAGGTCGTTGCGCCCAGGATCGCCGGGGCGCAGCGTCCGCGGCGCACGGCGTAGACGCCCGATCTGCGATCCCAAACCTTCAACGCCCTCCTGCCACAATCGGCGGGAAACGACGCGCCTGCGCCCCGATGTTCGCTACGACTTCGGAGCGGAACGTAGCTGATGCACACACGCGATCAACCGATGTCGATCCGGTGGATGCGGGTTCGAGTCCCGTCCGCCTCGCTTGATAACCCCTGCTTTCGGCAGGGGTTTATCGCTCCGGCGACGGTGGTCATGGCCGCAGCGCTCGGCGAGGTGTCGAGCAGGACAAAGTCGTACCGGCCGCGGGCTTCGCTGAGCGGACGCTCCAGGATCCGGGTGCGGTCCATGTACTTGGAGACTAAGAGTTCAAGCTCGCTCAACTGCGGACGTGACGAGACCAGGTGGACACCCGACGGCTTCCAGCACTATTCAGCGCTTCAAGCGTGAAGTGCGGATGCAAGGCGCGTTGTCCCACTCGAAGATACGTCCAATTGTTGCCCAGAACTTTGGTCCTGACTCCCCATTGGTGGTCCTTCCGCGCGCCCGCGCAAGCGGCATGTGGCACCGACCATCGAAGGATGCGAGTTGGCAGCTGCGGATATGCGCTTCTAGGTGACACCTTGCACGTCGATGCCGATAGATCTGGCGGGTACACTCTTGCCAGGTACAGACTTGGAATACCCTCGCGCCACCACATCGAGTACGCTCTTGGAGTCGCTGAAGGACGCTGGCAACGATGCGCTCTGGCGTCAGTTTGACGCCCGCTACCGCCCGATCGTGACCGCGGTGGTGCGTCGGATGGGGCTAAGCGATGAGGACGCCGCGGAGGTCGCGCAGCAGACACTCGCCGAGTTTGCTCAAGCCTACCGCGTCGGCAAGTACGAGCGGGGGCGGGGGTTCATCATGGGCAACAATCTGCCGCGCGAAGCGCAGCTCCGTGGATTGTCGATCCGGAACGGCGACGCCGGCTTCTTCGAGGGCGGCGGCGCGGTGCTTGTGATGAGTGCAGCGACCATCGCAGACTGCAGGTTCATCGACAATCGAGCGGACAAGGGCGGCGGCGTCTTCGTCTTCAACCCCGCGGGGCCTTTTCCGTCGATCACGAACTGCTACTTCATCGGCAATCGGTCCAGGGGCGGCGGCGCCGGACTGGCCGTTGAGAGCAGCGGCGGCATTTACGCGAACTGCTTCTTCTACGACAACGCGTGTTCGGAGGAACGGGGCGGCGCCGTCAACGCCTTCAGCGGCTGGAATCAGAACGCTGTCTTCCGGAACTGCCTCTTCATGTACAACTCCGCTCCTCAGGGAGGCGGCGCGCTTTCGCTCGGCCTCGCCTGCGACGCTCGCGATTGCATCGCCTGGGCCAACGGCGACAACCCGGTCGACCTGTTCCAGAGCGGGAGAATCACATCAAGCGTCATCCAGGGGCGTTCGGAAACCCCTGACGAGTTCGGCAACTTCGGCTCCAATCCCCACTTCGTCAATCCTGTAGGTGGGAACTACCGCCTGATGGCGACCTCGCCCTGCATTGATCGCGGCTCAGAGACAGGATTCGGGGCGACCGACCTCGATGGCAACCCGCGAACCATTGGTGCGAGAGTGGATCTCGGGCCTTTCGAGTATCAGGGCAACGGGCCGGTTCCTACTGACACCTGCACGGACGCCATCACGATCGGCGATGGAACGCACGTCGGCACGACGGTCGGCGCCCCCGTCAACATCGCCGACGCCTGTTTCTCGGACTCTCAAGGAGGGACCGTCTGGTACAGGTGGACCGCCTCCTGCTCCGCCCAGCTGCGGCTGACCACGTGCGGCTCCGCTTTCGATACGGTGATCGGCATCTACTCCGGCACGTGCGAGAACCGCTCGCTTCTCGCCTGCAACGACGATGCTGCGCTCGCGTGCCCGGGCCAGGAGCTCGCGTCAGAAATCGTCGTGAACGTCACAAACGGAACAACCTACCTCATCCGCCTCGGCGGTTACCAGCGCCAAGAGGGCGCATTCACGCTCAACGTCGATCTCGAAGCCTCGCCCACCAACTCCTGCCAGGCGCCGATCATCATCACGGGCGCCGACACCCCATTCAGCACCACCTGCGAGAACGCCGAGTCGCTCCAGAGCTGCATCACGGGCGTCCAATCGCCGACCGCGTGGTTCAACTACACCGCCCCCTCCAACGGCACGCTCAGCCTGAGCACCTGCGGCGCCACGTTCGACACCGTTCTCGCCTGCTACCGCGGCTCCTGCAACCAGCGCGTCCTGCAAGAGTGCAACGACGATACCCCCTGCGCCGCCGGCAACGTCTCGTCTTTCGTCAGCCTCCCGGTGATCAGCGGCATCACGTACATCATCCGCGTCGCCGGCTCCGGCGGCGCCTCCGGCAGCGGCGTCCTCCACACCGAGTTCACGCAGGCCGCCGGCCCCCTGACCAACGGCAGCTTCGAGCTGGGTTCCCTCGGCACTCTCCCCGTCGGCTCCACCGCGATCGACCGGTGGGTCGTCACCCGTGGCGGCATCGACTGCGCCAACGTATGGCAGGCGGCCGATGGGACTCGCAGCGTCGATCTCCAGGGCTTCAACTCCTCCGGCGGAGTTCAGCAGACCGTCACAACCACCGCGGGTGTGCGGTACCGGCTCACCTTCGCGCTCGCCGGCAATCCGGATAACGGCCCCGTGATCAAGCGCATCACGGCCCGGGCCGGCGCCGTTTCCGAGAACTTCCAGTTTGATACCACCGGCAAAACCCGCCAGAACATGGGCTGGGTCGATCACTCCGTGCTCTTCGTCGCCGCGGGCGACTACCGAGCTCGAGTTCTACAGCGCCGACGCGCCCGGCTCGTGGGGCGCCGTGATCGACAATGTTCGCCTGGTCGAAGACACCGGCAACCCCTGCCCGGCCGACTTCAACGGCAGCGGGAGCCTGAACTCCCAGGACTTCTTCGACTTCATCGCCGCGTTCTTCGTCGGCAACGCCGATTTCAATCACAGCGGCGCCACCAACTCGCAGGACTACTTCGACTTCCTGACGGCCTTCTTCGCCGGTTGCTGATCCTTCAACACCTCATTTCGAAGGCGGCGGCTCCGCGTGGCGGATGCCGCCGCCTTTTTTAATTGGTCCTGAATCACCTGCTGTGTGTCCCCTCCTCGCCATTTTCCGTGTGGTATGGGCAATCGCGTCTCTCGCATCACACCCGCACAACACTCAGGAGCAACGTCATGACCAACGCCCGATCGCTCACCCGATTCGTTCGCCTCGCCGCCGCCCCCGCGGCGCTTCTCGCCGCCCAGGCGGCCCTTGCCACCGACCTCCATGTCCCGTCGCATTACCCCAACATCCGCGCGGCGGTCACCGCCGCCGTCAGCGGCGACCAGATCATCCTCGCCGACGGCCGGTACGCCGGGGAGCTCAACCGCAATATCAACCTGACTGGCAAGAATGTCGTCTTCAGGTCGGCGAGCGGGAACCCCGTCAACTGCGTCATCGACTGCGAGGACCGAGATCCCGCGTTCGGGTTCTTCGAAGGTCAGACGTCGGCCGTGATCGAGGGGATCACCGTTGAGAACGCGAGCGTCTCGGGGCGTGGGGGCGCCGCGGTGTATTCCAGGTCCGGCTGCCCCACCATCAGGAACTGCATCTTCCTCGACAACTACGCGGACAAGGGCGCCGCTATCTATCTGACCGGCACATTGGTCGGGACCGGTGTGATCGAGAACTGCACATTCATCTCGAACAACACCGCGGGGATCGGGGCCGCGATCTGTATCGAGCAGGTGCAGGGAGGAGACCGGTGGATCAGGAACTGCCTTTTCTTCGAGAACGAGGCGTACTTCCAGCAGGGCGGCGCGATCTTCTGCAACACCCAGGCGGCAAACTCCAACACGTATATCGCCAACAACCTGTTCATCTCCAATGTGGCTCCCATCGGCGATGCATTGTCCATCGTCTTCAATACACGCGCGTGGAACAACATCTTCTGGAACAACGGCGACGATCCTGTGCGCGTCGTCAACGGCGCCACCATCGGCGACAGCATCATTCAGGGGCTTCCCGTCACTCCCGACGGCGCAGGGAACTACGGCGCGGATCCGCAGTTCGTTGACTTCGCGGGCGGGAACTATCGTCTTCGTTCAACGTCGCCCGGCGTGAACACTGGGCGCGCGACCGACGGCATGTCGACGGATCTGGACGGCAACCCGCGCATCCGCGGCGGGATCATCGACATCGGGCCATACGAACTTCAGCAAGGATCGACACAGCTACCGAACGACACCTGCGCCACCGCCATCACGATCACCGACGGCGAGCATCCGGGCACGACCGTCGGAGCAACACGCGACGGTGCAGACACATGCCGGCCAACGTCGTCGTCAGGAGATGTCTGGTACCGCTACACCGCGCCCTGCTCCCAGACCCTGCTCCTGGACACGTGCGGGTCGTCTTTCGACACGATGCTCAGCGTGTACGCCGGGGCGTGCGGCAACCTCAACCAGGTCGCGTGCAACGATGATTCTGAGGACCGGTGCCCGATCAACCCCAGCTCCGCTGCGCTGGAGCTGCCGGTCGTCGTCGGCACGACGTACTTCATCCGCATCTCTGGAAGCGGCAACCAGGCTGGCGAGTTCGTTCTCTCCTCCTATCTCCAGATCCCGACTCCGAACTCCTGCGAGCAGCCGCGCTCCATCCAGAGCGCCGATACCTTCTTCAACACCGTCTGCGAGAATCTGGAGTTGCTTGTAGCATGTCCCGGCGGCGACACCTCGCCCACGGCATGGCTCTCTTATGTCGCCCCGGCCGACGGCGTCGTCACCTTCGATACCTGTGGCTCCAGCTTCGATACCACGGTGTCTGCCTTCCGCGGTGAGTGCGGCGCCCTGATCTTCCTGGGATGCAACGATGACACCGCCTGCTCCAGCAGCCAGGTGAACTCATTCCTGAGTCTCCCCGTGAACGCCGGGGCGACATACCGGTTGTGCATCGGCGGCTACAACGGGACGCGGGGCGAAGGTAACATCCGCACCGCGTTCACGCCAGTTGTTGCCAGCCCGCTGACCAACGGCAGCTTCGAGCTTGGCTCCTTGGGAACGCTCCCCATCGGATCAACCGCGATCCAGGGCTGGACCGTCACCCACGGCGGCGTGGACTGCTTCGACGGCTGGCAGAGCGCCGACGGCCAGCGGAGCGTCGATCTTCAGGGTCTCGACGAATCCGGGGGCGTGCGCCAGACCGTCGCCACCACACCCGGCCAGCGGTACCGGCTGACTTTCGCGCTCGCCGGCAACCCCGACGGCGGCCCCGCCCTGAAGTCCATGAACGCCCGAGCGGGCAAGACCGCCGAGACCTTCCTGTTCGATACCACGGGCAGGTCGCACCAGAACATGGGCTGGGTCGATCGTTCCCTCGTCTTCGTCGCCGCTGGCGGAGCGACCGAGATCGAGTTCAGGAGCGTTGACATGCCGAGCTCGTGGGGCGCCGTGATCGACAACGTCCGTCTTGAAGAGGACACCGGCAACCCGTGCCGGGCCGACTTCAACGACGATGGGGGCGTGAACTCGCAGGACTTCTTCGACTTCATCGCCGCCTTCTTTGCCGGCGACGCGGACTTCAATCACAGCGGCGCCACCAACTCGCAGGACTTCTTCGACTTCCTCACGGCCTTCTTCGCGGGTTGCTGATTTCACAGCCATGTCGCCTCGATCTGCTTGCAGAGCAGTGCTGGTGGAACTGCTCTCCAGAGCAGTTGGGGGGAGTCGATTGCTTCGGCGCCAGGCAGACGGCATAGCGGTACTCACCCGATCCATCCAGTACCTTCCTCTTATACGGAACCCAACAAATTCTCGCGCGCGATTCCTGGCGCGGCCTCCGTTTCGTGGCATGCTCGTGCCATGGGGCGGCCTGGAGGCCTGCGATGGATGTACAGGAACGCGAAGCGGGTGATCGCAAG
>Ga0163155_10004946_pt1 | contig 13451 bp, 7 predicted proteins | sample OliLakLV19SP4G1_FD_148611 | JGI IMG/M metagenome (GOLD analysis project Ga0163155, IMG submission 148611) | Freshwater microbial mat bacterial communities from Lake Vanda, McMurdo Dry Valleys, Antarctica - Oligotrophic Lake LV.19.SP4.G1 | ecosystem: Environmental > Aquatic > Freshwater > Lake >...
GGCCGCCGGGCGCCCGGTTGAGGGGTGACAGCGGGTTGGGGGGCCTGCCCGGCGACCGCGGGTGTCGGCCTGGCAGCAGCCGGGGAGGGGCGCATGCCAGGCGCGCCGGGGCCGGTCGCGGTGGGCTGGGGGGTCACCGGGCCTGGCGCGGCAGGGGCGGCGGCGCCGTTGCTGCGCGACTCGGCGGGCGCAGCCGGGCCGACCGCAGGTGCGGCCGTCGCCGGTCGCGCCGCGGCAGGAGCCGCCGGTGCCGGCGCTGCGGCAGCGCTCAGCTGTTCACGAAGTTTACGGACGACGGGTGCTTCCACGGTCGAGGACGCCGAGCGGACGAACTCACCCATTTCCTGCAGTGTTCCCAGTAGGGACTTGCTCTCAACACCGAACTCCTTGGCGAGTTCGTAGACCCGGGCCTTGGCCACATCTCTCCTGTCTCGGTCCGGGCGCAGGCACGGACCCTGGTTACTGGGGGCTGGTCATCGCAGCGCACTCATGGGGTGCTCATCACTTGTCGACCTGCTCTCGGGATTCGAGTGAAAACTCACTGCTGACTGGTTCGGTCGTTCTGGGGTGGTGATACTCACGATTGGTGCAGTAGGGCACTGACCTCGGACACATCCACCGCACCCTCGACCCGCAACGCCCGTCCGAAGGCCCGCCGCTTGACGGCGACGGCCAGGCATCGTGGATCGGTGTGCAGTGACGCACCTCGACCAGATCGGACACGAGCGGGATCGACGACCGCCCGGAAGCTGCCGTCGGGTGCGACCTCGGTAACGACCCGCAGGAGGGCCGACCTGGTGTCGCGGCGCCCGCATCCGATGCACGTCCGCAACGGTTCGACAGCCGCGGACGCACGCCGGGGTACAGGCACCCCTTTCGTGACCATCGGCAAGTGTAACCCTGTGCCGGGGCGACCTGCTCCAGGACTCGGTCAGCCGCCCAGCGTGGCGGTCCCTGTCAGACCGGCCTGCTCCTGCGAAGTACTGCCGGTGGGCGGTTCGGGCTGCGCGGGCGCGTCGGAGCGGATGTCGATGCGCCAGCCGGTCAACCGGGCCGCGAGCCGCGCGTTCTGGCCTTCGCGGCCGATGGCCAGTGAGAGTTGGTAGTCGGGGACGACCACTCGCGCCGCTCGCGCCGTCAGGTCGACGATCTCGACCGAGCTGACCCTTGCCGGCGACAGCGCCTCGGCCACGAACCTGGCCGGGTCCTCGCTGTAATCGACGATGTCGATCTTCTCGCCCTGCAGTTCGGCCATCACCGAGCGGACCCGCTGGCCCATCGGGCCGATGCACGAGCCCTTCGCATTGACCCCGGCAACGGTCGAACGGACCGCCATCTTCGAGCGGTGCCCGGCTTCGCGCGCCAACGCCATGATCTGCACGGTGCCGTCGGCGATCTCGGGCACCTCCAGGGCGAACAGCTTCCGCACGAGGTTGGGGTGGCTCCTCGACAACGTGATCGACGGACCCTTGGGCCCGCGCTGCACCGACACGACATAGCAGCGCACCCTGTCGCCGTGCGCCAACCGCTCCCCCGGCACCTGCTCGGTGGGCGGGATGACGCCCTCGACGTCGTTGAGCAGCACCCGGACCAGCCGAGGGTCGCGACCTTGCTGGACGACCCCCATGACGGTCTCGCCCTCCTTGCCGGCGAACTGGCCGAGCACGCGCTCGTCCTCGACGTCACGGATCCGCTGGAAGATCACTTGCCGGGCGGTGGCGGCCGCGATCCGGCCGAACCCGGTCGGTGTGTCGTCCCATTCGCGCACCACAGCGCCGCTCTCGTCGACCTCCTGAGCCACGACGCTGACCCGGCCGGTCCTGCGATCGAGATCGATCCGCGCTCTGCCCTGGGCGGCCCCCGAGCGCTGGTACGCCAGCAGCAACGCCTGCTCGATGGTGGTCAGCAGCACGTCGAAGGGGATCTCGCGCTCGCGTTCGATGACTCGCAGTGCGGCCATGTCAATGTCCACGGCTCACCTCGTTCTCGTCCTCGTCGTCCTCGTCGTCCTCGTCGTCCTCGTCGTCCTCGTCGTCCTCGTCGTCCTCGTCGTCTGCTGCCTCAGCCGCCCCGTCCAGCTCCTTCGGCCGCCGGAACTCGACCTGGACCACCCCGGTCGCGATGTCGGCCCACGGCAGCCGCCGGCCGGTACCGTCGACGTCGAGCTGGATCCCGGCGTCGTCGACCGCGACCAGGCGACCGGTCACCGTGCCACCGGTCGCGGTCGTGACCAGGACCAGCCGGCTGCGGGCCCGCATCCAATGCCGCCGTTCGCGCAGCGGCCGGTCGACACCTGCCGTGCCCACCTCCAGCGAGTACGGTCCAGCCCCGATCACATCGGCGGTCGCCGCAGAGGAGTCGAGGAACTCGCTGATCGCCCGGGATGCCGCCGCCACCGTGTCCAGATCGACGGACCCGACCGCGCTCTCGGGCAGATCCACATCGATGCGCAGCAGCCGTCGCCGACCGGCGGTGGCGATCCGGACACCGTCGATGACCAGCCCGGCTTGCGCGGCGGCGGGTGCCAGCAGCACCGCCAGGCGTTCGCCCACCTCCGACGATGACATGCCCGGAGCTTAGTCGTGCGCCGCCGCTCGACGTTGCGGTCGGCAACTGCAACCGCCGCCGTGGGGCGTCAGGACAGCACCGGGGCCGCCGCTCGTGCCACGATCGCGCCGTGGCAGGTGATCCCCCGCTCCGCGAGAGCACCGTGCCCCGTCGCGGCGTGCTGGCGGCGGGGCTGCTCGGCGTGCTCGGGCTGGCCGGCTGCACCTCCGCGGGACCGATCCGGCTGGACCGGTCGGTGGCCGTCCCGACACCACCACCGCCTTCGGCCGCCGAGCTGGCCCGGCGCCAGGTCGCCGGCGGTTCGGCGACGCTGCTCGATGCGCTGCAACGGATCGATCCGGCCACCGCGCCGGGTGACACCGGAGCGCGGTTGCCAGCCTGGGTGGACGTGCACCGGTCTCACCTCGTGACGCTCGCCGAACCGCAACCGGTCCGTCCGTTGGGGCTGCCGGTGGCCGGCGCGCCGTCCGGTGCCTCCTCACTCGTCGCACCCGACGCGGTGCTGACCGCCACCGGCCTGCTGCGGGCGCTCACGTCGCAGGGGGTCGACATCGGACTGGTGGACCCCGCGCTGGGCACCCTGGCGCTGCGGATCGCCGCCGCGCGCTCCGCCCAGGACCTGCTGCTGCGCACCGCGGCGGGACAATCGATCACGGTGGCCGCATGGCCGCCCGACGCGCCCGTCGAGGCCGCCCAGTCGCTGCTGGCGGCCGAGCACGCGGCGTTCGACGCCTACACCACGGCGACCGCCTGGGCCGATACCCGGCAGCAGGACCTCCAGCGGCGCCGCCGGGCACACGAGGGGGTACGCGACCAGCTGACCGCCATCCTCCTCGCAGCCGGGCAGCGCCCGGTCCCGGCCGAGGCCGGATACGCCCTGCCACCCGAGGTGCTGCCCGGCACACCGCTGGCGGCAGATCCCAATGCGCGGGCCCTGCAGTTGGCCGTCACGGTCGAGGGCGGCCTGTCCCGGGCCGCAATGAGCGCCGCGGCCACGATGCTGGCCGACCAGAGCGCCCCGGCCGGAGTGCCGCTGGCCATGCTGCGAGCGACAGTTGCTCTGGTAGGTGATGTCGAGGCGACTCGGCAGCTCTGGGGAGCCGCGCCGGACCCACTGCCCGGCAGCTGAACCAACTCTGCCGGCCCTACGCCGTCATCCCACCAAGGTCCAGGCCAGCCGGATCAGCAGGGCGGCGACCACGGCGAGGAACACGGCGCGGACGAACCCGGACCCCCTCGCGAGGGCGGTGTGCGCACCCAACCAGCCGCCGGCCAGGTTGGCCGCACCCATGGCCAACCCGACGCCCCACACCTGCGCCGGGAAGGCATCACCGCGCCCGGCGAACGTCACGGTGAACACGACGATCGCAACGATGTTCGTGACGACATTGGCGGCCTTGGCCAGGCCAGTGGCGTCGAGGAAGGCGTAGCCCGACCACGCGACGAGGCCGATGGTCAGCAGCGTGCCCGTGCCGGGCCCGAAGACGCCGTCCCAGAACCCGACGACGGCCCCGGTCACCACCAGAGAGACCACGAGGACGACACGCCCGCGCTGCGTGCCACCGTCCTCGCCGTCACCGCGCACCCCCAGGCCTGGCTGCAGGACGACCAGGGTGGCCACGATCACCAATGCCCCCAGCGCCAGCGGTGTCAACCAGCGCTGCGGGAGGGCACCGGCCAATGCGGCCCCGGCCGCGGCCCCGACCGCTGCGGCTACCAGCAGGGTCGCGACGACGTACGGCCGCCGCGGCAACCGCCGGGCGTAGACCAGTGCCGCCAGGGTCGTGCCCCAGACCGAGGAGACCTTGTTCGTGGCGACGATGGTCAGGGGCGCGGCCCCCGGGAACGCGAGCAGCAGCGCCGGGAGCTGGATCAAGCCGCCGCCCCCCACCACGGCGTCCACCCATCCGGCGGCCAGGGCCGCGAGCAGCAGCAGCGCGAGGACCTCGGCAGCAGGCAGTGCCGAGTCGATCCCCAACCTCAGCCGACGCCGACCGGCACGGCGGGGTTCAGGGCAGGCATGCCGGACCTGATGACCTCCAGCACCTCGCCGGGCGTCGCGTCGCGGCGCTCGCCGGATCGGCGTTGCCGGACCTCCACCAGCCCCTCGCCGATCCGCTTGCCGACCACCACCGTGACCGGCACTCCGATCAGCTCGGCGTCGGCAAACTTGACCCCGGCGCTGACACTGCGGTCGTCGAGGATGACGTCGAGGCCCGCCGCGTCGAGGTCCACCGCCAGGCGTCGCGCCGCCTCGACCGCGACCGGGTCCTTCCCGGCGATGACGATGTGCGCGTCGAACGGCGCGACCGCTGCCGGCCACGCCAGGCCCCGCTCGTCGTGGCCGGCCTCGGCGAGCACGGCGACCGCTCGGGAGACCCCGATCCCGTAGCTGCCCATGGTCACCACGATCTGCCTGCCGTTCTCGTCGAGCACCCGAAGATCCAGCGCGTCGGCGTACTTGCGGCCGAGCTGGAAGATGTGACCGATCTCGATCCCGCGGGCCATCTGCAGCGCCGATCCACAGCGGGGACAGGCATCCCCGTCACGGACCTCGGCGGCCTCGATGATCCCGTCCGAGCCGTCCTGGCCGGCGGCCGGGAAGTCCCGGCCCGCGACGAGGTCGAAGGCATGGTGCCCCGCCTCGTTGGCCCCCGTGATCCACGACGTACCGGGGCCCACCCGGGGATCGAGCAGGTACCGCGGCCCGCCGTTGGCGGTGCCCAGCGCAGCCGGGCCGATGTATCCCTTGACGAGCGAGGGGTGGGCGGCGAACTCGGCGTCGCCGAAGGGCTCGATCTCGGCGGGCTCGACGGCGGCCGCCAGCCGCTTCGTGTCGATCTCGCGGTCACCGGGCAGACCGATCGCCACCGGCTCGCGGGTGCCGTCAGGGTGGCGCACGACGACCAGGACGTTCTTCAGGGTGTCGGCTGCCTGCCACGGCCGCTCCGGCCGGGGGTGGGCGGCATTGGCGTGGTCGACCAGCGTCGCGATCGTGGGAGTGTCCGGGGTGTCCTCGATGTGGGCCGCGGGCAGGCCGGCCACCTCGATCGCGGCCGGCGGCGGCGTGGTGACGGCTTCGACGTTGGCGGCGTAGTCGCAGGTCTCGCAGCGCACGAAGGCGTCTTCGCCGACCGGGCTGGGGTGCAGGAACTCCTCGCTGCGGCTGCCTCCCATGGCCCCTGACATCGCGGAGACGATGACGAAGTCGAGCCCGAGCCGCTCGAAGATCCTGATGTAGGCCTGCCGGTGCCGCTCGTAGGAGGCCGCGAGGCCGGCGTCATCGATGTCGAAGGAGTACGAGTCCTTCATCGAGAACTCCCGGCCGCGCAGCAGCCCGGCACGGGGCCTGGCCTCGTCGCGGAACTTCGTCTGGATCTGGTAGATCGACAGCGGCAGGTCCTTGTACGAGGAGTACAGGTCCTTCACCAGCAGCGTGAACATCTCCTCGTGGGTGGGCCCCAGCAGGTGGTCGACGCCACGGCGGTCGGTGAGCCGGAACAGGTTGTCGCCGTAGTCCTGCCAGCGGCCGGTCACCTCGTAGGGCTCACGCGGCAGCAGCGCCGGGAAGTGGACCTCCTGGGCGCCCATCGCGTCCATCTCCTCGCGGACGATCTGCTCGACCTTGCGGTAGACGCGGTAACCCAGCGGCAGCCAGGTGTACGTCCCCGACGCGGCGCGGCGCATGTAGCCGGCGCGGACGAGGAGGCGGTGACTGGGGACTTCAGCGTCCGCTGGGTCGTCGCGCAGGGTCCGGACGAACAGGCGTGACATCGGCATGAGCACGGCTCGCAGCGTAGTCTCGGTCTGCTCGGTCAGCGTCTGCAGACGACGTTGGAGGCCCCGTCAAGCATGACATCGACGAGCTCATTCGCGATGACCACGACGGACAATTCTGCTTGCTTTGTCCCCAGGTGTCGCTCCGATACTCGCGAGCCAGTCCATCTTGAAAGCTTCCTGCTCCGGAACCGTCACCACCTTGTCGAATGGCGCCGGCGTGAAGATGCACACCATCCTTCTGAGGCTCGCCGGCAATCTTCGCCTCACGAGATACCCGGTCCACCCTCGACCCATATCCGCCTGCATGCCTGAGACCACGAGGTTGGCCCGGGCACCGGCAACGCACAGCGAGATTTCCTCGGGATCGAGTACTCGGCGCAGCGCAAGCAATGCCTCGAACCAATCCGAGCCCTCGCCGGACCATTGACGTCCGTCGTCGGCCGTGAGAGACACTACCAGCGGCGCCTCATACTCCCCTTCGACGAGAAGCAGATTCCAAGATCCCGCGATGCCACGATCCATGACGCCGATGGTCAACTCGGACCCACGCATAGTTGATCGGGTGTCGACGAACCAATCAGTGACACGCGTACCCCCAGTGGCCACGCGCCACCGGTCTCTCCATCTCAGTCCTCGCATTCCTTGCACGTGATTCCAGGACTCTTGCTCGGCAACGGAGACGACATCTTCACAGGGAACCGAGGCGAAGATGTCCATCAGGGCCCGACCACGATAACGCCGTGGTGAGCCCAGATAGCCGATCCTTCCCTCCTCACCCGCTTCCTGGCCTCCATAGACCGACACAAAACTCATCTTTGCTCCGGCGCAGCAAATCTCTATCGAGTCCGCTTCCAACTGAAGCCTTAGGGTCTTCAGGGTCTTGAACCAGTCGTGCCCAGTTCCCGACCACGAACGCCCATCAGGAGCGCGCAGAACCAACTTTTGGGCCTCCTTGTATGTGGCCGGTCGAACGCAGATCAAGCTCCAGCTCTGGACCACGCCGAACTCCCTTACGGATACAGAGGTGACGCTCTCCTGATCTTTCATCTCGGGCCACTTCCTGGCCGACGTTCAGGCACGCCTTTCCATTGAGTATTCTGGACTCTATGAGCAGAGCGAATATAGGATGGATCAATCTCTCGAAAAACTATCTCGCTCTCATGCACGTACGGAGACCTGCGGAAAAGCTCCCTGTTGACACTCAAGCCACCCGGGGGCGCTACGATTTCATACACCCACCCTTCGGTGTGACCTTTTGGATTGGCATAATCCTTCGCAATTCCGCGACTGACCGAGGTGCTTACCCAGTTGCTGGGTTGCTGATAGGCTGCATGTTGGTATAGGTCTTCGACTCCTCCCCGAGCCTGGAAGCCCTGAGAGAAGATTTCCTTGGGCCCCCTGGTATCACCACGCCATAACTGTGTGCATTTAGGATTGAAAAGCTGCCGGTAGGCTGCAGCGGCACCGAGTCCGCCGGTGACGGCGCCTATCCCGGTGTTGAAGACGAGTTCGTTGCGGGTTGGCGTTCGGCCCTGGATGCCTGCACTGACGGTCGTGGAGAGGAATCCCGCACCGGCTCCGCCTATGGCGTGGGAGCCGATACCGGCAGCGAGACCACCGATTCCGTACCGGGCGGCCACCCCTGCTGCGGCGCCGCCGATGAGATACCCGCCGGCACCGGCGATGGCACCGGTGATCGCGCCAGTCGCCACAGCACCGCCGAGGCCACCCCAGCTGAAGTTGCTGCGGTTGGTGATGGCGTAGCTGGCCCCGCCGATGACGGCGCCGATCCCGGCCCCGATGGCGGCGGTGCAGAGCAGGGCGCACTGCCCGGTTGGGTCGTTGAGAACTCCGGGACGGTTGTTGGCGTAGGCATACGCCGTGACGTAGGGATCGGTGATGACAGGTGTCAGTGGGTCCGGGCTGAGGAACCGGCCGGTCGTCGGATCCATGGTCCGAGCCCGCAGACCGACCAGCGCCGCACTCGCAGAGGTTCGGGTGGCGGGATCACTCAGTTCGCCGAACGGGCCCAGCACGCCCGCGACGGCCAGAGTGGACGTGCCGCCGCTTGAGGACCCGCTGGTGGTCGTCCACGAGGGCAGGACCGCGCCGTCGGCTGTGCTCCAGGACCCGACACCGAAGAGGTCATAGTCGGTCGTGGCCGTGACCTGCCCCGCAGCATTGCTGACCCCGGCGGGGGTGGTCATCCAGCCGGGATGCACCCAGCCGGTCGTCGCGCCGCCGCCGGCTGCCGCGGTGCTGATCGATACGGGACCGGTGCCCGCCGGGCCGTGCACCCAGGACCGCTGCCAAGAACCCGCCGCCGACCCTCGCTGAGCGACGGGCTGGGTCACGTCGAAGGTGGGGTCCCACACCAGCCGAGTAGCGGTCGATGCGCCTCCACCGGTCGGCGTGGCTGTCTGCGTCAGCCTCGTCCCGTCGCCGTCGTAGCCGTACGACAGGGTGATGTTCCCTGTGGCGACAGTCTTGAGGTGACTGCCGAGGTCGCTGCTGTACGTACGACCGGCACCGTCGTTGGTGATGTTCCCCAACACGTCCGTGGTGACCGGTCGGGAGGTCCCGCCACTGGTGACCTGCGTCATGCGGTCGGCCGCGTCGAAGGAGTACGTGGTCTGCGCAGCACCGGGCACACCGGTTCGAGTGACCCCGGTCCGGTTCCCGACCTCGTCGTAGGCATAAGCCAGTGACGCACCTGCGGCAGCGTCGCAACTGGCGCCGGCAGCGAGTCCTAGGCAGTGGCGGGTGACTCGCCCGGCCAGGTCGTACACGTAGGAGTCGCCGCGCACGGCCAACGCCGAACCACTGGGGTCAGCGCGTCGAGTGGTGGTGACGGCCGACGGGCGGCACTCCGGCGACAACGGGCCGGTCAGCTCGCCGCCTCGCGAGGCGTAGGGGAGCCCGGCGAGGGAATCGACCGCGGCGGTCTGATCGCGTGGCGCTGCGGGTGTCGTCGGGCACCCCGGGATGGTCATGGCCCCGCTCCTGGTGTCGACCACCTGGAGGAGCGCCTCGCCCTGATCGTTGCTGGTAGCGGCCGCGAGCGCCGTCATGAGCGGCAGGAGGGAAGGGTCGCCGACCACGACCTGCAACGGCGAACTGCCGGGAGCGGCTGCCGGGGGTGTCCCGACGCCCGGCGTGGTGGTCGTGATCCGCGTGGGGTTGCCGGTCGGGTCTAGGACGGCGTTGACAGCAGTGACAAGGGTTAAACCGGTCCGCGACGTGACTCCGAGCGGCCGACCCGCCCGATCGTAGGACCATTCATGTGCAACACCGGTGGCAAGGGCAGCAGTCAAAGGACGCCCCGCTGGGTCGTAGGTGTACGTCGCGTGCCGGACTCCATTGCGTGAAATCGAGATCTGGCGCCCGGTTGCGTCGTACGCCGCGTCCATGGTGGTTGCGTCAGGGTATGCCCGGCGCGTGATGTTGCCCGCCGCGTCATAGGTGTAGGTGGTGGTGTCACCATCACGGGTCAACGACGCCAGTCGGTCGGCCCGGTCGTATGTGTAGGTCGCGACGCCCGCTCCGTCACTCATCCGGATGCGATGTCCGACGGCGTCGTAGGTGTAGGTGACGTCGGGCGTGGAGTCGGAGTAATTCAGGGCTGTGACCTGGTCGCGGGAGTCGAACGTCGAGGTGATGAGCCCGTCGTCCGGGTTGGCGGTCGTGGCAGTTCCGATGGGTGTCTCCACCACGGTGCGGTTGCCGTTGGGGTCGTACCGGGAGGCCCAGATGCGGCCATCCGGCAGCGTCGTGGACGTCAGGCGGCGAGCGGCGTCATAGGCGTATCGCGTGACGCGTCCTTTTGTGTCGGTCCGCGTCGTGAGGTTTCCGGCCGCGTCGTACCCGTAGGCGGTTGTACCGGTATTGGCGGGCCCAGTCACCGACGCCAGAGCTCCGTCGGCGCGGTAGGTGTGTGTGGTGACACCCCCCCGGGGGTCGGTACTCGACGTCATTCTTCCGATCGCGTCGTATGCCTGTGCGGTGGTGTTTCCCAGAGGATCGGTGACCGATGTCGCGCGGCCGTCGAGGTCATACACCGTGACAGAGGCGTAGCGGTCCGGGTTTGCCCCGGCAACGGTGCCCCTGGGGTCCACCTCGCGCGTTCGATTTCCGTCGGCGTCGTAGTCCCATGTCCAGCGGGCACCGTCCGGCGTGGTCTTCCGGCTCACCTGCCCCGTGGGTAGGTACTGGAACTGGGTGACCCACAGGGGGTTCCGGGGGTCGCTGACGGTCACGGCCCTGTCGAGGATGTCGTACGCAGTCCTCGTGATGCCGCCTTCACCGTCGGTGACAGAGGTGATGTTGTCATTCGCGTCATACGTCGTTGTCGTCGCGTTGCCCCGAGCATCGGTGAAGACCGTTCGACGGTTCATCGCGTCGTAGGCGTGGGTGGTGACCTGACCCGCCGGATCGGTGGTAGACACAATGTTGCCAACTGGGTCGTGACGGTGTCGTGTCGTGAATGATCCCGGCGTTGCACCTGTCGCATTGCCGCGTGGGCTGGTCTCTGTCAACACGTTGCCGACATCATCGTAGGTGAACGTCGCCCTGCCCGCGGGGGATCGCTCCTCTGTCACGCGCCCAACTGGGTCATAGGCCGTCGACCACACAGCCCCGGTCGCGTCGGTGATCGACGTGCGGTTGCCCGCTGCGTCGTATGCGAAGGTCGTGACACGGCCTACCGGGTCCGTCGTTGACGTCCGTCGCCCGGACAGGTCGTACGCGTGCAGGGTTACACCGCCTGCGGCATCGGTCCCGGACGTCACGAGACCGCCGTCGTCATAGGCGAACGTCGTGGTGTGGTCGGCGGGGATTCCCCCGGCCACATTCCCCAACGGGTTGACGGTCCGCAGCAGACGGCCCGACGAGTCGTACTCGAAGGTGGTGCGAGCGCCTCGCGGGCTGACGGTCGCGGCAACGCCCCCGGCGGTGTTGTATTCGGATGTCGTGGTGTTGCCCCGCGGGTCAGTTACCGATGTCACTTGGCCGGCGAGATTGTACATATAGGAGGTGCCGCCCCCGTTGGGGTCGACAGCTCGTATCATCAATGCTGCGCCGTTGTACTCGTAGGTCGTTCGGGACCCTCGACGATCCGTGTGAGACGTCACATCGTTCGTAGCGTTATAGGTCCACGATTCGGTGTACCCGCCTGCCTCCCCAGCGACCTTGGGGTGGGTACGGGTCAGCATGTTTCCATGGGCGTCGAACGACATGCTGGTGACGCGACGCAGCTCGTCACGCACACCAACGAGGTTGACGTTCTCGTCGTAAATATAGTCGGTGACCTGCCCCAACGCGTCGGTTCGTGACACCAGCACATTGCCGTCGTAGTCCTCGACCCACACTCCCCCGTCGGGTCGCGTGATGGTCGTCCTCCCAGTAGCCGCGTCCCATGCGAATGTCGTCACGAGCCCACGGGGATCAGTCTGTGAGGTGACGCGCCCCGTGGCCGAGTCGTAGGCCGTTCGAACCTCGTTGCCCAAAGGGTCTCTCATCAACCGCAAGCGACCGTCCACATCGTAGGCGTACGTGGTGGTCTGCCCGCGGAGATCGCGTACGGCAGTCAGTAATCCGGACGTGTAGGAATAATTGACGAATCGGCCGTCCGGGAGGGTCACTCGCGTGACGAGCCCGCTACTGTTATTCGTCATGGTCACCTGCCGGCCCGCGGCATCGGTCACTCGCACCAAGCGCCCACCAGAGTAGGTCAACGCGAGCCCGGTGCCAGTCCGGTCGCGGGTCGCAGTCAGACGACCTGCGCTATCGAAAGTCACGTACTGGCCGTCCGGATTTGTCAGTCTCCAACCGCCCGACACCACCGTCAACACGCCGAGCACGCCCGGGTCCGGGTCTAACGTCGATCCCGGGCCCTCGACGAACCGAGATTGCTGTCCCTCAGGGCCGCGGTACACGACCACCCCTGCCGCCGGGAACAGAAGGGCGGAGTTCAACCCATGAGTCCACCCTGGACCCAAGGGCCCAGCGGTCGGGTCGGCGGAGGTGTAGGACCGCGTCATCTCGAAGGGGACACCTGCTCCTGCCAAGCCAACGTCTCGCACCCGAAGCGTCTCTGCACCGGAAGCGGTATTGACCGGGTAGCCCCAGCTTGCTGACCAGTTCCAGGCGCAGGGGTCGCACCCACGACCATAGGTCCGCTCTATCGGTATGCTTCCGTACTTTGCCGTCCACACCACGAGTTGAAATGGAAACCCGTCGACTGTGGCGTTCATGATGAGGTCGCCCGAGGACGCGACGATACTTCGGTTGGATCCGACGTGGGGCCCCGTCGTGTACAGCACCCGAGTCAGGTCGTTGCTGACGACACGAAGGCTGCCGTCGGGGTACAAGAAGACGAATGACCCCGAATTTCCTTCAGTACCCGTCGACCAAGTCCGCACCCCGTATTCGGTTAGCACGACATTTCCGTCGGCCTGCATCCGCAGGCGGGTACTCCTGTCGTAGGATACGAGCTGTCCACCAGACCCCAGACCTGCAAGCTCACCAAACAGATACCCAAAGTGGGTATCGAAGTCGTAGACAATGCCTCCCGAATTGTTGTATAGCCGCAAGAATGGAAAGGCGTTGCCCTCAGTCGCGTACCGCGTAGTCAACCTTAGCTGAACGCCGCCAAGCCCCCCAGTACCGGAGTCATCGAGAACACGACCATCGGGCGCGTACATAACAAGGTTCCCGTTGGATTCCAGAACCACGTAAGCGTTCGCGACAGCGCCGTACAAGACTTGGTGGATGACGCCGTAGCTCCCATCGCTCGTGGGGTTCTCGACGATCTCAAAGATCGTCGTGTTTCCAATAGTTCTCACCCAGAGCACGCTTCGGCCCGGCCCCGGAGCCCCGGAGCTGATCGACTCGCCCGGGTTCAAGCGTTGACCGACCGAGAGGAAGTCCTGCCCTGCAGCCGCGGCTTGAAGGCTGCCCTCCCCATCGGTGGACGCCCCCTCGGTCGGGCCCGCCCCCTCGGGATCCGGGGTGATCCTGTAGTGGTGGTCTTCCCCCTCTGGAACCCGCTGCACACTGGAGCCGGCCGCCACATGAAGCTCTTCTCGCAATTGCGACTGCCAGTC
>Ga0163155_10004950_pt1 | contig 13441 bp, 12 predicted proteins | sample OliLakLV19SP4G1_FD_148611 | JGI IMG/M metagenome (GOLD analysis project Ga0163155, IMG submission 148611) | Freshwater microbial mat bacterial communities from Lake Vanda, McMurdo Dry Valleys, Antarctica - Oligotrophic Lake LV.19.SP4.G1 | ecosystem: Environmental > Aquatic > Freshwater > Lake >...
GCATCACACTGGGTATCGCCTTCAGTTTAGTGCTTTTCTTGAAAGCTTACCCCAAGATTTTTCGAGTCTTCGCAAGATTTTTGCTTGTTCCTGCCGCTCTGATAAGCGTCATCAATGGTTTTGGCTTTTTTTACTACTACGGTCCTTTTGGGCCCAACGGACAAGAGCCTGACATTCCGGCGGGAGCGCCACTTGAGAAGTGGTTAGAGAACTGGGTTTTTGAAACGGCTCGAAGCAAGGAGATTCGTAATGCTGTGATTTATAAACCTGTGGCTTGGCCGCCTATGTATCCCAGACTACGGGAAGGTCAGGCCTTTTTGAATTGCTACAACCCTCTCGGTCGGCCCCAGCAGATGAGAAAGTTAATTGATCAGGTTGAGAATGAGTTACTTCCATCGGAAGGACACACTTGGCGCGAGTTCCCTCTTGTAATGGGGGACTCGACGACAGTCCACAAAGATTGTCTGACTGAGACATACCTGACACAGCACTCACTCCGAATTTCTAGCAAATGTTCTCCTGGAACCTGCTTCATATTGAACGCTCTTAGTCCCCGGGATGTGGCTACAGGCCGACTCGTTCCCGGAGAAATGGGCTACTGCCTCAGTTGGTAGTGTGACCTGTGTTTCGCTCCATTAAACTCCAACACACCGTAGTGCCGGCAAATGAAACGACTGAGCTCAAGCTTGAAATTATTCCTTTAGGATTACAGAGATTGATTAATACCCTACCCAGGCTGCCATCGCGACCTAGCAGTAAATGCGGTGGACGCAACAACGCCCTGCGATAGAACGAGACTACAAGTTCATCAATTCCGTAGCACTTCTGCTCTGTTACCCGGTATCCATTCAGAGACGCAATACGACTAAGGCTTGCCGGCGAAAAAAACAGCGTGTGGCGCGGCGGATCCCAGTAAAACCAGCTGCTGCCCAGGCGTTTCGCCCACGGAGATTGCACGTTAGGAACGATAACCAATACGAATTGTACACCTAGAGCCGACAACTCTCGCAAGACAGCACTCGGATTAAGGAGATGCTCAAACACGTGACGCATAATTACCAATCGAGGGGCGCTACCCTCCTGAATTAGATCTGCGGCAACAAATGAGTCACCATTCAAATTTAATTGTCGATAGGGAATGGCGGTATTTTTCCATTGCCCTGCCGGGAACTGATCAACTGCGAAAACTCGATGGCCGCGGGATTTTAGTTCCTGCGAGAGGGAGCCGTCACCAGCTCCAAAATCAACGATCAGATCGGAACCCTTCAGCATAGGCAATACGGAATTTAGATCTCTCCCCAATGAAATCCGACGTAGAAAGCGGGAGGGCCACGACGGCGAACTCTGCATTATTAGCCCTTGATGGTTATCGTAATGCTGGGACAGCTCACTCTCCGAGGGAGGATTCTTTAAAAACTGCATCCCGCAAGTCCTGCATTCAGCCAGTTCATAGCTGTCAAACGACCAATGGTCCCGAATGGAGGAGTGAGTTAAAATCTTATCAGATTGGCAAACTGGGCAGTTACTAAGATTGATTGCCATTTATAAATCTACGCCCAATCCCGGTAGTGCGCCAACCATCTCAAGACACGAAGTACATTTTGACTTCTGGCGACACTGGCTGTCAATTATAGAAATCGGATTTATCAGTTTCACTAAGCTTAGCGAGAACCACCCAGCGGGGACTTCCAAATGGGAAAGAACTCCTAATTTTTTTGTTGTAATGGATGTTTCGTTTGGAGCGGCGGAATACAGTGCCAGAGACTTTCTATCAGAGGTGCGGGACTCCTTCGTAATCGAACTAAAAGAAGTTTCTAACCCGTTCCATCACTGCTCACCAACTTTACAAGCTGAGCCAATTGTCAGTTCTTATCGGATACTAGTTGTCGGCGATAGTTTTACATTCGGCTTCGGTGTTTCTCGCCGAGACCTCCATTCTTATCCCGCCCGTCTAGAAGCTCTGCTTAGGGAATCTGGTAAGGATGTTCAGATATTTAATCTCAGCTGCTTCTCGTATAGCCCGTCAATCCACGCGGCGGTTCTTAATCATTTTCTTCCGTTGATTAAACCGGACCTGGTAATCATGGCAGTTGATGATTCAGATTTTCAGGATGACTATCTTTACCGAGAGGGGGTCATCAAGAATCAGGGAACACAGGGCATCTCTTTTTCTGATTAACTATCCCTATTCTCTCTCCATCCCGGGCAATAAGATTCCGGAGTTTGCAAGAAAATTTGGGCTAGATCCCCATTTGGCTTACACTCCGATGCTCCATTTGGAACAGCGAGAGCTCGCCGAAAGTTTAGGGATTAAGTAGTACGATATTAATGATTATGTGCGCAACAGAGAATCATTGGAAGGATTCTTTGCGAACAATGGCCACTACACAGACATCGGCTACGAAGCCTTAGCGTTGGAGCTTAAGCGAATAGTCGAAGAAAATTGGAAGTTGCCCAACCTGGAAAGCCGCTCGAGCTTAGCTCCTATCTCTTAACGCCAACAACCGATAGGGCGCCCCACCCCCTAGGTTATCCGCCACAACAAAGGTTCGGACCTGCCCCTCTCGCAGAACAACTGGGCCACTATCGACGACAATATCCAGCGCGTCCCTGGGGGTGACGCGGATCTGGTAGGTGCCGGAGACGCTTTCTAGGTAGGCGGAGATCTCTTCGGGGTTTAGGTCTTCGACGTTTGGCAGGCGGCCGATGAGGCTCGCGCCGGGAGAGGTAATGTAGACGTCTACGTCGGCGGTGTCGGCGGAGATGGCGTTGAAGATTCTGATTTTCGCGCGGTCGTTGTTAGGGGAGGAGTTATCGTCCGAGACAAGCACTCCGACGGAATCGTTGATGCGACCCATGACAATCAGAGTGTAATCTTGATCGAAATCAAGGAAGGTCGAACCGTTCACTAGATTGGTGAACGAGTTGGAGATTGAGACGCGCAGGATTCGAGAACCGGATCGGATGGACTCATACTCCGAATCAGTTAGGTAGCCGCGACCCTCAATGAAAAGATCTTCCTCGAGGAAGGCATCAATCGCTGGGGCGTCGGGTGCGGCGTTGATAATGCGGAGCTGCGTGCCACCATCACCTTCACCGCCGCTTGAGCAGGCGACCAGTAGTAGAGAGAGCGAGAGAGCGAGGTAAATAATTTTCTTCATTTTAATATCTAGCGGTTATGGGGATTAGTGTTAGAGCGGAACCAAGCCCTCGGTCATCTCCGAACTCTTCGCCACGGCGCGAATACCGTAATGCGGTGGGAGGTGCCAATCAATCATGTAGAGGGCGGCGTCGAACTGATCTTCTGAGGCGAAATCTTCACGAAAAAGGGAGAAAAGTAACGATCTTTGTGGTTCGTGATCGGGATCTTCGACCAAGACAACTTTGAGATCGACTAAGCCCGCCCGCGAAGCAAAACGACGTAAAACATTGCGGGCGTAAAGGGGGAAAAAATCCTCTGGAGGATCGCTGAGCGCTACTTGACCTTGTGGCACAACGCGAGACGCTGGGGACACCTCGACTCCTTCGGCATCAATATCGAAGGCGCCGAACGCTTTCAGACTCCAGAGATGCCCATAGGTGAAATACCAGTCGGGGCGTTCCTGATCGGGATTGATAGCTACGCCACAACCCTTCTCTAGGGCGGTGGCAAGCAAGTCCTCGAGAGTCAGCAGTTTTTGAGCACCGTCGCGGCGCTCAGAGAATAGTGCCAGATAAAAGAATCCATCTGGGCCTTCAAAACCCTGATCGGGGTTACACCACAGCTCTTCAACTCTAACGGCTTGGAGAAAATCCACCAGCCAGATAGTGTCTCGCAGCTCGGGGTCACAAGAGAGCAGACGGGCGAAATCAGCAGAACCAGACATTAATCTTTCCTGGGCAAGAGGCGTAAGCAAAACGGAGCCCAGTTAATACAGTCAAATTAGGTAAGAATCAAAGGGAGCGGAGCAGAAACTGAGACTTTTCAATTGCCTCAAAGGGGTAGGATAGTTAAATATACTAGTAGAATATAGGTAATTCGTAATCTCCATGCCCACTTTTGTTGCCATAGATCCCCGGCTTGATGGACCGGGACAGGAGGGAAAAGTCCTGCTCGTGATGGCAGAGACCGATTCCACAGGCGCCATCAACATTGTCGGCGTCAAAAGCTTTCAGCTTCCAGAGGGGGACGGGACGCTCTCGGGTGCACCGTCAGAGATTGCTGCGGGCACAGAACTGGGAACAGCTGAGGGCGGTGTTTTTTCCGCGGAGCTGGGGGCTGAGATCCCCAACCTCAGAGATCTCGAAATTGAATCTACCCTCTCCCTCGTCTCCACCCGACCAGTGCTTTACGAGAATTTAGTACTGCCTTTTAGCGATCAAAAAAAGATCGACCAGGTGATTCGATTTGAGGTGCAGGACCGCCTGCCTTTCGATCTGGATTCCTTCCTGATTGACTCAATGGTACTGAAGAAAGTCGATGAGAAACATTACGAGATTCTGGCCTCACTCGTGCCCTCGCTCGATGTCTCAACTACTCTAATTCGACTTAAGCGTCTCGGTGCAGATCCGAAGATTTTGAGCACACGCTCGTCAGCCGTCGCAGCGCTGCCACAACTTTTTCCTGAGCTACTGGCGGGGAATTTCGCGCTGGTAATAGTCACAGCAGATCTTTGCGCCACAGCATTCTTTATCGACAACCAGATGAAGACCTTACGCGAATTTTCGCTTCCACCAGATGCACGCTCGACAGATATCCTCTCCGATATCTGCCGGGAGATTCGCTGCTCAATTGCCAAAGTAGAAAAGGAAACAAATCAACGTATCAACCGCTGTTACCTCAGTGGCCCCAAAGATTTGATCGCTCCTTTTTCACGCGAGCTGGACCGCTCGATTGAGTTGGTTGACTTTGCCAGCGCCGTCAATATCGATCCCTCAGTCAATCTAAACGGCTATGATATTACTTGGGCAATTGGCCTGTTCGCGAACGAACTTAGTAAGCTTCAAAAGACAAGAACTCCCGTAGTAAATTTTCGTCGCGGGGCGTTTGCTTACAAGCCAACCTGGGGAAACATACTTAATGCACTGAAAGACGAAATCTTCTACGTCGGGCTCGCTGCGTTTCTGGGTGTGGTTTGGTGTGGCACGATTATTTTCACCAGCTACTCTGCGCTGAACCGGGTGGAGTCGGCGATCGGTAGTGAATTAAGCAGCTCACTCCCTGGAATGAGTATCACCAAGCGACAAGAGGTCACGATACTCCGCTCTAAGGTGACGGACCTCGAAGAACAGCTTAAGGGCATCGGTTCCCTCTCCGCGCTCTCACCACTGGAGTCTCTCAAGGAGCTCTCGCAGGCTATCGGCCCCGAGATTGATATTAAGCTGGAGGCCATCAATGTAAGTCATGACGGCTTAAGCTTTCGCGGCTCGGTGCTAGATTTCCCCTCGGTCGGTCGGTTGAATACCGCACTCGAAAGTCGCACTGGACGGTTCTGTAAAGTCAAAGTCGATTCCAAGGGGACAGCGCCAGGGTCGCCGCGAGTTAAGTTTCAAGCAGATATAACTTTTTGTCAGTAGTATGAAGCGTTGGTTACGAAAATTCGGCAACTGGTTTAGCGCACTCAATCCGCGTGAGCGCTGGCTGATTTCTGTTACCGGAGTGGTGGGTTTGTACTTCTTGGTGCTAATTCCTACAGACGCCTTAAGAACCTTCGTTGATGATAACGCTCGTCTAACCCAGACTAGGACGCAACAGCGCGAGATGATCGCCACCTTAGTTCGCCGCTATAAGGAGCTAGATACCCGACTTAAGCGAATTAAAGATTCATTTAGCGAATCACAGATGACTTTTGAGCAGGTGACTACAGAGCTCGATCGCATCGTCAAAGCTAGTATCGGCAGCTCAAATTACGAGCAGAAGAAGTTGCAGAGCCCTCAACCACTCGACGAGATGTTTGAGAAACAGGACTTCACCTTAATCATCCGGCAGGCCACTCTGGAACAGCTCGTAAAGCTGCTGCATGAGATTGAACAGGGGAAAAGCCCACTCTTCATTGGTAAGGTGGACATCTTACCGGGCGCTGTCGACGGTAACTTCTCGGCCACGATTGAGGTCGCGAGCGTTGGTAAACGGCGAGACGGCGGCGGCCCTGCTGAGAGCTAAAAACTGCGTCGCTTGCTATGGTTAAAAAGTTCCTGATCTTCTTGGCACTGCTGGCTGCTTTCACGCTTTGGCAGATCCCCTACTCCCAACTTCTACAAGATCAGTTCTCAAAAATTAAGCCTGAGCTCGCCAAACAGGGTGTGTTCTTGGACTTCGGGGAACTAAGAGCGCTCTTTCCTGTCGGGATTGGCTTTCAAGGATTGAATGGGATGCTTAAGTTGGGGCCGACCCCCATCCCGTTTCAGGCGGACTCCGGCGAATTTAAATTGGGAATACTTTCGCTCTTTCGCGCCAGGGCAGATCTTAAGGGCGAGTTCAAGTTTTACGGAGGGACGCTTAGATCAGCTTTTAATCAATCACTCCGTGGAGCACGAGATACAAGCTGGGATCTAGAACTGACAGATCTTGCGCTCGATAAGCACCCATTCTTGGAGTTCTACGGCGTCGGGGGAAAAGTCAGCGGGACTTTTAATCTGCGGCCGTCAGCTCTGCCCGCCGAGCCTGTTCCGCAAGGGGATTTCACAATTAATATCCGCGAGGGCTCCCTCAGAAGTGGGCAAACAATTGGCGTGGTGAAACTCCCTCCACTTAATAATTTGTCACTGGAGGCTGTGGCCGAACTCCGTGAACGCCGACTTGGGACTAAGAAATTCGAGTTAAAATCGTCCCTCCTGGACGGAAGTGGCCGGGGTGAATGCCAGTTTGAATCTGGAGGAGGGCTCGGCCTGTGTAATGGCAGTTTCGAGTTAAATCTGACTACGGAGGGGCTCCAGTCAGTCGGACCCTATTTGGCGCTTGCCGCAGGGCTACCCGTAGAAAACCCCGCCCGCCGGTGGAAAATTGAGGTTGCCAAGGATTCGAGGAATCAGTTTACTAGTCGCGTTACCCCGCTTCCCTAACTCCTCTAGCCTAAGAAATGGAAGAAGCTTTACCAATAATTATCACGCTGATCGTCTGCGGTTTGCTCAGTAGCGGAGCAATGCTCCTCACTGTGAAAACGCTGCAAGGAAGAGTTGCCCGTTCGGTAGGGCCCGAGTTCGATTCACTCTCTGCACGTATCAAGCGATTCGATGTAGGCATCGCCGGCGCCTTAGGGCGCACCGAGGGAATGGCAGCGTTTGATGAGTTGGGAAAGCTTGAGACCTCGTTACGCGAGCTGCAAGCCCGATTTGAAACGGAGAATGCTAATCTAAAGACAATGGAGAAGCGGCTGAATGATCAACAGGCCCAGGTCGATCGTAAGGAAGCCAAACAGAACGAGCTCAAGCAGGGGCGTGAAGAATTTGAACAGATTGCTGACGAAATCCGCGCCAATAGAGATCGTCTCGATTCCGAAGCGGAACGTTTAAAAAAGCAGCTCGTAGAGTCGAAAGTGCAGCTTGATTCGCTCTCGGTTGGGGTAGGACTAACTCCTGAGCAACAGGAATTGATGAACGACCTGGCGAGTTCGCTGCAAAAGACTCAGCAGCATATGAATGAGATGAATGATCTCTATCTGCAAGCCACCCAGCGCTTTACTAACGTGCAAGCGCAATACGCCCAGCTCGAACTGGAGTATCGGAATCTTCTAGAAAAGCAGCTAAGTGGCCAGACCGGCTAAACCGTTGCAGGATTTATAGATTCAGGTAATATACCCTTCTTTCTTATCTCTTATTGCGGGTGCGTTTAGTGGCTAAACCAGTAATTTCTCAGAACGAAGTTAAAGTATTACAGCTTTTGAAAGTTAAGTTCTCCGAAGGAGGAGAGCTCTCACCCAGCCATATATCTGAGATCTCTTCTGCTTCGGGAATCAAGAACAACGAAGAGGTGCAGCGCGCACTTTACATTCTCGAAGGGAAAAGCTTAGTCGAGCCGGAGCCCGCAGGTGATCTAACCAGTAATCATTGGAAGATCACCAATATGGGAATTAAAGCGTATGATTTTCTCTCTGCTGGTTAGCGCGGTCCATCAACTCTTTTAGAGCTACTAACACCTTCACATTATCAGAGTGTCCGGTCATACGGGCCGAGACCTTGACGCACAGTGGGCGACCAAGCAGAAAGAGGTCGCCGATGATATCTAATATCTTATGTCGCACCGGCTCCTCTTCAAACCGGAGATCGGTGTTGATGATCCGTTCGCGCCCGATCAAAACAAAATTATCCAAACGACCACCAGCCGCAAGTCCTGCTCGCTGCAACTTCTCCACATCCCGCACAAAGCCAAAGGTGCGCGCTGGAGCGATCTGTTCCTTGAAGCTCGCGATTGCGTCTAAGGTAAATTCGAAATACTGCTTCCCAACCGGGTAGGGATACTCCAGTTCGTAGGAGATGATAAAATTATCACTCGGTTCCAAAACGATAGTCTCGGCAGGGCCGCCATTTTTGCCCTCGATCGAGACCTCTAAGCGAGAATCGAGAGTTATCTCGTACCACTCCCCACCCTGCTCCTCGACTCCAACGTCGTCGATTAATCGACAAAACTCTAAGGCTGAGCCATCAAGAATAGGCACTTCATGATTGCACTTAATTAGCAGATTGGAGATTTTGTAAGCATGGAGCGCGGACATTAAGTGCTCAATCGTAGCCGCCGAGGCACCATTGCTCCGAATCGTCGTGGCAAAGTTCGTGGAGTCGACAAAATCGACATAGGCCGGAACTGTCTTTGAGCTACCAATTCTGCCGAAGTGAATGCCGGAGTTAAGCGGCAGCGGCTCCAAGACCAATCCACTTTTCTGTCCTGAGTGTAGTCCCTGACCATAGACCACCGCGCTAGCTTTAAGGGTGCGCTGGCCGACGTTACGGCCGGCGCGCGCTTTACTTGTTACACCAGCATGAGTCAGCGCGGATCGCGCGTGGTCTGCTCGAAAGGGTCTAATCTTGGCTTCGGCCGGGCCAGTGCCGGATTCAGCTGCTAGACTGAGCTCCTCACGCCGCTCTAGCGCCCGTGTGGCGGCATGCATGATGCTCTCGATATCTAGCGGCTTCTCGATGAAATCTAGCGCCCCTCTTTTAGTGGCTTCTAAAGCATTGGCAATTGAGGCATGCCCGGAGATCATCACCACTTCAGTATGTGGCGAGGCGGCCTTTATTTTCTCCAGCGTCTCTATCCCATCCCACCCCGGAAGCCAGATATCTAGAAAAACAACGGCTGGGTCGAGTTGACGAACTATTTCTAACGCCTCTGGTCCCGAGGCTGCGCGCAAGGTCCGAAAACCTTCGTCCTCAAGCACATTCGACAGCGTAACGCCGATACTATCTTCGTCATCGACTATCAAAGCTAAGGCCGCCTGGCCCACGTTATCAATCTGCTTAGTCTTGGTGTTCAACATAAGGCCTACTGTTTCGTCGTCGAGCTCGCTTTAACCTGCGCTCTATTGATCTAACGCAAACTCGCGGATGCGTTTATCCATGATGATCGTTTGCACACGGTCTGGTCCAACGGAAAATCCGCCGACTTTACATTCTACCAGCTCTTCTATTCGCCGGATAAAAGTCTGTGCTTCCAGCGGAAGATCTTCGAAAGTTCTAATACCTGTCAGATCAGTTTCCCAGCCGCGCACGGTTTCGTAAACCGGCTTGACCTTCTCCGAAGCCAAACTCGAGGCTGGTAGATCGTCAATCCGTTGACCGTCGAGCTCGTAGCCTGTGGCGATCTTCAGCTTGTGGAAACGACTCAGGACGTCAAGCTTTGTTAAAATTAGCAAATCAATGCCGTTCAGTCTGACAGTGCGGCGAACAGCCAGCACATCGAACCAGCCACAACGACGAGGTCGGCCAGTCACAGTACCGAACTCGTGGCCAGTTGCGCGCAGCAAGTCTCCATCGGGGCCACGATCTTCAGTCGGAAAGGGACCACTGCCAACTCTGGTGCAATACGCTTTGGAGATTCCCAGCACGAGGTCAACTGCCTTTGGGCCAAAGCCGGCGCTGACACAGGCATAGCCAGAAATCGTGTTGGAAGAGGTCACAAAGGGATAAGTGCCGTGGTTGACGTCTAATAGCGAACCTTGTGCTCCCTCAAACATCACGTATTCTTTGCGCTTGATGGCGTCATTCACCTCAACCGAAACATTCGCGGCAAAGGGTCGCAGTCGGTCACCGATCTCCGATAATCGAGCCAAAATCTCATCGGCAGCAAACACGGTAGTCTGTCCAAGCACATCGCGGAGTAACTTATTTTTAAGCTCTACGTTACGGTGCACGAGGTGCGAGAGGTGTTCCGGATGAAAGAGGTCCGCCAGCCGAATTCCCCAACGCGAGACTAGATCTTCGTAACTGGGACCGATTCCTCGTCCAGTGGTCCCGATCTTTGCGTCACGTAAGCTCTCCTCTCGCGCAAGATCGATGGCTTTGTGATAGGGCAGAATTAGCTGCACTTCAGGCGCTACGCCTAAGCGGGCGGGATTAACTTCCACACCGATATCTGCCAGCCGTTTGATCTCATCAAAGAGGGCGAATGGATCGACCACCACACCTGAGGCCAGTAAGCAGCGAGTATTAGGGCGGAGAATTCCTGAGGGGATGAGCTGCAGGGCAGTCTTTTTTCCTTGGATAACCAAGGTGTGACCGGCATTGTTACCCCCCTGAAAGCGAACGACTAAGTTAGCTCGCTCGGTGAGGTAATCGACAATTTTTCCTTTTCCCTCGTCGCCCCACTGGACGCCGACGGTAATGACAACGGGCATAAATAATCCGTAACTGGTTGCAATAGGCTTAACCCTTTGCAGCCTAGGACTTCGATGACTAGGAGAAAAGGCCTAGAATTTATGCGGTAAACCGCTCAAATAATCAATAAGGAGCGCCGCAGGGCAGCTAACCCTTCGAAGTTACCCGGTTTTTATCCAAGTCTTCGTCGCTATAGCCTTCCGATACGGACGCATTTAGCTGCACAAACTCGGACCATTTATCCGGTACGTCGTCATCCTCAAAGATCGCTTCAACAGGACATTCTGGTTCGCAAGCACCACAGTGGATACACTCATCGGGATGAATAACTAACATGCCGAAATCGCCGCTTTGCACTGGCTCCTTGCCAAATCGTGTATTCAATTCGTCAGACGCGTGATTATAGAAGCAGTCTACCGGACAGACCTCCACACAGGAGCGATCTTTAGTTCCAATACAAGGTTCGGCGATCACATACGTCATGGCGTTTAGTTTTCCTTGCTAGCAAATTTAATGGAGGCCCGAGCCGGATTCGAACCGGCGATAAAGGTTTTGCAGACCTCTGCCTTACCACTTGGCGATCGGGCCATTCCAACGAATGAAGCTAGTGGTTTAACGTCCAGCCCCTATCCCGTCAAGCAAAGCCAGATATTGCGTTAACTGACTATTTAGCTGGCACTATCTTGTCGTGCCAATATTAGCTCCCCTAGCTGGCTCAAACCGCGAGGTGGGTTCTACTTAACGCAGAAATCTACCTAGCAGCCGATTTAGTCGTGGCGAGGTTGCTAAACGCTTGGCTAACTTTAAAAGGGGCGGAGGGGCGCCCGTACCAAGCCGCAGCAACATCGGCTGCTTTTCCGCATAGAAATCGGCGTACAGATCGGGAATCGGCACGCCACATTTAACCATCTCGTACAGCTCCAGTTCTTCTGGGGAGCGGCCACGACTAACGGACTCATGGTGAGTTGCTCGTGCAAACGGCGTGTAAACAGTGCGGTAACCAACTTTCTCGAGCTCAGCACAGAGTAGCGCATCACCAAAACCGTTCGGGCAGAAAAACTGATCTAATCCTCCTACCGCCTGGAGCGCCTCACGCTTGAACATTGCCATGGCAAACGTCACACCGTTTGTTTCCCGGACGATCTCCGTAAAATGATCTGGCGAAGTCAGGTTGCCCGGTCGGACGCTCCAGAAGCCGATACCGGCATGTTGCACCCGCCCATCCGGATAACGAAGCTCGCCCCCGACACAGCCCACATCGCCGAGCGCGCACCAGCGCCGAAGCTCGGCCAGAGTGTCGGCATCTGTCAATTCAACGTCGTTATTCAGTAGCAGCACAAAGGGCAATTCCTCGGCACTCAGCATAGAGCTAGCGATACCGAAGTTGTTAAGCCGGGCAAAATTGAAATAGTCAGGATCCTCTACGATACGTATGAGCGGAGCATTGGTGGCGGGAAGTGCTTCCAGAAAACGGTGGAGCTCTGCTAACGGCTCCGCGTCTGAGTTATTATTTACCAGCGTAACTTCTAGATCAGCTACGCAGTTTTGCGAGCAGAGCGATCTGATACAGGCGATAGTCAGTGCGATCTGATTTCTAAACGGAATTACGACCTGAACTCTCCCCCGTGCCTCGCCTGGTGAAGCTCGATAGGCTTTACCGATAGAGGTTTGATACGGAACAACTGAGGACAGCGGGAACCCCAGTCGTCGGCCAATCTCGCCCACCAGTGCGCTGTCATCCTCGGCGGCTATCGACAACGACTCTGGCAACAATCTTACGTTCAGAGCGAGTGGTAGAAGCCGCAGAGAGAATTCACCGACCAGTGCCGACGCGGCGACAAACCAAGAGAGGGAGCTCTCCAAAACTTCGCGTAAATAGCGATCCTCGACGAGCGCAGCCCGCAATCCCTCGGACATAAGTAAACTTTCGCCGAAGAGATTTGTCGAAAGAATTGAGTATTTCTCAGAAGGGACTTTGCCGATGCGCTGCACTGGCTGCCGGCGAAAATAGACTGCACTCAGGCGCTGATTGTCGCTCTGATCTAGCAAAAGTTCATTCCAATAAACTAGATCTAGAGCTTCGCGGCTAAGCTCCTTCCCCAGAATAAAAAGCGCTTGAGGATGAAGGACGCTCGATCCATCTAACAGCAGAACACCTCCTGAGATCGTAGAAAGAGCATAGTGCTGCGCTAGAACCCGCTTAGTCGCAGCATGGCAGTGAACAATACGCAGCTGAAGCTTCAGCCGCTCTCCTTCGCGAGCGAGGTGCGCAGCTAACTCCTCGGAAAAAACCAGCGTGGTTATCGAAAAATGGGAATAGCTCTGAACGGCCAGGCTCTCAATAGTCTTGCTTACTTGAGCTAAGGAATGGAGCTTCTCTGCTAAAGTCAGCAGAATAGTGAAGTTGGTTGGCTGCGAAAGTCCCGCCACAAACTGCGCTTGCCAGGCTAAGCCCTTCTCCAGATTCTCTGGGGGGTAGACGCAATTAGGTAGAAGTTGGAAGGGCAGCGCTGTTAGCGAGCTCTCAGAAAAATTTAGCCGGGTCCGATTAGGGACTACCGAGGCTAAATTCACGCCACTATCGGAGACCAGCCAATTAGGCGGGTGAGCCTGGCCGGAGGGCGGATCGAATGAGGCTGAGGAATTCTTTTCT
>Ga0163155_10004951_pt1 | contig 13437 bp, 22 predicted proteins | sample OliLakLV19SP4G1_FD_148611 | JGI IMG/M metagenome (GOLD analysis project Ga0163155, IMG submission 148611) | Freshwater microbial mat bacterial communities from Lake Vanda, McMurdo Dry Valleys, Antarctica - Oligotrophic Lake LV.19.SP4.G1 | ecosystem: Environmental > Aquatic > Freshwater > Lake >...
GTTATCCACGGAGAAATATATGTCCCAGACACAAAGCGGCTAGACGCTCTATGCGAACAATTTCAAAATATTCTCCGATATAGCTACAATCGTTGCAAAAAAGGAGATATTTCTGGTTCTACCCGAACTTTCTGCGAAGATAAGTTCACAGGACATCTAAATAAACGCTGGATTAGAGACGCTGTTCTTTCCGGAGAAGGCATTCATACTCGTTTCGAAGACCAAAAAGTGATCTTTGGGAGCAGAGAAAGCTGGAAATGGAACGGGCGATAGCGCCAGTGGTGAGCGACACCTAGTTGTGGGTAGGAATATTAGGGTTAGTTAGCTTAATAGGTGAGAAATGTTGGCACTACAGGAATACCTCGCGGCCGGAAATACTCCCGAGTCGCTAGCGGCGCGCGGGATTTATTGCTACCGCCAGGACATTTACTGTCAAGGTAGTCTTTACTTGCGATCAACCGCACCAAGAGGGCTCCCCAGCTATTATAGTCGAGAAAGAAAATGTTATCTCTGAAGCATACACTTATCACGAATGTGCCAGAGAGGCAAAATCCGCAGGATGGCGAATTACCGAAGATAATTGGATGTGTAAGGGAAGAGTTCTGTGCCCCACTTGTAATCAGACAACTATCTGCGATCATGGTTACCACGCATCCGACCCTGCTCACAAAGAATGCAGCGGGCGATGAAAATCCTCGGAAGCGTTCACTCTTGCATTCTATATTAAGATAGCGTAGACTAGTGATAGGGAAGTATAAAGCGTAATTGGTACCGCCCTGGTCTTGAAAACCAGTAACGAGAAATCGTTGTGTCAGTTCGAGCCTGACTGCTTCCGTTTTAATGCCACGTAAAAATGCTCGTAGAAGGATTCGATCCTTACTAAATACTTTAAAAAACAATTCTTCATGTGTAGACTGTGGTCTCCAAACGCCAGAAGAACTGACCTTTGATCACCAACTTGGAGAAATCAGATATTCTACTACTAATGGAGTCAAAAATCGATTTCTTTGGTGAGATCCTTGGACTTCATTGCCGTGAATTTGTCAAAGAGGGTTTGAGCCAGAACGTCCCGCGTGAGGCGGGCTCCTATCTAGAAGTGCATTGGCGCGCTGACAATTCTATGGGCATGATAGAGGGCTTAGACTACCCATCCTTCCACGAGGTCATCGGTGAATCTACACGAGCTTTGAGCTTTGTTCCGACCTATGAATTCAGTTCCTTACCTGTAGTTCTAAACTATGATGCCAAACTCTATCAGTGGAATTTCACAAACAAAGGGTCTCCGACCTGCGAAGAACACACCTTAATCCTCGGATTTACATTGTTTCAACTCTTATACGGGATTTTTTGGGAGTTATCTTTTTTCTCCCCCCCCCCCGTCTAATAGAGAACAACGTGCCGAAGAAATACTGAACCCAGGAGCGTAACGTGAAAAAACTAACACCGGATAACTTCGATAAGGAAGTATCCTCCAACAAAGTAATACTGGTAGATTTCTACTCAACCAGCTGCCCGACATGCCGAGAGTTAAAGAAGGTCTTAGAGCCCCTTGCCGAGGAGATGCAGGACCGACTACGCATCGGCACCTTCAATATTGAAGACGATGACGGTGACATTCTTGACCAATTCGAAATCAATGCAGTGCCTACGATGGTAATCTTCACCAACGGTATTGCGACAGCTCGGCAAGAGGGGATGATGTCAAAAGGCGCTCTCGTAGCTTGGATCGAAGAAAACTTGCCCTAAATCAGTCCTTGCCAAACGGTCCCACGCCTGTTACAAAGGGACTTGTGAAATCCCAAAAGCCCCCGGGCTCGCATCTTAAGGCTGTTAAGCAAAAAGTCTACGATAACTGTGCGATGTACTCGCCCGAGCCGGAGAGCATCCTAATCGCACACATCCCCGAAAAGCGAGCCAAATGGTACTTGCGCAAAGGACTGGCGACCCAGGTAGCTGAGAACCCTATTGGTATTCGCCTCAACTTCCCTCCCAAGAAGTCAGAGATGCGAACCCACATCAGGGCTAACCTCTGTGTTGTTTGCGGATGTTCGGAAAATCTGACCCGGCATCACACGGTGCCAGATACCATCCGCAAGCACCTTCCCGCCCAATACAAGTCTAAGGTATCTCATGATATTCTGGCTGTCTGTTCCACCTGCCATGCGGACTACGAGCTGCGCGTCTCCAAGATGGGCATTGCTCAGGTGCCTCTGGTCAAGGAAGCGTCTAAGGCTAGCTCCAAGCTCCAGCAGATCGCCAAGTTACTGTTGTCGTTAGTAGAGTATCCGGACAACATCCCAGAGACCCGCCGACCCAAGATTCATGAACGTGCTTCTGGCTTGCTTGTCGGTTTACCGGAGTATGTCTACGATCTGTTCCCATTCCTGCGCGACTATCCCGCCAACAAGGAATTAACCCACGAACAGCTGGGCGAACTTCAGGAATGCCATAAGACCATCACTGGCCATTTGGTCCGGCGTGATATTTTGGACATTCCCGAATTCATTTTCACTTGTCGCAAGCAGTTTGTCGATATCATGGAACCGAAATTCCTGCCAGAGGACTGGGACGTCTTCTGCCGTAAGTGGAAGGATACAGACGATGGCCGCGAAATCAAATAAATGTCAACCAACCCCCACCTAAAGGTGGGGGCTTGTGAGACCCAACGTTGAACGTTATTCGTTCCGCCAAGAACGAATCTCATTTACCGCCTTTCCACATATAAACGCCCATAATCATCCGGGCTTCCTGACTCTAGGTAAGCTCTTTCTAGATTTCGAAGGCGTTCATCGGAATTTCTCCGATAAGGGTTCCTCAAAGGAATGTCGGAAAGCTCCACTTTTTGGCCGTTTTGATTCCAAAAGGAAGAAATAGTAAGCAACACAGCTTTTAAATATTTTTGACTCGGAGCAGTGTAGGTTGACGGTTTATGAATATAGGCAATCGCCTCAGTAGACCTGTACGACCCATCCTCAGAGCCGTCTGCAAACGTCTATAGAACCTTGCGGCAGTCGATCTTCGACTACTTTGGGATGGGAGAAATCTCAGACTAATATAGGTCAGCGGGAATAAAGCCCTTACTGTCTTCAGCTAGCTTCTTCCTCTGCTCCTCAGTAATTTCCACTATCATAATCTTTCCTCGCTTTCTTCCAATCCTCTTCCGTCTCTTTGATTGGAGGGCTACTACCCTCTCCAGAAAAATGTTCCTTGTCTGCAATCTGAATTTCTTCCAACTTGTCTATTTCGACACAGAAGAAAGACAAGCAAGAAGATCACATGTTACAACTACATATTTAATTGTCAATCAAGCTGGGAAGTGTGGCTGTGTTCACCAAAAATATGCTAATACGCATATATGAATAAGTGCAAGGTTTGCAAAAAAACTATTAAGCAAGCAGGCTCGGGGCGTCCGCGAAAAACCCACAAGCGGTGCCAGGGAGCCAAGAAAACTGCCAAGAGCACTGCCAAGAAAACTGCTAAGCGCACCAAAAAAGGATCTGTTAGGAAATATTCCTCTGGCTCTATCACTCGTAGTCGTCAAGGAAGAGAGTTTACGATAGGCAGTGGTTGGCTAACCCTCCATCACGGAGGACGCACAGGAGCCACTCAGCATGACAAAATCTGGGCCATTAAGGTAGTCAAAAAGGGATCTGGATGGTCTGTTGTGACACGCCATGGCCGCCGTACAGGTGAGAAGAATGAAACAATCAAAAAAGCCACTGCATTTGAATCGGCACAGAGAGATGCTTTACGGCTGCTTAAAAGCAAACTCCGCAAAGGATATATAGGCATAGGCTGCAGCCTTCGTCGTCTTCGCCGCCTCCGTCGAGGAAGAAGGGCCTAATGGCGCTTAATTTCAAAATCGGAGATCGGGTAACTGCCAATCAAACGTATGTAGATACTGTTCTGACTGCGTTACCGCAGGATCACAAGTTGGTTCGCTCAATAGAGCTGCTACGCTTGTCGACACTGGATGCGTGTTCGGTGTTACGGATGACCCCCGCAAGGGCCACTGGATCAGCGTCCCTGCGCTCAGGGCTTACGCCGCGCCGAGGATCGAGGAGTAATTCTTTTAGCTTGACTGACTTCTGCCGGTGTGCTATAGTTTCCCTATTGCTGGAATAGCTCAATGGCGGAGCACCGCACTTGTGGGTTAGACAACCCAACTCGTAATGCGAAGGTTGTGGGTTCAAGTCCCACTTCCAGCTTAGTTTAACGCAAATACCGCAGAGCAGCATCGGCCCTGCGGTATTTGCGTTTTTGTATTTGCCGGCAATCATCCCGACGGTTCTATCTTTTTCAAAAACTTGACAATTTTATTTTGCAGCTTCTCATGGGCAAAATGAACCTCAAGTATAGTAACGCAGTCGTTATCGACTACACCAATTGGAAGGGTGCCCGCCGAAAGCGGCAAATAATTCCAATGTCGTTGACACTAGGTGCCAACGATTATCATCCAGATGAGCAATGGCTCTTGAGCGCCATGGACCTGGAGGATGGCTACGCTGTCAAGACCTTTACTGTGGAAATGCAAGAATGAGTTCAGCTAAGTCTTTGTTGGGTAAGAATGAATTCAAACGTCAGAAAAAGAACCAGCAACGCAAAGCTAAGTATGATAATTTTGCGCAAGAAAATATGAAAGCTATTCAGAAGTTAGTCAAAGAACGTTGTCCTCTTGACTCTGCCAAAATTATTGATGCTATTGAAGCGTTTCTCAAGCAGGCCAAAACATCGGAGCCTCTTAAGCTAGGGCTACCCCCGCTGCATCCGGCCATTCTCAGCAGTATCTTGCAAAATATGGCTCTGTGGATCGGAAACACCAACGCTAAAGAGGACTGATGTTGCATCCATGCCCAAAGTGCGGTCAGAAAAAATTTACCTGGCACATTGACCCGGAGATTAGCCCGCTCACGCAATGGTGATCCCTCTACCTGCCCACTGACTACAAACAACGGCGGCGGAAGTCCTGTAAGACTTCCGCCGCCGAAACAGTGAATGATGCTTACAACGCTAGCTGTGGTCGATCCACTGGCCAGTGTCCATCATCTTCCGCTGAGTGCGGACCAGCAGGCTGCCGGTGTAGTAGCCCTCCTCGAAGAGGATAGCGCGCGCGAACTTGATCGCGTAAGAAACGGGGGCTCGGTAGACGTAGGTCTGGTTCTTGCTGGCATCCAGGTGCAGGATGTGGGTCTGACCCTCCTCAGGATCCTCCTCACCGACGATGACACGAAACTCGGCTTCTTCCAGGTCCAAGGCCATGCGTTCCTCCGGGTCGTGGTTGAGGTTCGAACTATAGCACTTTCGGAGAGGCTTGGCAAGGGGATTCCGGGCCGGGGCGGCAGGGGCATTTGATACTATATCGCTAGAATTACCGAGGCAACGTGGACACTACTTTACGTCAACTAGAAAGACGATGGCTAACCTGGCTGGGATGATAAGTTGGTCTACAATTTAGCGTGTGTCAGAGCCGGAGTTATCCCGCCGCCTGACATCGAAATCAAAGTATTATGGGATGCAGAGTATCTGGACGAAATCAGTTGGGAAGGTTCCAGCTTTGTCGAGGGAACCTTGAAAGAACATTATCGTCGGTGGTTTTTCGGAAATGGATGGGGCTTAACTGTTACGTTTCATGCGATAAGTGCAGCATTTCCCGGAACTGGCGCTAGCCAAATGGACATCGAGGCAGGTCACTACGATGTAGAAAGCCTCCTGTTTCAATATGACAATAAGTGGAGAACTTACGAAGAGGCTGGATGGCCAAAACGAAGAAATGCTACTACACTGGCGTGGCCCCTAAGAGGGATTCCAAATTCCAAGTATAAAGGCACCCCAAGTAAATCTTTGATGCTAGATCGAGACTTTTTATTGATGCGCTTGCAAGAAGCGGCTAGCAAACCTGTTCAACACGAAGCTTTTCGTAGAAATCCGGATGATGAGTTGAGAAAACTGGAACGAATTGCTTCACTCACGGGATCCGTAGATGATATGGCTAACTATGACGCCGCAGCAAGTAGATCTGGTTTGAGAATAACTCTGGATGCGAGAAAATTTAAATCAACGTTGAATCAAAGGGAAGACCAGCATAACTATGGACTTTACCCAGGAACTTTGATTCAATTTCCTGCACCGGAATGGTTAAAGCAGATGCTAGGAAAAAGTCCGCCTGCGGGCGTGGTAGACAGGGGCCTTCTAGATATTTGGGGACGTATCGTGGAGTTTGACCATTACGGACAATGGGAGCAGCACTCTGAGGTTTGGGTTAGCTTACCGGGAACAGACAAAAGTTTTCGAACCCACACTGTCTATCACTGGAAGCAGTTGCCGCCTTGGGCAAAGCATTGCGCAGAATAAATCAAACGATCCGTAGCTTGTCCGTAGCATGGCGACGTGCAGTGTCATGCTGAGCATCATCATGCGGACAAGTGGACATTCGATTCGCTGGAGCCGATGGTTTCGGGGGGACTTGAACCCCCATTTCCGTGAGGAAACCAGATCCTAAGATTGCGGTTCTGTTTGGAACCTTCTGGCGCGTCTGCCAATTCCGCCACGAAACCATACAAAAAGACAAAGACAAATGGGTCCGCGGGGACTCGAACCCCGAACATCCGCCTTAATTGTGCGCTGGTTGGCGCATAAAGGGCGTTGCTCTACCATTGAGCTACGAACCCGTCGCTGATAGGCCAGTATACCAAATTGGATTTGGATAACTAGCCTAAAATCTAGAAACTCTGGGACCGGTGGGACTTGAACCCACAACCTTCGGGTTAAAAGCCCGCTGCTCTGCCATTGAGCTACGGTCCCTTGTTCACAAGGCCAAGTATACCATACGCGGTCGCCTTGGCCAGCCCAAAATCCCGCTCTAAGCCCTTTTGCCGCCGTGACGAAAGGCCCGAGTAGCATTGTATTGATGTTTTTGCCACATTGCGGCTTGTAGGTCAATACCAAAAGTCTCTGCCGTGTCCAGCACGCGAATCATGATGTCCGCAAGCTCCATCGGAAAGCCTTCGAGCTTACCCTTTTCGCTTTGCCACACCTTGGTGGTTTTAGCTGTTGCAGAAAATCCTATTAAATGATACAAAAGTTTGCACGCTGACGGCTTGATTGATTAAGCCATTTTAGGCTGCCATCTTCGTAAGAGTTGAGCACATCTACCGCCTCCTTCCAAAAGTCTCTTAGCTGCATTCCTACTTCACACAAGAGAGGATGGCACCACTCACAAGCGTGACCGTGGTTCCAATAAGCCCAAAAGCTGCGAAATTCTTCTTGGCCCAATATTCTGTGTCTAGGGTTCATAGCCCTATCTTAATTAAATCACGGAAAATATGCTAATCTATTAAGTAAATATGCTAATCTATTAAGTATGGATGAGCATCTGAGAAAACTTGGCAGGGAAGCTCTTCGCGATCCTGCTGCTCGTAAAAGGCTAGAGCGTCTTTGGACACGCGCGGGTGTGACTCCTGCCATGCAGAAAAGACTTACAGTAGGGGCTTTACTGGAACAGGCCAATGAACTTTACACTAACGTGAGACTCAGCATGAGTCTCAAAAAGACACCGATACATGATGGTGGTGAGTACCATATTTTTGTAAGAATTAATGGCCGGATAAACCCAGACTATACAGCTTTCGCTACCGATTTAGACGACGCTATTGGAACCTTGGGCGCGACTGTAGATTGGTTATTCAAAGAAAAGAATCAGCAACCCGGACCTGTTTGGGTGCCTCCGACGGAAACAAGGGGCAACCCGGAGAATTATTGTCAATGCCCCAGGTAAGAGATCTCAACCGAATTAGTTAATAATCTTCGTCATCTTCGTCATCTTCGTCATCTTCGTCATCTTCGTCATCTTCGTCATCTTCGTCATCTTCGTATCCCATCATTTCAACGATTTGAGGGTCTGTAAAATGAACAATATTTTCTTCGTCGTCAAGATCGCCATCCGCAGGCACATCGACCGCCCCAAGGTCCTCCGCGACGACCGGGGCAATGCATCGAGTGATTTGACCTTGTAACCGGTGTCGATTCGACTGGTTTCGTGACTGCGGCTAGTAAATTTGAATAGAGTTCTTCGAGATCACACTCAGAGGGGCCTGCTTGCTGCCCATCGTTTACTTCGATCAAGACCCATTCATCACTGTTTTCTGCCTTTTCAGCCACATCTAGCACAAAAAAGTTCGCATGTTTTGCGGCCCGCTCAGCTACTTTCTTCGCAAAATTTAAGCCGGCAGAAGAGATTGTAGGTAGGTGCGCGTTAGTGGCCGAACTCCAATAGTAACCGGCACAAAGTAGTGTTGTTTTGTAGAAAAAGCAACGAAATTCGTGGGAAAAAGGTAGGCCACTAGCCTCACATGTTTCGTATAGCCGCAATGGAACATACTTGCGATACACTACGCCTTGTTCACTAATGAGCGGATCACTCATTAACTGGGATGCAATTTTGGAGGCATCCTGTTTGGTTGGCGCAAACATTAATTGGTTCCATTGGTGTTTGCGGCTGTTGGTGCGACCTTTTACCACAAAAGGTCCGGGATGGGCGCACTTGTAAAAATCGCTATCAAACCACGATTCGGGGGTAAACTCTGTTAGATCGTGATACCAGTCGAATGAGGAGATCCAGTGATGTTGCTGTGAATCGTTGATCAGCACTGAATTTTTAGTTGCCAAGTCTTTGACTAGCTCGTCGTAGTAAGGGAGCGCACTGTAACGGGCTATAACTAAAGAATCTGCCGGCGTGTGGGATCTATACCGGGAGCATGGAAAATATTTCTCCGCAACTTGCAGTTCCGCTTCCCCCTCTAAATTACCACTCCTGAAAAGAATATGTGGCTTTCTATTCATACGGTGATTAGATCACAAATTTTGTAAAATGAAAGCATGAGCGACGAAGAGCTTCGAAGATTGGAACGCGTTTACCATCAGAGCCAGTCTCCGAACGATTTTCTTGCGCTAAACATATACCGCATTAGATCTGGTCTCCTGCCAATCCGAGAAGATCCACAGTTTTTACAGCAGTGGGCCGCAGAAATTTACGCAGCAGCGGATTCAGATGATGAGTGGGATGCTAGTTTAGCCCACGATTCTTTTTCTGGGCGGAACGAATAACGTTCAACATTGGGTCTCACAAGCCCCCACCTTTAGGTGGGGGTTGGTTGACACAGCGGCATCCGGAACAAAAATAGTAGTCATGATGCACGCTTTATCTGGAAAATATTTAGCCTGCACCGCATATTCAACTATAGTTCGGTACAACCATCCTCCAGGCACTTTCAACCTGGCCGTCGAGGTATGACTGTACATTTCACGACTTAAATATTCCCATTCGGTCTTTGGTGCGGGGGGGTCATGCCGCTAGCATACCGTCCGCTAGCCGGTTGACAAGGTGTTTTTGGGAGCATTTCCTTTGAAACAGTGAATTATTTCAATTTTTCCAATGATGTTGGCGTTGAACTGGTCTAAGTTTTCAGACGGTATCCAATATTCTTGGTGCGTTTTACCCCCTACTTGTTGTTTTTTGAACTGAGCTAGGTAGCCAGTATTAACTTGAAAACGGGTCACATAACCAATATAGTCGGAAACCGGATCTTTGGTGTTCCAATCCCTTGCGATCTCTACCGCGTAGCTTTCATCCAGGTTTCCAAAATCCCCCAAAATCATTGAGGTAGTTGAATGAGGGTCTTTCTTCCCTCAGAACTAATGTTTCCATCAGTCACCTTCCTGACCTGTTCTAAGGAAGGATTAGTCTGAGATTTCTCCCATCCCAAAGTAGTCGAAGATCGACTGCCGCAAGGTTCTATAGACGTTTGCAGACGGCTCTGAGGTCCTGTGAGGACGACTTGTTCTCTTTTCAAAGCACTCCAAAGACTCCAATTGCTAAAACGCTTCTTACCATACTTTCCTTCAAGGGTTCTGGCAAGTCTTGTTTTAACGGACTCTTTGTTCTCTCATCTTAGTCTCTTTTCTTAAAAAGTCAAGTCTCTTTTCTTAAAAAGTCAAGAAAATTTCAAGGACTTTTGTATCATTTAATAGGATTTTCTGCAACAGCTAAAACCACCTACCTAGGAGGATAAACATACATAAAGATGCGATTGTTCGAATCCCTTTTCCCCTCGTAAATATACCTGTCGCACTCGTTATCCGGACTACCGATACTAGTGCGCTCTACGCGGCGATAAGCATTCAAAAAGCCGTTTTCAAACTCGGTAAGTGTCATTAAAAAAGCATCTGCTTGGCAGATCATTTCGTTTAAAAATGGCTTCAACCGAGAATCTTTACTCTCTTTTGTAAAAGTAATGCGGTAATGCGGCTGCTTCATTATTTGACGATAGCCGGCCATTTAGCTTCACGCCAGCGTTAAGTTAAGGCTTGCTACTGACCTAAAAAAAGGTAAACTCAACTCATGGCAGATATCTATCTTACTTCGGACCAACACTATTCGCATGCACGGATTCTCAAGTATTGCAACCGCCCCTTTTCTTCCGTCAAAGAAATGGACCAAGCCTTGATTGAGAACTATAACTCAATCGTAAAACCTCGGGACATTGTCTACCATCTAGGAGACTTTGGTTACAGCGCGGGCACAGCCGCCTACCTAAATGGACATAAACATCTAATTATCGGGAATCATGATTGGAAAGTGCTGGATGACCTTAAACCTCACTTTATCTGGTGTCGGGACACTTTCCGTCTCAGAATTAATGGTGTAACCGCGTGGCTAGCACATTACCCGCATCGCGCGTGGCCACAAGCTTTTCACGGAGCCTACCACTTTTTTGGGCATGTCCATAACCGACTTCCAGATTTTGGACGTTCCTGCGATGTCGGTGTAGACGCTTGGGACTACAAGCCAGTCCACATTGATCAACTGCTAGAACGCCTTAAAGACGCCAAAATCGAAAAGGATGGGGAGGAAATCTAATGGATTTTTTAGGCGGGTTGGTGCTGGGTATTATCCTGGCCAAAAGCGGTGCCGATGTGATCCTGTGGAAGTGGATCACGCAGACTTGGGATTCATTTAAGCCAAAGGATTAATCAATGCTGAAGTCCTTGATTGTTAGCGCGAAGTGCTCCAAAACAACGCATTCTTTTTGCATTCGCTTTCAAAACAGAGAAAATAATTATCTAGCCGATTGGGCCTATGTTTTGAAAGGGGAGAATGCTCATGAGGATGTAAATGAGAAGACCTCAGGTAATTTCAATCTCTCGCCGGATTATCCCGGATGTCCTCACTGCAGGGCTAACTCCTTTTTTCGATGTGGTTGTGGAGAACTTTGTTGTTGGTCGGGGGCTAGCCAAGAAACATGCCCAACTTGCAAAGTTTGCGCCTCTATAGCGCCTACCGGCATAAACTATTTGAAAGCAAAAGAAAATGGGTAATTGTAATGGATTGCTTTCTTTAAACTTTCGGATAAAATAAAGTTATGCAACCAGATTTTCACCAACACGGCAAGTGGACTCTAACGCGCTTACCTGCGGATAGATGGCAATTAGAAGAGCAGTTCCAACACGAAGACCAACTAGGCGCTTCTATTTTGAGTTCTAACCTATCAGCAGAGGACCTGCTAGCACTGCGAACAGCGGCAGACGGAGCTTTAGGCAACCTGGACTGTTCCAGGTGTCAAACGGCACATCCCGCTGAATCACAACACCACCCGCTTTTCGATAAGTGGATGCGAGCTTTAGCAGACCACGAGAACAGTTTACGGCGTAACAAACTGGACATGCAGCAGGCGCAATACGATATTTCCCGTAAACTGCTTACTGAGTTGCTTTTAACAGTAGACTCGGTCAAGGCGGTAATTGCTGGCTCGCAATTCCGCAATACTTACGCGGACTACATCGATCTTTCTAAGGAAGAAGTTAAATTGATGCTATCTTCCATCGAAGATTTACTTCAAAAAACAGAAGTAACAGAGCTTTTTCCAGGGATGCTGTCAACTACAGAATATAATCCTGAATACCATCAAGCTGTAGAGATGTCGGAAGGCGATGTCAGCAGCACTACCGTAGTTCCTTTGCTGCAAGGTTATCTCTGGAAAGACAAACTACTACGAGTAGCACAGGTAAAAATACTACAACCACGTACACCGGAGAAAACAGATGCCTAGGATTCCTGGACTAGAAGAACGCATCGACGGTATTGCTGGTTATCCCGCTGACAACCCTGCTCCAAATTTTCAAAAATTAATAGAGGGATCCGGTATTACACTGGTCTCGCTTGAACAATTTCGAACAGAGGTGAGCGTCGAAGTTGTCGAGATTGCGGTAAAGTTCGTTATTACCGAATCGACACGGATCCAGGGCGCGAATTAGATTATGTCCCTGCCCCTTGGGATGTGGCGGTGACCCAAGAGGCAATGGTCGAAAAAACTGTAAGAGACAGCGCAGATATCCGAAGAATAGATTCAGAGAAACAACTTTCTCCTGCACACCTTGAACTATCCGGTGATACTCAGTTGTGGTTAGCTTTGGTTTTGGAAGATGAGATCCAGCGTGTTTATGATGACCCCTCCGTCATCGCGGGAGACTCCCTGGAGGGTCTGCAGCACGAAATACGGGCTATGAAGGAGCTAGTTGCTTCCTTGGGCTTGAATTTTGATCAAATTGTAACCGAAAAAACTACGGCGTTTGAAAGAAAGCGTATGGAGGTACTGCTACCCCATCCAAAGTGGACACCAGAGATCATGGACCAACTTGACGAAATGTATTCATCCCGTGAGTGATGCGGCGCGGCTTCTACACCTACTGGAAAAACTGACAGAAGTGGTGGGCAAGGCCGCCGGACGGTCCAAGCAGCTCACTCATGCAGAATACTCCGCTTTGTTGGCGGAAATCCACGAACTAAAGCAGATAGTGGCAGGACAGAAGCTCGTATAGCTGATAGAGCAGAATCGTAGGCGTCTCAGAGCGGTTTTCCTCGCCCCCTGCGGCCTGGCGGATAAACTTTTCTCTTGCCAGGCGGCGGTGAGATGGTAAAATCAATACCTCGGTAATCGTGAGGTGTTGATTGAGTAGCGAAGTTCAAGGTCACACGCATTCGGTTCCTCTTGGCCCTGTTGGCCCTGTGGAAGACGGCCTTCCAACTAAGGGTAAGCCCGGCAGGAGGCCGAAGAGCGAAGTGCTTACTGCTCTGCAGGAGGCAGGTGAGGAGCTTGAGCGGCTTGACCGTGAAATCAACCTCTTGGAGTTGTCCAAGAAAGAATTTTTGGAAAAGTTCACAAACGGCTCGCGGGATCTCAATAACAAGCGTTCAACGGCAGTGGTCAAGCTGCGAGCGGCTAGCGACTTGCTGACGAAGAAGAAGGAAGTCTAGCTCCTACAAGTTTAGACCAGACTATTCTCTTAATAAGAAGAGAAATCGAATGTTTAGTAACTTTTGTTATCGAAAGATCCTAGAACTCTTAGAAGCTAAGTGCATCCAATATGGTATTGCCTATAAGA
>Ga0163155_10004955_pt1 | contig 13434 bp, 11 predicted proteins | sample OliLakLV19SP4G1_FD_148611 | JGI IMG/M metagenome (GOLD analysis project Ga0163155, IMG submission 148611) | Freshwater microbial mat bacterial communities from Lake Vanda, McMurdo Dry Valleys, Antarctica - Oligotrophic Lake LV.19.SP4.G1 | ecosystem: Environmental > Aquatic > Freshwater > Lake >...
GAGAACCCAAACCGCCGCCTGGCAAGAGTATAGCAACACCAAACAACGAGGCGTCGATTGGCAATTCCAAGTGGAAGACGCGCGGTTGAGGCTGAAGTCTGTTTATCCTAAAATCTTGGTGTGACAACGCACTAGGTGGCCGGATGGGACGCTTACCTCTGGCAACAAAAGTATGCTTCGTCTGTGGCCGCCCGTTCAACTGGCGAAAGAAGTGGGCCCTGGAGTGGGAACGTGTGAAGTATTGCTCGAGGAGATGTGCTCGTGCCGCACCCAACTCGCCGGACGGTGATGAGAAGTCAGGCGGCGGTAACCATTCGCCTTTCGTTCGAGATTCGCAATGCCAGTCTTTTTGAGAACGACACAGATCGAAGCCGCTGCCGGAAACGTTTTCCGTTGGCACCAATGCCCTGATGCACTCCAGAAACTGATCCCGCCCTGGGAACCCGTGACGGTGGAGCAGCCGCCGGCTTCTCTGGCCGACGGGCAAATCGCCGTGTTGGTTATTCGAGCCGGTCCATTCAAATTCCGCTGGGTCGCCAGGCATCGTGGTTTCGTCGATCATGGCGATCGTGGTGGGGAGTTCACGGACGAGCAGATATCTGGCCCCTTTGCCTCGTGGTGCCACCGGCATGCCGTCAAGGCCACCGGGCCATCCCGGTGCGTGCTAGAAGATCGGATCGAGTACGCGCTCCCTTTCGGGAAACTAGGGGGTCTCCTGGCGGGCTGGTATGTCCGTCGAAAGTTGGGGCGACTGTTCGACTTCCGGCATAAGTTAACGAAACTTGCGTTGGAACGACAAAAACTGACATGAACGATCAAGTTATTAAAGATGAGTCGCGAGCTCCGGGCTGGACGCATCATTGGCTTCTGGCAGCCGGAGTTTACAACCTGGCATGGGGCGGCGCGATGGCCATCGCGCCGATACAAACACTGCGGCTACTGGGCGCTACTCCAACGACCCTGGAACTATGGCCCCAGTTGTGGGCATGCATCGGCATGATCATTGGGGTTTATGGCATTGGATACCTGATCGCTTCCCAGAACCCGGACCGCCACTGGCCGATCGTCCTCGTTGGATTGCTTGGAAAAATCTTCGGTCCCATCGGATTCTTCTACGCGGCCATGCACCAACAGCTTCCGTGGTCGATGGGGCTTACCATCTTGACTAACGACCTGCTGTGGTGGGTGCCGTTTGCCATGATCCTGTGGCATGCGGCAAAGGCCGCGCAGCCACAGGCGCCAGACGGGGAGGTTTCTCTCGATGCCGCACTTTCCAAACTCTGCGACCTACATGGCAAAACTTTGAAGAGCCTGTCCGATGAACGTCCTACCCTGGTAGTGCTCTTGAGGCACTCGGGCTGCACGTTTTGCCGGCAAGCGCTCTCAGATCTTTCCAAGCGACAGGGTGAAATCGAGAAGGCAAAAATCAATCTCGCGGTTGTCGGCATGTCGCCGACCACCGAGCAACTCCGGTCGCTTGGCATGACATACGGCCTCACCGCCGTCGCATGGTTTGCTGACCCCGACCGAGTCCTATACCGCGCTTTGGATCTTCGACGCGGAACGTTCCTTCAGTTGTTCGGACCCAAGGTCTGGCTCGCAGGAGCGATCGCGGCGTTGCAGGGTTTTGGAATAGGCAAACTTGAGGGAGATGGCTTTCAAATGCCGGGTGCGTTCCTGATTTACCAGGGACAAATTGTCCGGGCATACCGCCATTCCTCGGCGGCAGACCGCCCCGATTACATGCAGCTTTCGTGTACGGTGAATCCGGTGAACCAGTAAAGGATGGCTTGGACTCGGAACTCTCCACCACGGTCAGGCACAAGGTTTTTACGATCGATAAGAATTACCGATCAAGCGCATGCCCAACCCTGACGTTCTGATCATCGGCGCCGACCTTGAGGGGCTGTGTTGCGCCCGCCGATTGAGGCGGCAGGGACTCGCTGTTCAAGTTAATGAGGCGTCGGATCCTGTTGGTGGCCGAATCCGCACAGATGTTGTTGATGGATTCCGTGTTGATCGCGGTTTTCAGGTCTTTCTCACCAGCTATCCCGAGGCCAGAAAAATTATGGATTTCACCTGATCCCGCTTTCGCTCGGCGGCAACGACCCGCTCCCACTCTGCCTTTATCGCGTAGAACTTCGCGCACGCTGCCGTAGGATCGAAGCCGAAATAATGCGTCGTGCGATGCCGTGAAACGACTTCCGCGTTGGATTTGCGGTCGAGCTTCGTTGTCTTGTGGTTGCCGATGTACGCGATGAACTGGCCGCTGGCGCGATGGAGGAACATGCCACGCACGGGAGCCTTTGGATTCTTTTTGGACTTCGTGCGCTTCTTCATCAGCGGTCCTCGAACATGCTGGAATTTACCAGCACATTCATACCAGCAACTTCGCCGTTTATACCATCAACTTGGTAATTTGGGCAGTGGTTGGGGCGGGCAGGTTTCGGGCAGACGCTTCGACGAGGAAATCAACGAAATCCCTTGAAAAGCAGCGGTTTTCATGTCTCTCGCCAAAGAAAAAGGCGACCCTTTCGGATCGCCTTCAACAGTGCCCAGGACAGGACTTGAACCTGCACGATGTTACTCGCTGCCACCTCAAAGCAGTGCGTCTGCCAATTCCGCCACCTGGGCGCGGGATAACATTATAGATGGCGCGGCGTGGTGCTCGCAAGGGGTGCTGTTGCGCGGCCTGTGGCTTGGCCCCGCATATGACCCCAATGAAGAGCCGCGAGCGTCAGCGACCGGGCGTATTGCTGCCGGAATCGGGTCGCTTACGCTCGCCGTCGTTTAGAGATTGGTTTTGCACCGACGGCGACTGTTATCAGACGCTGCGCTCGCGGTTGGGCGGCTGGGAAGGGTGGTTGAGCGGGTTGCCGGCCGCGTCGAAGAATTGCATGTCAACACTATGCCGGAATTACAAGGGAAGCATTCTCGATACACGGAACGCATGGCGGGCGCCGTTTTCGCCAGGAATCGGTGTTCGAAGCAGCCGTACTCGCTCACCAATGTCGAGGCGTTGGAATCGCGACGGATGTTTGCCAACGCGGCGCTGGCGGTGGCGATGGACGCCGGTGTGCTGCGAATCAGCGGGACGGATCAAGCGGAAGCGATTTTCGTTTCGCGAACAGGCAATACCTGGAAAGTCACCAACGGCACCTGGTTAACCACCGTCAAAGGTTCACCCACGCGGCTGCAGATCAAGGCTGGCGCGGGGGATGATTTGGTGTCGATCGATACTTCGGTCTTCACACCGGCGCGGATTTTTGGCAATAGTGGCAACGACACGCTGCGCGGCGGGAGTGGGGCCGACAGCATTTACGGCCACGCCGGCAATGATTCCATCAGTGGCAACGGCGGGAACGATGTGCTGATTGGCATCGGCGGCGGGTTGAGAGACTCGCTGGTCGGCGGCGACGGTGACGACAGCTTCTGGCTCGACTCCGGCGGCAGCGAAAACGTGATCGACCCGTCGGCCGGCGAAAACCGTAACGCGGCGGTACACCGAATCGGCGCGTTCCAATCGATCCGCGGGCAAGCGATCGGAAAAGAACTCAGCGATAGGAAAACCAATCTCCCCGACCCCTCGAGCAAGCACGCCGGGGGGAAGTGGGCCAGTTTTTCTTCGATGCCGTTGTTCGCGGCCACCGGCCCGGTGGTGGACGATGTGCGGCAAGGGTCGCTGGGCGATTGCTACGTGCACGCGCCCCTCGCCGCGGTGGCGCGGGCGAACCCGATGCGCGTTCGCGAAACGCTCGCCGATTTAGGCGACGGCACATTCGCCGTTCGGATGACGCGCGGCGCAACCAACGTCTATTACCGCATCGACGCCGACCTGCCGGTGTACAGTTGGTCGGCCACCACCGCCGTCTACGCCAAACCGGGCACACAAAACGCGCTGTGGGCGCCGCTGTTCGAAAAAGCGTTCGCCCTGTTTCGCACCGGCGCGGGCAGTTACGAATCGATTGGCGACGGCGGATGGTTCGATGAAACTTACGGCGCGCTGGGCATCGCCAGCAATGATCGATTCAACGCAGAATTTTCCAGTGGCAAGGCGCTGATCGATCAGATCGAACTCGACTTGGTCGCGGGGAAGATGGTGACGATCGCCACCGACAGCATCGCCGATGACACCGGTTCGCTGCTGGTGGGGGGGCACGCTTATACGGTCATCAAAGTGGTGCGCAACAGCAACGGTACGAAATCCATCGTGGTGCGCAACCCGTGGGGCGTCGATGGGGCGAACCTGCCCAGCGGCGACGCGAACGACGGCTACATCACCCTCAACGCCGCCCAAACCCGCGCCGGCACGATGGCGTTTAGTTCGGCGAGGCTGTGAACGTGGCATGGGTTTCCAACCCATGAAGCCGGTACTCCGGCTTTTGCCTGTACACAAGCGATCAAATTCGAGTGGCGCGACGCTTGGTAAAAGTATCACTTAGTCGCTTCGCACTTGCTTTGTCGCGGCGCGATGCGGCGTGTATGCCGCAACCGGCTGGAAACCCTTGCCACTAACACTACAGCGCAGGGTCGTCGTTTTTAGCCCGCAAAACGGGGTAGGAGCGACGATTCATACGGACTTACGAACGACTCCGCGCTGTAGTGCTAAACGCGTGCAGTACGTCGTCACCGCGTCGGTTGAGTTGACGGGATTTGCCCCGTAATGAGCAGCGGCGCGACGATTTGCCTCACAAACGGTCGCATCGTTGCACCGATATGATCGCCAGCGTTGTAATACCGCATCCAGCCCGCGTCATACGCAAACTGCATTAGCTTGGCATATTGCTCGGCGTCGGCGGTTGCGGGCCGTTCGAAACCCACCTTGCCGGCGGCGTCGGTGTTGATGCGATCAACGGTGCCGAAGTTCCGCGTGCCAAAACCCAGGATCGGATCGCGCTGGCTGTTGAATGAATAGACTTTGCCACGCACGTGTTTGAGCGCAGGCGTCAGATCAAATCGCGGCGATAGCGCCGGGGCCAGCATCAACCAGGTATCAACGGCGACCCCATCCGGAAGCTGCGCCAGCGCCCACGCCGCCACGCCCGCGCCGGCGCTGTGGCTGGTGAGGATGATCCGCCGGTTCGACTGCCTGGTTGTCGCGTCAGTGATGAGCTTGGCGACGATGGCGGATTGTTCGCCGTGGCGGCCGACATTCGTCAACGCGGCAAAACCTTCGTCGATGCCGGTCCAATCGTAAATGTATATCTCAGCGCCAAGCCCTGATTGCGTCAGGCCTTGCTTGATCATTTCATCGGGCAGCCGATGCCCGCCGATGCCGGGGAGGTGGATGACCAGAGGTTGATCGTCGGAGCCACTGATCGGTTGTGTGGTGGGTGGACCGGCGAAGCCGCAAGCGGCGATGAGGGACACGAGAATGAAGATCTTTGGCAACATTCTTAAACCGTCTCCGAGATCGACGCCTCGTGCTCCACCATTGTTTACACGCCGATCGGGTGCCACGTGGTTTTGGTTTCCTGCGTTTCAAGAATGAAATAGGGCGACTGAGATTCAACGGCATTCCAATGGCGGTCGTGAGCGATAACGCGCTTCATGTTGTCCGCGCCTTTTTCCTGGAGCAGCTTGCGCTCGGCAATATCGCTACCGCAGTAGACGATGGCGTTCACGTCCATGTGGCTGGCCATGTGTTCGATCAGCTCTTTAGGCAGGCCGGTAAGAATATTTACCACGCCGCCGGGAAGATCGCTGGTGGCGAGCACCTCGGCGAACGTGACGGCGCAGAGCGGTTTTGAAAACGAGGCTAAAGCGATGATGGAGTTGCCGCCGCAAATGGCGGGCATGATGGTGCTGACCAACCCGAGCAACCCGGAATCCTCCGGCGTAATGGCAGCCACGACACCGGTGGGTTCGAGCATGCTGAAGTTAAAATGACTGCTGGCGACCGGGTTCACGCTTGAGAAGATCTGCTGATACTTGTCGGCCCAGCCGGCATAGTAGAGGGTGCGGTCGATGCTCAGATCAACTTCTTTCATGGCGAACTGTGAAGCTAAGCCGCAAGCGGTTAGTTCGTCGATGAATTGTGCTCTGCGACCTTCGAGCATCTCGGCAATACGGTAGAGGATTTGTGAGCGGTTGTAAGCGGCGCGTTTGGCCCAGGGGCCTTGAGCCGCGCGGGCGACGACGACGGCATCGCGAAAATCTTTCCGCGAGCAAAGGCACATGTTGGCGATCGGCTCGCCCTTTGCGTTCTTCAGAAGGTAGTACCGACCGGACTCGGTGCGGGGGAACTTCCCACCGACGAAGATTTTGTAGGTCTTCAGCACGGGCAGACGCGCTTCGCCGTGGTCGTCTTGCATGCGCGGGGCGCGCGATGCGGTTTTAGCGATGGCCATGTGGCCGTTGGATCTGCCGTTGATGGTTAGTTTCTTTGCCATGATTCCAATCTCGATTTCACCGCTGAGGCAACCCATCTCTTTTCTTATTTGTGTACTCCGTGCCTCTGTGGCTATTCATCTTCGTATTATTCCAACGTTAAATAAGCCGAAAGCCCATGCAGCCCGCCTTCGCGCCCGACACCCGATTCTTTGTATCCACCGAACGGCGAAGTAGGGTCGAATTTGTTGTAGGTGTTCGCCCACAGCACGCCGGCGCGCATGGCGTTGGTGATTTTGAAAATCTTGCTGCCCTTGTCGGTCCACACCCCGCCGCTTAAACCGTACGGCGTGTTATTAGCTTTTTCGATGGCTTCTTCCGGAGTTCGGAAGGTCTGCACCGCCAGCACGGGGCCGAAGATTTCTTCCTGCACCACGCGATGCGATTGCGCGCAATTCAGGAACAATGTCGGCCGACAGAAGAAGCCTTTGTCCGGGATGCTGCAATCCGTCTGCCAGACATCCGCGCCTTCGTCTTTGGCCAGCGACAGGTATCCGCCGATCTTTTCCAACTGCATCCTGCTGTTGATGGCGCCGATGTCGGTGTTTTTATCCAGCGGGTCGCCGACGATCAGCGTCTGCATGCGGTCTTTCAACTTGGCGATCACGCGGTCGTGAACGTTTTCCTGCACCAGCAACCGCGAGCCGGCGCAGCACACGTGGCCTTGATTGAAGAAGATGCCGTTGATGATGCCTTCGACGGCCTGATCGATCGTTGCATCGTCGAAGATGATGTTGGCTGCTTTGCCGCCTAGCTCCAGCGTGTATTTTTTCTGTGAACCCGCGATCGACTTCATGATGCTCTTACCGACATTGGTGCTGCCGGTGAAGGCGATTTTGTCGATGTCGGGATGATTCACGATCGCCGCGCCCGTGGCGCCCGCGCCGGTGACAATGTTGACCACGCCCGGCGGAAGGTCGCAATCCTGAATGATCTCCGCCAGCTTGAGCGCGGTAAGCGGCGTGGTTTCGGCGGGCTTGAGCACGACCGTGTTGCCACATGCAAGCGCCGGGGCGATCTTCCATGCCGCCATCAGCAGCGGGAAGTTCCACGGAATAATCTGTCCGCACACACCCAGCGGCTGTGGCACTCTTCCGGGGAACGCATATTCAAGTTTGTCGGCCCAGCCGGCGTAATAGAAGAAGTGGGCGGCGACGAGGGGGATATCCACATCGCGGCTTTCGCGAATCGCCTTCCCGCCGTCCATCGTCTCGATGATCGAAAGCTCGCGGGCGCGTTCCTGGAGCATGCGCGCGATGCGAAAGATGTATTTGCCGCGTTCCTTTGCAGGCATTTTCGACCAGACTTTGTCATAAGCCTGTCGCGCTGATTTGACCGCGCGATCCACATCTTTCGAAGACGCCGAAGCGACCCGCGCCAGCGTTTGCTCATTCGCGGGGTTGATGGTTTCGAATGACTTACCCTCCACCGGCGAGACGAACTTGCCACCGATGAACAGGTCATACTTGGGCTTGATCTCGACCTTGGCGGTCTCCGGGGCCGGGGCGTATTCCCATTGGGTTGAAAAGTTGAGTCGAATCGGCGCGATTGTGTTGCTCGACATGCCTTGAATTCCTCGGCTTCTGATTCTAACAGAAATCGAAGTCTGTTTGTTCCGCGAAACCGCAAGCGATGTAAATGAATGGTTAGCAATTTGTAAGCGGGCGCTTGAACCAGATTGTTGAGAATCGCGCACTGCCTCATGAAAGACGAGTCCGCCTTACGCACTCCGTCTGGCCCATTTCAGGTTGATCTTTCGCCGACTCGAAACACAGTCGCGGAGGTACAGATTGATTAGCGTCTGGTAGGAAAGCCCGGAAGTTGCCGCCATGTCCTTGAAATACGAAAGGGAAAAATTGTCCACGCGAATCGTCAATTGTCGCTTGAGTCGTCGTGCGAATGGATTTTGTGTCGACCCCGTCATGTCGTAACTTTTCTTCATAGGTGCTCCATGTAATGCGCAGTTTCGCTACGGCTCGATCGTCGCGCAGAGATGATGTGTATCACCTCTTCGTCTCCGCGGAATACAAAAACAATTGTCAAAAGCCGAAACCGCGCGCCGAATCCCACCAGGATCTCGCGATCCTCCTGCTCGGAATGATCAACGTCGGCCTTTCGGCGGCCATTTTCGTCAAGGAATGCTGTTTGTGCTTCCTCGAATGTGACTCCGTGCTTTCGATGGTTGGTCCGGCTCTTGCGTTGATCCCAACTGAATCGCAGGTGGCTCATTCTCGCACTACATTGTAGTGGTTGTGTTCGCGGCAGGCAATCTGAATCAACTCAATTGCACATTAGCGTTCGCCATCAACCTCACCGCATTCTCGCGATAAAGTTTTTGGAGTACCGGATCAGGCAGGCAAAGCCCGCGCAAGGTCGGCTGATTGTCCGGCGGAAGGTCGGGGTCGGCGATGGGGCTGTCGCCGACGAAGGCGGTTTCCCATAGTTTCCGATGCACCCAGAAGCGGCTGGCGTAAAAGTCGAACGAACGGTCGTCGCCGCTTACCTGGTCGCTGCCGAACAGAATGCGGTCCTGATTGCGAATAAAGAATTCGCGCATCGCATCCCGGCGCACTGAAACTTCCCGCTGCATCCAGCGGGTGGCCGAGCAATCCAGCCACAGGTTTGGGAAGCGATCCAGCAATGCTTGCAGGCGATGCAAATCTTCCGGGTTGCCGCCGAGGTGCGCGCCAACCCACGGGTTGCCATTGACCGCCTCCAGTACAGTTGCCCACAATTGGTAATGCAGATCGCGCGAGCCGAATTTGGTCGTGTCGGCGTACTTGGTCTGATACCACAGTTCCGGGTCGCCCACGTGCGACATGATGATCATCTTCCGATCGAGCATTTCCTTGAGGACGCGTTGGAACACCGGCGAATCGAAGCTCATCATCGTGCGAATGAGCGTGCCCGGCGCCATGTGAAACTTGGCGATGCGGCAGCCGAGGTTGTAGAAGCTTTCGATCCGACGCAACCAGTCGTCGATCCAACCCATCGAACCAATCTCGCGCCAAGCAGGGACGGCGGTGAAGTGGATGCGATCACCCCAGACGCGCTTCAGCCGGATCGCCTCCTCGAGCGGCCCCATGCTGAAAAACGTGGCAAACCCAAAGTGGTCGGCGGCGGCGAACCATGCATCGGCGTGGCTGGCATTCAACAGGTGGCAATGAAAGTCGATCATCCGGCCCCGAACCTTTGGCCGGGGCATTGGCGCACGCAGGTTTTGGCCGGTGCGGTTGTGCTCGGGGGGTTTGTGAGAAATGTCATCCATTGCCGTTGTTTTTTGATGGTAAGGCTGCCGGCGGGCAGTGTCGAATTTGACTATCGCCGGCCGGGGTGCGCTGCAACTTTACTTCAACATTGACAGGCCCGTAGCCCAACCGCGACAATCATAACCAAGGGCGGTTCCCGCCTGATTTGTTATCGTTTGCATTGAAGGTAATTACACCATGGAACACCGCATCCGCTCAGCCGTTTTCAACATCATTGAAACTCTGGAAACCCGCCGCCTGCTGGCGAGCATCAGCGGCACGGTCATCGAAGACCTGGACAACGACGGCAGCCGCGACGGCCGCGAGCGCGCGCTGGCCGGTGTGACGGTCTTTCTCGACCAGAACCGCAACCGCCAACTCGACTTTGGCGAAAGCTCGGTCGTCACCGATGCCAGTGGCTTCTACGAATTTACGGGCCTCCCGGCGGGGCAGTATTTCGTGGGCCATTTGCCCCCGGCAAGCTACGGACAGAACTCGCCGCCGCGGCAAGGATTCGGCGCCGGCGGCGAGTCGGATTTCGACATTGACCTGCACTTTCCCGCGAATTCCCTGAGCACCGCCGGTCGATCGCTTTTCGAATCCGCCGCCGCGCGGTGGGAAAAAGTGCTGGTGGGCGACCTGCAGGACATTGCCGGCGACGAAGACTTCGGCGATGTCGACGACATCGTCATCACCGCCACCGGTCCAAGCATCGACGGTAAAAACGGCGTCCTGGCGCGCGCCGCACCGGTCAAGACGCGCGATGATGAAACCAGCACACCCAATTTGCCGTACACCGCAATCATGCAGTTCGACAACGCCGATCTGAAAGACGACGGAATTTTCGAAACCATCCTTCACGAGATGGGCCACGCGCTGGGATTTACCGTATTCACTTGGGATCAGTTCGACCCACCGCTCGTTAATAACAGCGCAGTAGATCCCCGGTTTTTGGGCCAGAATGCAGTACACGAGTATAACGAACTGTTCGACAACCAAGAATCCGGCGTGCCACTTGAAGATTTTTCGGCCGGCCAAGGCAGTTCATTCTCGCACTTTCCCGAGTCGGTGTTCAAATATGAGCTGATGACTCCAAACTCAGAAGGTGACGAGTTCGGAGAAGTACTCAGCCGCCTGACCGTGGGGGTCATGGAGGACATGGGCTATGAGGTCGATTATCGCGGAGCCGATCCGTACGACCCGTTTCAGTTTCCAACGGTTCCCCCGACCAACGCCCTGACCGCAGGCGGGGGGCCGGTGGATTTCACTTGGGCGGTTGATCTGGAAGATGATGTAGACGCCGCGCGTGGGCGCGATTTCAGCAGCCGGCTCAACCGCCGGCCGACGATCGACGCGGTGCGGAGCGATAACGCTTTTTACGCCATCAACGACATTATCAAACTCCGGGCGGTCGGCGCGAACGACCTGGATGTCGGCGATTCGCCGACAGCCGTAGCGTTTTATGTTGAGACCAACAGCATCCCCGGCCTGCAAACCGGCGCCGGCGGCGATACGTTCGTGAATACTGATGAATCTCCTGCGGGCGGGTTTCGCGTGAACGCGAATGGTGAGTCGCTCGGGCTGGCTGCGGGCATGCATACGTTCTATGCCCGTGCCTATGATGAACTGCTTACCACCGGCAAGACCAAAATGGTTGATGTGCAGTTGTTTGATCCGGCCAATACGCCCGTGCCGAGTCGCCCCACTTCGATTCGTGCATTGCCGATCAGCGCCAGCGAAATCCAGGTGCTTTGGAACGATCGATCCAATAACGAGTTTGGGTTCCGAATCGAACGCGCCCGCGATGAGTTCTTCAATAGAGAGGTGCGCAGGTTCAACGTGGATGCCAACGTCACCAGTTTCCTCGACACCGGCGTTGCCAGTGGAACGAACTACTATTATCGCGTCCGGGCGTTCAACGTCTCGGGCGCGACAGGGTTTGCCGGGCCGACGAAAGCCCTCACCGCCAACCTCGGTGAGCGGGTGATTGATGTGAACAGCGCGATCCTCGCCAACTCACCAGAGGTCTCCACCCGAGGCGACCTCATCGCCATCGACGACACCGCCGCCATCGCCGGGACCAGCCTGGGCATCTCCGGCGGAGGCCGGATCGATTTCAGCCCGTCGCTTGAGTTTAACGGCGATTACTTCCTCTACGCCCGCTGGTCCGATCCAATTTCCGATCAGGGCAGGGGCGTGTTCGACATCCTCGATTCCAATGGCCGGCAACGGCGGCAGGTGACCGTCGATGAAAACGTGCAAGGCACGGAAAACGGTTATGTGCTGATCGGCAAGTACGCGTTTAACAATGCCGGTGATGGCGCCATCACCTTCCGCCCGAGCAACCGCAGCCAGACAGTGAACCTCGACGCCATCCGCCTGCTGCCGGCGTTCGATCCAACGACGCGGCGGTAACGAGCGCGGGATGCAACGGTCGTACGCGGTTTCACCATCTCACCGCCGTCAACAGGGCTTCGCGATTGTGCTGCCACGCCGCCGCGCCGGACTGGTCGCGGGGGAGTTCCAAAGTGATGATCGGAATCTGCAAATCTGCGCCTGCGTAGCTGCCGAGCGAGCCGGGCGTGGGGTAGCCGATGTTGGCCGAGACCGGATAGCCATTTTTCGCGGCCATCGCCGTGGCGATCGCTTCGCCGGGGCCGTCGTAATTGTTCTGCTGCCTGCCTCCTTTAATGCAATGAATCGAAATGATCAGCTTCGGCTTGAGCTGCGCGATCGCCGAGAGGATGGCCCGCGTTTCCGGCTCGCTGGCCGGCTGCGTGCCGGCGCGATAGGCGCGCGATCCGCCAGGTTTGAAATTGCGCGCCGGGAAATTTCGGTTGCAGTCGATGCCGTTGGCGTTGGTGCGCGTACGCCGGGCGTAGCCGTCGGGGTTGGCCACTTCGATGACCGCCACCGTGCGGTTGACGACCTGATTCGGCTGAGCGCGAAGCAGCGCGATCAGTCCGCGGGTGCAATCGACACTGGCCACCTCGTCGCCGTGAATCCCCCCGATCACGAGCACCGTGGGCGTGCCGCCGCCGAAGTATTCGATCTCGATCGGCCGGCCCAGCACGCTCACGCCAATCACTTCGCGGTGCCCGCTCGGCGCAACCGCCGCCGCCGGACCCGGCACGTCGGGTGAAACACGAACGGTCGCTGTGGAGTCGTGGGACATGGTGCGTACGCAGCCCGCCATCACGCAACTCATCATACAACCCAGAATACAGTGCAGCATATAAGCCGGAATATAAGTCAACTCACCCTCCTTAAAAGACCGCGGCCTTCTGTCGACAACGCAGAACCATTGAGGTTCGTTTGGTCGGACGTTAGGCGATGCAACCGCGATTTTCTTGAGAAACGAGATCAAACGCTGAGTACCTCATCTGAATTTGTGTCGAAAAATCGACGATTCGTGGTATTTTCTGCGTGCCATGGAACCGATTGACGAAAAAGACCTTCCGTCTGCCGTGCTCATCGATCTGCCGCCAGTGCGATGCTATTCGTGCGGTCGAAGGTTCAAGGCGAGCGAAGAGGTACAGGATATCGGCAAAGTGCGGTATTGCGTCGGTTGCACATGCATTGAGTTCAATGTGCAGCCCGCGGCCACGATCAAGTATCCGCCAGGTATTCTCGGTGGATGGCTGACGCTGATCGTCCTGATGCTTGACTGGAAAAGCGGGACAGCTGTCCCACGGCGTCAACAGCGCCCGGGTCCGAACGATCTGCCGTCGGCCGCGTCGGCGGGGCGTTCTCGCTACGCTTCGAACGCCCCGCCGACGCACCGATCATTTCACCA
>Ga0163155_10004964_pt1 | contig 13412 bp, 10 predicted proteins | sample OliLakLV19SP4G1_FD_148611 | JGI IMG/M metagenome (GOLD analysis project Ga0163155, IMG submission 148611) | Freshwater microbial mat bacterial communities from Lake Vanda, McMurdo Dry Valleys, Antarctica - Oligotrophic Lake LV.19.SP4.G1 | ecosystem: Environmental > Aquatic > Freshwater > Lake >...
GAACGTGATCGCGCTGATCGGCGAGCGTGGGCGCGAGGTGCGGGAGTTTGTTGAGCATGTGCTGGGGGTGGCGGGGCTGGCACGGTCGGTGGTGGTGGTGGCGACGGGGGATGAGTCGCCGCTGATGCGGGTGCGGGCCGCGCTGGCGGCGACTTCGGCGGCGGAGCACTTCAGGGACCGCGGGAAGCATGTGCTCTTGATGATGGACTCGGTGACGCGGTTCGCTCATGCGCAACGGCAGATCGGTCTGTCGGCGGGCGAGCCGCCGGCGACGAAGGGGTACACGCCCAGCGTGTTCGCCAGCTTGGCGTTGCTGATGGAGCGCGCGGGGATTGTCGAGCCAAGTGGGGCGGCCGGGGCGTCCGGGCTTCGAAGTGGCAGAGTGGCAGAGTGGCAACGTGACAAGATGACGGATGAGCGAGCCGCGCGGGACCAGCGGGCGACACCGGCGCCCCCTGGCACGCTGCCATTCTGCCACTCCGCCACGTTGCCACTTCCCGCGACCGGCTCGATCACCGGGCTCTACACGATCCTGGTCGAGGGCGACGACATGACCGAGCCGGTCGCCGACGCGGCCCGCGGCATCCTGGACGGGCACGTCATGCTGTCGCGCAAGCTGGCGCAGCGGTCGCACTTCCCCGCGATCGACGTGCTGGACTCGGTGTCGCGCGTGGCCGATGAGGTGAGCGACAAGCCGCATCAGGCGGCCAGGCGGCAGATCGTGCGGCTCATGGCCCTGTACCGCGAGGTCGAGGACCTGGTGCAGATCGGGGCGTACGCGAAGGGCTCCAGCGTCGAGACCGACGTGGCGATCGAGTTTCGCGGGCCGATCGAGGAGTTGCTGAGACAGGGGCGGGGGGAGACCGAGGCGTTCGGCGCGGCCCGGTCGCGGATGATCGGCCTGGCGGTCAAGGCGGGTGAGGAGATCGCGAAGCGGAAGGGCAAGAAGTGACCCAGTGGCAAACCGGCAACCCGCCGAAGTAACGTGGCTCAAACATCCTGAACACCGCCTTGCTGTCCCGCTTCCTGGTGAACCATGCCCAAGTTCGTCTTCAAACTCCAGCCGGTCATCGAGCAGCGACTCCGTGTGGAGCGCGAGCATCAGCGGCGCGTGGCCGAGCTGGAGCGGGAACGCCTGGCACTGGACGGCGAGATCGCGGGGTATCAGCGGTCGATCGTGGCCGAGCGGGACGACCTGCGTTCGCGGCTGTTCGAGGAGCGGGGCGGGGCGCGGGTGAATCTGGGGCAGGTACGGCAGCAGGCACACGCCTCGCTGGGGCTGATCACCCGGGCGCAGCGGGCGGTGGTTCGGCTGGCGGGCGTGCAGCACAGGCTGGAGGCGGCGAGGCTGGAACTGATCAGGGCGACGGCGGCGCGCCGCGGCGTCGAGGTGCTGCGCGAGCGGCGGTACGAGGTCTGGAAGTATGAGCAGGAACGCCGCGAGGCAGGGGCGCTCGATGAGATGGCCGTGATGCGGGCCGGTCGGGCGAGCGAGGGCGTCGATGACCTGGGCGGGCTTGAGGAGGGCGCGGCATGAGATCGCTGTGGAACGGGCTGTGTATTCTCGCGCTGGCGAACCTGCTGGCCATCGGCGGCATCGCCGCGTGGCTGCTGGGCACGGGGCGGCTGGACAAGGCCCGCATGACCAGGCTGCGTGAGGTGCTGTCGGTGACCGTCGCCGATGAGACGGCCCAGATTGAGGAGGCCTCGGCCCAGGTCGAGCAGGCGACGCAGCAGGCCGAGCTGGCGGCCCGGGAACTCGAGGCGCCGCTGAGCGCGGCCGAGCAGTTGCATGTGCGGCTCGATCTCTCGGAGGTCGATCACCAGCGCATCGAGCGGTTGCGCCAGGAAACCGCGGACCTGACGGTCGCGGTGGACCGGGACCAGCAGCGGCTCGCGGAGGAGCGGCGCGAGTTCGCGGCCGAGAAGGACGCCTTCGATCGGATGCGGGCGGAGTTGGCGGCGGTGGAGGGCTCGGCCCAGTTCCGCAAGGCGGTGGGGACGCTGCAAGGGCTCAAGCCCCAGGACGCCGTGGCGATCTTGATGGAGATTCTCAGGATCCCGGGGGGGACGGCAGAGTCGATTGCGGTGGTGGGCGGTTCCACGTCGGGTGGGGCGGGCCGCACCGCCGGAATCCCGGTGATGACCGGCGGTCCTGAGCCGGTGGTGGCGTACCTGAACGCGTTGCAGGAGCGGGCGCGGAACAAGATCATGGCGGAGATCACCGCCAACGACCCCGCCTTGGCCGCCGATTTGCTGGAACGCCTCCGGACGCGCGGGCAGATCGCCCGCACGCCGGAGCCAGTGAGCAGATGACAGACGCGTTTGCGGCGAGCGGCGGTGGCGGGACGGCAGGAACGGCGGGGGCGGTGCGCAAGCACGAGCCGGCGGGGGCGCACAAGCCGCGCGGTCCGCGGGCGATGGAGTCGGAGTTCGGGGCGATGCTGCTGGCGTCTGGAGTGCTTCAGGTGGGTGCGGGCGCGACGCCCGGGATGGTGGGTCATTCACGGAGTGCTTCTGAGGCCGCCTCGACGGCGCGGCCCGGGTCGAAGTCCGGGGGTGGGAAGGCGCGAGACGCGGCGGACGTGCGGCTGGCGACGGCCGAGTCGACGCGGGCGTTGAAACAGTCCAGCGCCGATCGATTGCGGACGGTGGGGTCGGGCGTGAGCCTGTCGGCGCTCGCGCAGGCGGAGATGGCCAAGCCCGGGGAGTCCGCGGCGCGGGCGGAACTGGGACAGGCGACGGAGCCCGGCCCAGTTGGTCAGCGAGGCGAGTCGGCGCCGCGTGCCGAGAGCATGTCCGGCGAGCGGGCGGGACGTGACGCCTTTGGAGGCACCGGGTCGGGGAGCGCACACGGATCGCCGACGCGAGGCGGGTCCGATCTGGCGAACGCCGGAAACGCCGGGGCGGCCGCGAGCAACAAGGCTGCGTCATCGCCCGCGCCGAGCGCGGCGGCGGGAGCACTGGGCGCGCTGGACCGGTTGGCTGAGGCCGCGTCGCGCGTTCAGATATCCAGGCCAGGCGCTGCGACAGCGGTGGCCGCGCCCGCGGGCGGCGTGTCGGCGGCCGGGGGCGCGGGGGGGCGATCCGGGGTTGGAACCGGCGCGGGCCCGGCGACCAACTCGGGAACGCCCGGCGCCATCGTCGGACTTGGTGCGACTGGCCCCAATGGCGGCGCGGCGGTCGGCGCGGGGCGCCTCGGCTCACCCCACAAGCCCCACGTTCCCCGCGAGCAGCTCATGCAGCAGGTGCATCGGGCCCTGGGGCTTGCGCTGCGGTCGAACGACGGGCCGGTCACGATCCGCCTGACCCCGGAGCACCTGGGCCAGTTGCGGGTGGACCTGAGCCGGGGGGAGGCTGGGGTGACGGCCCGGTTTGAGGCCGCCACCAGCGAGGCACAGAAGTTGCTGGAGAGTTCGATGCCGGAACTGCGGAGCGCGCTGGAAGCGCGCGGCTTGCAGGTGGACCGGCTTGAGGTTCGCTTGGCCGAGCAGCCGGTCGTGGACGCGGAGCGTCGGGCGGCCCAGGAATCGGGGGACGAACCCCGAGGCCAGGCGGAAGAGGATCGCGGCGAGGCACCGGCGGAGGCCGGCACGCACGCCCACAGCGGTGGCGGAGGCCACGCGCACGGGCAACGGAGTGCCCGTTCACACGACGGGGAAGGCTCCGGGCCACGGAAGGCCGACCACAGCGGGACGGAGGTTGCCCGCGCCGTGCCGGACCATGCCCCGGAATCGGGCATGACGCTGAGCACGTTCGAGGTTGTCGTGTAGGCGCAGGGACGCGCCGAGACGGCGTCGTGTCACGCGCGGGGGAGGCGCGTGCTGCGGCAAGGGGCCGCCGGCCGCTCAGAGCCGCGGCTGGTGTCGCGATGAGGTTGGAGCGGGTCGGAGACCCTTGATTCATCCCGAGTTGTTTGGCGTGCGCGTGAGCACGGGCGATCGCCCCGCGCGCACAACCCCGGAACGGAGGCGTCCATGTCGGCCGTTGGCGCTGTCGCATCAACCAGCTCGAAACTGACCGGATTCTCCTCGCTCTCGAGCGAGCAGTTCATGGGGATCATCCTCAAGGAGCTGAGCAACCAGGACCCCTTGCAGCCGTCGGAGACCAAGGACCTGCTCGAGCAGTTGTCCACCATCCGCTCGATCCAGTCCAACGCGGACCTGGTGGACCAGCTGGGCACGCTGGTGGGCGACAACCAGTGGGCGTCGGCGGGCAGCCTGATCGGACGGCGCGTCTCGGGGCTCAGCGAGTCGGGCCAACGCGTGACGGCCAGCGTGACCGGCGTGTCGCGCTCGAGCGCGGGACCGATCCTGTCTCTCGAGGGCGGCGGACGCCTGGCGCTGTCGCGCGTCGATCAGATGATGCAGGGCGCGCCGGAGCCGGAATCCGAGGAGTGAGCGTTCGAGGTCGACGAAGCGCGCCGCGGCGGAACAGAACCGTCCGCGCAAGCGGTCGCCCACCGCACAGACACCCCGCGTGCTCGGACACGCGCTGATTGCAGGTGATTGGCCGACGGCCCACGCGCCCGATCCCGATGAACCACGAGACTGAATCACCATGTCGATTCCCCCCTCCATCCTTCTGAACCTTCTCTCGTCGGGCGTGCGTGCCGTCTCTGGCGTCGCCCCGTCGCGGGCTCCGTCGCCCGGCGCGTCGGACTTCTCGTCGATGCTGGGCAAGGCCCGCGCGGGCGAACTGTCCACGGGTCTGCCCGTCACGATCGCGCGGAACGCGGCCATCGAGTTGTCCGACGATCAGTTGTCGCGCCTTGCGCAGGCGGCGGATCGTGCCGAGAGCGCGGGCGCGAGGCGTGCGCTGGTGCTGATGGATGGACGCGCCATCGAGATCGACATCGCCACGCGACAGGTCAGCCGCGAGCATCCGCTCGGCGATTCCCCGGTCATCACGGGCATCGACGCGATGATCGATCTTGGCGGGCACGCTGGCACGCCGGGTGCTGAGGATGGGTCGGCCCAGGCCGCAGGCTTCTCGACCGCCAGACCAGGGCTTGACCCGGCCCGGTGGAACCGGTCGCTGATGGATGCACTCGCGGAGCGATGAACCCCGGCGGGGAACGCGGCGCGGAGCGCACGCGGGCAAGTCATGGATGATGGCAGTGTGGCATGGTTCCCGCTCTGGGGAGCCATGCGTGTTGCCCTGCGCGCGGGGTGTCGTTGAAGTCTCACCGATCGCGTCGTCGCTCAAAGCCGCGACCACGCCACCCACCATGTCCCTCCGGAGCCTTCCATGGCCTCACAAGTCGCGATGTTCACGGGCCTCTCGGGCCTCAACGCCAACGCCCGCTCGCTGGACGTGATCGGCAACAACATCGCCAACGTCAACACCACGGCGTTCAAGTCCAGCCGTCTCATGTTCCAGAACGTCTTTAGCCGCACCATCGGGATCGGCAGCCCGCCCTCGAGCGAACTCGGCGGCACCAACCCCTTCCAGGTCGGCCTGGGCGTGTCGCTCTCGGGCACGCAGCGCGACATGTCGGGCGGCACCGTCACCGCCACCGGCAGCGCGACCGACCTGGCGGTCGAGGGCGAGGGCATGTTCGTCGTGCAGCGCGGGACATCTCGCTCCTACACCCGAGCCGGCAACTTCCAGCAGGATGCCCAGGGCACCCTCACCACGCTCGGGGGCGACCGGCTCCAGGGATTTGGCGTCGATGATGAGTTCAACATCGTGCCCGGAACGCTGGGCGACATCAACGTGCCGCTTGGTGCGCTCACGATCGCGCAGGCGACGCGCAACACCTGGTTCACGGGCAACCTGAACGCGGGTGGAGCTGCCGCCACCACGGGCTCATCGACGCGACTGATGACGGACGCCGACAGCGGCTTCTCCCTGATCACCGGCGCGACCGTGCTGCCCACCGCGCCAAACGTGCTGGAATCCACGAGCCTGATGACCGAACTCGCGGACCCCGCGTCGGCCACGACGCCTCTCTTCGCCGCGGGCCAGACGCTGCGCATGACCGGTGCCCGCAAGGGCTCGGCCTCACTGGCCGACTCCGAGTTGCCCATCACCGCCGCGACGACCGTGCGGGACCTGATGTCGTTTCTCTCCACCGCCCTGGGTATCGACGCCACATTGACCAACCCCACCGGCCCGGCCCCGGGCGTCGCGGTGAACACGCTGACGGGCGAGGTGACCATCACCGGCAACATCGGCACCGAGAGCGACATCGACCTGGATGCCGCGGACTTCCGTCTGCTGGATGCCAACGGCGCGGTCCTCTCGCAGCCGTTTGTGCCGGTGAAGGACGCGGAGGCCAACGGCGAATCGGCTCGCACCACCTTTCTGGCCTTCGACTCGCTGGGCCAGCAGGTGCAGGTTGACCTGACGATGGTGCTCGAAGCCAAGTCGAACACAGGCACGACGTGGCGATGGATCGCCGAATCGCCCGATCACGCGGGCCCGAGCCCGCTGGTGGCGACGGGGCAGGCGGTCTTCGATTCCTTCGGACGCCTCGTGTCGGGCGGCAGCATTCCGCTGCAAATCGATCGGGCCGGCACCGGGGCCGTCACGCCCATGGCCTTCACCGTGCATCTCTCGGACGGGGCCGACGGCGTCTCGGCCCTGGCCGATGTGAGCTCGACGCTCGCCGCCACCGCCCAGGATGGCGCGCCCACCGGAAGCCTGGAAGCCTTCGGCGTGGGCATGGACGGCACCATCCAGGGCACGTTCTCCAACGGCCTGACCCGCACCCTGGGACAGATCGCGCTGGCCACCTTCAGCAATCCCGCGGGTCTGGTCGACAACGGGTCCAACCTGTTCCAGTCCGGAGCCAACTCGGGCGAGGCGGTGATCGCGGCCCCCCTCACGGGCCAGGCCGGTCGCGTCCTGGGCGGCACGCTGGAACTGTCGAACGTCGATCTGGGCCGCGAGTTCACGAGCCTGATCCTGGCGACAACGGGGTACTCGGCGTCGTCGCGGGTGATCCGAACCGCCGACGAGCTGATGCAGCAGTTGCTGGTGCTCGGGCGGTAAGCAGCAGAACCGCCGGCACGAGCGGTCGGCCACCACGCGGAGACTTCGATACCCTTCCCTCATGGAACTTGACCCTGCCTCGATCCCCTACGAGGACCGCTACAAGCTGCTCATCGGGTGCATCGTGCCCCGCCCCATCGCGTTCGTGAGCACCCTGTCGCCCGATGGCCGGCCCAATCTCGCCCCCTTCTCTTTCTTCGCGGGCGTGGGCAGCAACCCGATGACGCTGCTCTTCTGCCCCGCCAGCAAGGCCGACGGCACCGAGAAAGATTCGCTGCGCAACGCCAAGTCTCTTGAAGAAGGCGGCACCGGCGAGTTCGTGGTCAACGTCGCCATCGAGGCGTACGCGCGGCAGATGGCCGCGGCTGCCGAGCCGCTCGCGTATGGCGACAGCGAGTTCGGCCTGTCAGGTCTGACGCCCACCCCCTCCCGCCTCGTGCGGCCCCCACGCGTGCTGGAAAGCCCCGTGTCGTTCGAGTGCCGGACCATGCAGGTCATCCGCACCAACCCGGGCGCGCCGTCCAGCGGCAACATTGTCCTGGGGCAGGTTGTCCACATCCACGTCGCCGATGCGATCGTGAACGAGCGGTTCCACATCGACCAGGGCTATGGCGCGATCGGCCGCATGGGCGGCAAGTGGTACTGCACGACGCGCGATCGATTCGAGATGCCGATGGGGCGCGACGCCCTGAAGACAAGGTGACCGGGTGCAAAGGCGTCAAGGTGCCAAAGGCACCAAGGATTCGCGCATGCGCCGCTCCGTCTCGACCCCCGACGCCTCGCACCTTGACACCTCCTTACTATCCCCCCGTGTCACGGATGACCGACATCCTCGGCCCCGGCGGCGTCGTCGCCCGCGCGCTGGGCGACCGCTTCGAGCACCGCGACGAGCAGATCCGCGTCGCCGACGCCGTGGCCTCCGCCATGGAGGCCCGCGCCCACCTGCTCGTCGAGGCCGGCACCGGCACCGGCAAGTCCTTCGCCTACCTCGCCCCCGCCATGCTGCGCTGCCTCGAGCGCGGCGAGATCGTCGTCATCGCCACCAACACCATCTCCCTCCAGGAACAACTCGTCGGCAAGGACATCCCGCTGCTCAAGGCGTTGCTCGATCCCCCCGAGGATGACGCGCCCCCGGCGCGAGCCGGGGGTTTGCACGACGAGAACCTCGACCACCCCACCGACCCCGACGACGACTCCCACGTCCACGCCCGACCCCCCGCTCCCGCGAAGGGCTCCAGTCCGATTGGCTCGGATCACTCGGGTTCCGACCCGATCAAAGGCTCCATCCGCCCTTGCCTGGTCAAGGGACGCGGCAACTACGTCTCGATCCGTCGGCTCAAACTCGCGTCGACCCGCCAGGACAAACTCTTCGGCGATCCTGCCGCCCGCCGTTCGCTCCACGTCATTGAGGACTGGGCCTACTCCAGCACCGACGGCACGCTCTCGACGCTGCCCGCGCTCGAGCGCTCCTCGGTCTGGGACCGCGTGCAGTCCGATTCGGGCAACTGCATGGGGCGCAAGTGCCCAACCTACAGGCAGTGCTTCTACCAGTCGGCCCGCCGCGTGATGGAACAGGCCAATCTCTTGGTCTGCAACCACGCGCTCTTCTTCAGCGATCTGGCCCTTCGCAGTCGTGGCGTCGGATTCCTCCCACGCTACGACCACGTCATCATTGACGAGGCTCACAACGCCGAGGACGTCGCCAGCGAGCACTTCGGCCTCTCGCTCAGCGAGGGGCGGGTCACGCACCTCCTGGCCAACCTCTACACGCCCCGGGTAGCCAAGGGGTTCCTGGCTCATCTCTCGCTGCAGGCCGGCTCGACCGACGACGTGGACGGCGCGATCCGGCTGGTGGTCGAGGCCGAGGCCGCGTGCCGCGCCTTCTTCGAGGGAATCGCGGCCCTGTCCGATCGCATCGGCGAGGGCGGCGGGCGGGTCCGCGCCGCGGTGGACATGCCCAACCCCCTCTCCCCCGCGATGAATGAACTGGCCCTGCGCCTGGGACGCCTCAAGGACGTGGTCAAGGTCGAAGCCGACAAGTTTGAGCTCAACGGCTACGCCGAGCGCGCCATGGAGGTCGCGCTCTCCGCCTCCGCCTGGCTCGAACAATCCGTCTCCGACAGCGTGTACTGGGTCGAGTCCACCCGGACCACCGAGGGCCGCGGCCGCCGCCTCACCGTCGCCGCCTCACCGATCGAGGTCGCCCCGCTCCTCAAGGAGCACCTTTTCGGTCGCGGCTGCTCGGTCACCCTCACCAGCGCGACCCTCACCACCCGCCGCGTCAGTCCCGACGAGCCCTCAGAGCACGCCGAGACCGCGTTCATGCACACCATGTCGCGCCTGGGATGCGAGGGCTCGGGCACGCTCCAGGTCGGCAGCCCGTTCGATTATCGCAACGCCGTCGAGCTCTACATCGACCGCACCATGCCCGACCCCCGCGAACTGCCGCCCCGCGAGTACCAGCGGGCCCTGGTCGAGCGCATCCTGCACCACGCCCACGCCACCGACGGCGGCGTCTTCGTGCTCTTCACCAGCCTCGCCGTCCTCAACTCCGTCTCGATCATGCTCGCCGACCCGCTGGCCGAGCGTTCCATGCCCCTGCTCGTGCAGAACAAGTCCGGCTCGCGGACCGAGATCCTCGAGGCCTTCCGGCGCGAGGACCGGGCCATTCTGCTCGGGGCCGCGTCGTTCTGGCAGGGCGTGGATGTGCCCGGGCGCGCCCTTCGCAACGTCATCATCACCCGCCTGCCCTTCGATCCCCCCGACCGCCCCCTCACCGAGGCCCGCGGCGAGCGCATCAAGCAGCGTGGCGGCGACCCGTTCCGCGAAGACTCCCTCCCCCGCGCGGTTATCCGCTTCAAGCAGGGCTTCGGGCGACTGATCCGGGCCGCCACCGACCGGGGACGGGTCGTGGTGCTCGACCCGCGCCTTCTGACCGCCGGGTATGGCCGCCGGTTCTTGGCAGCCCTGCCGCAGGGCATCCCCATCCACGAAATCACGAAGCACGGCATACGAACACATACCGATGATCCGTGACGTTCGGCAAATGATCTGCTATCGTCCTTGTTCCCGTTTTCACATCAACCCCGCCGAGCCGGGTGGGGGATGCCGACGCAAACGAGTGGGCGACAGCCGCAATCACCGGCCCGACCCACGCCGCGGAACAGGAGACCTGCATGCTCGGACGCGTCTTCAAGGCCTACGACATCCGCGGAACCTACCCCGACCTGCTCAACGACATGATGGCCTGGCAGATCGGCTTCGGCGCGAGCAAGTTCCTGCTCGCCGATGCCGAGGCCGCCGGCGAGACCACCCCGATGATGAAGAACATCGTCGTCGGGCGCGACATGCGCAAGAGCAGCCCCACCCTCGCGGCCGAACTCATCCGCGGCATCAACGACCAGGGGGGAAACGTGATCGACATCGGCATGGTCGATACCTCGATGGTCTACTTCGCCATCAACCACCTCGACTGCGCCGGCGGCGTCATGGTCACCGCCTCGCACAATCCTCCGCAGTACAACGGCTTCAAGATCAGCAAGCGCAAGGCCAAGCCCGTCGGCGAGCCCACGGGCCTGGCCGACATCCGCAAGCACGCCGCGATGATCGACAAGGTGACCTACGCCAAGCTCGCGCCCAACATCACGCGCGGGCGGGTCGAGCAGCGCGACCTGTGGGAGGCCTATATCGCCCACGTCCGCTCGTTTCTCAAACTTTCCGGCAAGAAACTCCGCGTGGTCGTCGACGCCTCCAACGCCATGGCCGGCACCATGATCCCCAAGGTCTTCGGCAAGAAGGGCAGCGCCACGCCCGGTCTTGAGATCATCGAGATCAACTTCGACAACACCAGGGGTGAGTTCGTCCACGAGCCCAACCCGCTCGTGCCCGAGAACGTCAAGCAGACCCGCGACGCGGTCCTCAAGGAGAAGGCCGACCTTGGCTTCTGCTTCGACGGCGACGCCGACCGCTGCATGGTGGTCGATGAGAAGGGCCAGATCGTCGGCTGCGACCACCTCACGGCGCTGATGGCCAAGCACTTCCTCAAGAAAGCCCCGGGCGCACCGGTGGTCTTCGACCTGCGCTCCAGCAAGGCCGTCTCCGAGGACATCACCAAGGCCGGTGGCCAGCCCATCCGCAGCCGCGTCGGGCATGTCTTCATGAAGCAGGAACTCTCCGAGCGCAAGGCCATCTTCGGCGGCGAACTCTCGGGCCACTTCTACTTCCAGGGCAACTTCAACGCCGACTCGGGCGCCATCGCCATGGCCGTCACGCTCAGCATCCGCAGCGAGGCCGCCAAGCCCATGAGCGAGCTGATCGCCCCCATCGCCCGCTACGCCCAGTCCGGCGAGATCAACTTCGAGACCGAGGAGAAGGAAAAAGCCCTCGCCGCCGTCAAGGAACTACTCGGCGTCCGCGGCACCATCGACGAACTTGACGGCGTCACCATCGACCGCTTCAAGACCGACGGCTGGTGGTGCAACGTCCGCAAGAGCAACACCGAGCCGCTGCTGCGCCTCAACGCCGAGGCCAAGGACAAAAAGATTCTCGCGTCGTGCCTCGAGAAGATCTCGCCGCTTCTCGGGCGGCGGGTGGCGCATTGAGGACGAGGCACGCGGCACTGGGCATTGGGCACTGGGCACTGGGCATTGGGCATTGGGCATTGGGCATTGGGCATTGGGAATACAGTGAGGTGCGCCTGATTGCCGCGTCTGAGTGAATGCTCGCCAAGTGCCCGGTGCCTGGTGCCTCTCCCCCCTCCCCATGAACCTCCAACAGTTCTTCGAGCACTGGCACATCGTTGAGAACCCCTTCCGGGGCGAGGAAGCCCGCAACGACGCGGTCTTCGCCCGCATGTCCAGCCTGAGCAGCGGCGACCCCGCCGCCGCCGCACTCCACTCCGACTTCGAGAAGGTCCTGGGCGACCCCACCCGCCCGACCACGTCCATCGTCTTCGGCGAGAAGGGCAGCGGCAAGACCGCCATGCGCCTCCAGATCGAGGCCCGTCTGGCCCGCCACAACCGAGAGAACCCAAAGTCCCGTCTCTTCGTCGTGCTCTACGACGACCTCAACGGCTTCCTCGACCGCCTCCAGTCCCGCCTGGCCCGCCGGTCAGAGTCCTCGCGCCGCTCCCGCTCCTCTCGCCGCGACCAGTCCGCCGAGCCCGACCTCACCGACGTGTTCAAGCGCGTCCGCCTGGTCGACCACATCGACGCCATGCTCTCCATCGCGGTCACCCGCCTGGTCTCCGGCATCCTCCGGCGCGGCCGCCCCACCGATGACCCGAGCCTCCCGCCCGTCGGCGACCTGCATCCCCTCGACCGCGCCGCACGCCGCGACCTGCTCATCCTCCAGGCCCTCTACGACGCGGCCGATCACCCCGAAGAGCGCACCAAGCGCCTCCGCCGCCTGCTGCACCTGCCTCCGCCGCCCGCGGTTCTCTGGAAGACGCTCGTCGTGCTGGGCGCGATCCCGCCGCTGGCCTTCGTCGTCTGGTCCATCCTGAACCCCGAGGGCGGGCGCGACCTGTGGCGACTGGTCGTGCTGGTCACGCTGCTGCTGCTGTGGGGCGCGATCCTGTTCCGCCGCCTGGTGTTCGACCGCGTCCGCATGAACACGCTGGCCCACAAACTCCAGCGGCAACTGCGGGTTCTGGATCGCTCGCACAGGTCGCTGGCCAGGGCCGTCGACTCGCTGCCCAAGGGCGACCGCGACCCGGTCCACCTGCCGGTGACCGAGACCGAGGACACCCGGTACGCGATGCTGGGGCGCCTCCGCCGCGTACTCGCCGGGCTGGGCTACGCCGGCACGGTGGTCATCATCGACCGCGTCGATGAGCCCCGTCTGGTCGCGGGCGACGCCGAGCGGATGCGCCTGCTCATCTGGCCGCTCATGTCCAACAAGTTCCTGCAGCAGGAGGGCATGGGCTTCAAGCTCCTGCTGCCCATCGAGCTCCGCCACGCCATCTTCAAGGAATCCAGCGCGTTCTTCCAGGAGGCCCGCCTCGACAAGCAGAACCTCATCGAGCGACTCTCCTGGACGGGCGCCACCCTCTACGACCTCTGCGTCGCCCGCATCAACGCCTGCCGTGCGCCAGATGCCCCCGACATCTCGCTGGTCGATCTCTTCCAGGAAGACGTGACCCGCCAGGACCTCATGGACGCCCTCGAGCAGATGCACCAGCCGCGCGACGCCTTCAAGTTCCTCTACCGCTGCTTCTCCGAGCACTGCGCGGGCGTGCCCGCCGAGAGCGGGCAGTACCGCGTCCCGCGCTTGCTCATGGAAACCGTCCGCCGCCAGGAAGCCGAGCGCGTCCAGCAGCTGCACCGTGGCATCCGCCCGGCGTGACACTCCTCCCCCGCGCGCGGGGGAGGTGTCAGCCGAGCCTCTGCGAGTCTGACGGAGCGGGCCTTCTC
>Ga0163155_10004966_pt1 | contig 13411 bp, 18 predicted proteins | sample OliLakLV19SP4G1_FD_148611 | JGI IMG/M metagenome (GOLD analysis project Ga0163155, IMG submission 148611) | Freshwater microbial mat bacterial communities from Lake Vanda, McMurdo Dry Valleys, Antarctica - Oligotrophic Lake LV.19.SP4.G1 | ecosystem: Environmental > Aquatic > Freshwater > Lake >...
GTCCAGAGTGCGAAGAGCAAAAAAGGAACTGTAAAGAACTTTTTCATTTGCTGCGGTCTAGTAGATGTTGAACGAAACCCTGATGGTTAGTTGTAGAGCGTAACTGAGCAGTTAGGTAGACTACTGCACTTTGTACTTCTTGTTGCTTAAGAAGCGGTAGCCGGCGTACTCATCCCTTTCGTAGAGCAACACGATCCAGATATCTGGGTCAGAGTCGAGTGGATAGACATCCCTTTTTGACTTTTCGACTGTCCTGACTTGCAGTTCAGGCAGTTGACAGTAAGGCTCTTGCAGAAACATCACTAGTTCAGACCGCTTGCCGCCCTCTTTGGTTGCGATCAGCTTGAGTGCCTGGGCGCGGGTGATGGTGGCGTTCTGCCGTTTGATCTGACAGACGTTTGTTTTGTTATTGAGCAATTCAGGATAAGACTGCCACAAAGCTGCCCCGATCGCTAACAGACTGCCCGTGCAAAGCAAGAAGAGGGTTTGGAGCTGATGTTTATGTAAAGAGTGGGCTTTGTAAAAGTGCATAACCTAAAGGAAACTACCCAACCAGAGAAACCCGACTAAGGAAAGGATGATGTGCAGCGGCAGCCGTTTCTTGTGTGGGTAGATCACAAACGATGTGAACGCCGCCAGAATGACAGCTGTCATGACGCAGATGATGACGAGCCGACTGTCGCCAACAAACCGTAAAGCGATGCGAGCTGCAGCACCGATCACAACGACCATGACTGGTGTACCCAGGTCGTCAAACAGCGCTTTCAAGGCTTCGAGCTGCGGACTGTTAGACTCCAGATCAACGATTTCGCCGTCCTGTCTCGCTGTCTGACGTTCCTTAGTCGGCCGCTCCACACGTGGCTCGTCTGCTAGCTGACTACGGTCGAAGGTGCGCAGGTCGTAAGGTGCGCTTGCTGCCTGTGGCTGAGGTGGGGGCGTTACTTGCACTTGAGCCGGTTCGACTGCCCCCTCAGAACCCGGAGCAGTCGGCTTACTGGAACCGATCAGACCCCTCAAAAACACCGATCGAGCGCGTTCTCCTTTCCCTTTTAGGTGGTGTGGTTGCATAAACGTCCTCACAAGGAATGGTCGACTGCCTATGGCTCTTGACTTGATCACCAGCGACCCCACAGAGAGCCGTGGACTAGCGTCAAGCTTCTAGCTACCCCAGTAGTCTGCAAGCTGTCTGCTGCTGGGGTGCTTTGCTACGGTGTTAGACTCGTCTCAGAACGAGTTGACGCCCATCCTCCATGACTGCCACGTGCGGAATCAGACGGTAATGCTGGTGCAGCTTGTGAAACCGCTCCAGCATGAACGGTAAGAGCACCTTTGGATAAGGGAATCGTGCTACATCCACCAGTGGTAATTTCTGTGGGTCGGCAACACGCTGGAAGTTGCGAATGTCCACATCAACAGGCGTGGGGAATCCCCGCCAATCCCAGTAGAGGACAGGCGAGTTTAACGTCAGGCAGCCCTTTAGCTGCTGCGGTAGGTGCGCCACACCTCTTGGGATGACCAGTCTGCGGGTGGGGTCTGGGTGGCAGACGACCCGCAGCGTGTTGCGTGCAGTGGGACTCCCTCGCCGCAAGTCAACCATGTCCACGATGATGGGCATCTCGTCTGACTTGCGGACAAACGTGAGCCGGTCATCGAATCTGTAGTGGAGACCCTGAAGAGGATACTCCCCCTCGCTACTCTCTCGGCGATAAACCAGGGTAGTCATGAGGCTACCTACCCAGAGCAAGTCATTATCACCGAGGTGATTGATGGTGTTCCGTTCCCACTGCACGCCCTCGATCTGTGGGAACTGGATGGGTGTATAGGTTTGGGTCACGCAATCACCTCGATAAAGTACCCGTGCTGTCGCGCAATTTCCTGGAGCACCGTGATGTCGCTATCTGTCCCAGCCGAGAACAATGCGTCTTCTAGCTCCGTGTCTAACTTCGTGCGGCTGACGCTAATCCCCGGTATGGGGCTACTGGCACTACCAAGACCAGGGGTGAGCGTGAGGATGCCGCATATGAGCAGTACGGCTTGGCTGATCTTGTCGGTGACGGTGCGTCTGTCAGTCGATGCCATGTCTTTGTCTCCTTTTGTGATTGGGTGGGTTTGGTAGATGCCTGCTCGACCCCTTGTGGGCTACTCTGCGACGACACTTGTCAAGGCTCCAAAGCCCCTCTGTGTCGCGGCTGATCAAGAACTCGGCGGTTGGTATGAGGGCTTGCAGTTCAAACGCTCTCATCAAGGCCTCGTTCTGGTCAGCGAAGCGTGCCACAAGCCGGTCATGTGTTTGATAGTGACGAATCAGTGCCCAGGGCTGGTTGCTCCCTTGGTCTTGGTGCCTTTCTGGAACTGTTGCTGGTTGCAGCAATAGCTCTAGTTGAGTGGTCAGCCACTGCTCGACCTCACGGTTGGGGTGTACGGGCTGAAAGCCCTGCAACATCTCCAGGTCGCGTTTGCGGTAAAGCTGCTCAGACTGTTTCTGGCAGTCTGCCCAAACTAACCGGATTTGGTAGAGAGCTAATGTCCACAAGATTCCGAGGCTGAAGAAATAGCAGACCAAAAGTGTCCAATAGACGCGATCTACTATTGCCATGCTCAGCTGTAGGTAGTGGGGACAACTAGCCGCTAATTCAGAGCATAAGGCGAATCGCAGAGGTCGTCAACAAAAAACGTCTAGGTACGTAGACATTTTTTGATTGCAGTGCTAATAGTTAACTAACTACTTCAGCAATACAAACGCACTGTAGTCAAAGGAGCTACGCACTTTGTCTCGTTAAAGGAGTGCCTAGAACTAGGGTTTCGTGTTAATTTTTGGGCATGGATCTGCAACACGCTCGCCCACTTCTGTCTACACTTCAGTCCCGCTTGGGCTTTACTGGTGCTCGTAATCTGCGTCGGTTTGCTCGCCAGTTAGGTGTTAATCCCACCACTCTCTCTGGGTGGTTTGATGGCAGAGGCGACGTTGTCCTCTTTTGCCAGAAGCTCTCTGAGCAGATCAACCGCTTCCCGCATGAAGTACAAGCACACTTAGCTGGTCATTTGTCGCTTGAGGCACTCTTACCACCTGACGTGCCACTGTACAGTCGTCGCTTAGCAGAGGCGATCGCGGCGCTTGAGACCTTGTCCCTTGAGGAAAGCCTTATCTTGTTGAAGCAGTTAGCTGAGCACATGGATCAGCGGTCTATGCCAATCTCTAAACCGCGTACAACCAATCCTAAAGCACCAGTCAAAGCGCAAACCGTCGAAGTGCAAACTCCAGCCAACGAAACGCCTCAGACTCTGGCGGCACTGGTAGAGCGGCACTGGGATGACCTCGTGCATTCTCGGCTCAAGATCGGTCGTCTCGAAATAATTCGCACAGGCGGCATAGCAACGTCTGTAGAGATGATTCGGATCGCCCAGGTGACTGGTCTTGACCCTGATCGGGTGGTTGACCTTAATGCCCAACTTATACGTAAACCCAACGGACAACCCAACGGACAACCCAATGGACAACCCAACGGACAACCCAACGGATCTCCTCATACCTGACCAGCCTGGTTGGTCGGTCAGTCCAGCCGGACAACAGCTGTTGCTGACGGCACCGACCGAGACTGACGCTCAGAACTATTTGGATGATGTTTGCCCTAGACTGCTGCAGACAGCCAAAGCCTTGGGACGACGCATTGAATTGCGGTGGACGGAGCAGTGGGACGAGTCCTGCCGTGCCCTGCTGATCACGCCTCAGATGAGTGGCGGTGAGACCGTAGAGACCATCCTGGAAGGCACCAAACTCTTTCCCACTGACCCTTTGCTCAACCCCCTGACCTTGCAACCTGATGCCAACTATCGGCGCATTATGGAGTTCTGCATGGATCTGCGAGACAGAGGCTACAGCGTCTGCATCACTAGCCAGATAGATGATGAGTGCCTCTATCAGAACGACCAGCTCCTGCCCTCCCGCGCCATTCTGATGCCTCACCAGTGGGTCGGTCGTAACTACCGCTTCTACTGGCGCAACTCGATGGATGATTACGGAGACCTAAGACGCTTCTTGACCCGCGACCGGGCCATTACCAACCTGGAAGCTAATCGTCCGACTATTCCTGAGTTTGAATACACTCTGACGCGCGCTGACGGTTCGTTGGCGCGTTACTCGACCTGCTACTACCTGGTCGATAATTTCATGTCTCCTCTTGGGTATCCACCCATCCCGGCGCGCATCGGCGTCTCCAACACAGAACACTGGCAACTGCTCTCTGGTCCACCGGCACCCGTCGCTGTCGCCTGATCCTTGACCGCTTGCTCGCCCCGCACTACAGACGCTTTGGCCGCCATAGTGCGATGCTGCCCACTGGAGGGCACTCTAAGCTGAGGCTGCTGTACGCAGTCTGCCTTCACTAGGGAACACCACCGCACCCGCTCAGCCTCAACGCTGGACGGGTGTTTTTGTGTCTGCTCCCTGTTTAGCGTCAAGCCAAGAAAGCCTGCTGCGAAGCGGTCTGGGAGTGGGGCGGTGTCAGAGTCAAAACAAGGCTGTGGCAACCTCTGAGCGCCCTCCTTGCTGCAACAGGTGCTGGGTGACCGCTGTTTGACTCTGCTGTTAGGTGGTCTATGGTCTGCTTCAGGGGTGTGTGGTTGGGTTGACGCTGTTCTAGTCAGGGTCAGTGTGTGTGAGGGAGAACGTGTGGACTCCACAGTGGAATAGACCTGACCGGCTCTCTGGTGTGGTTCGTACCCGGTCTTGCTTGACTCCCGCTAGCTCTCCAATACTGATTAGCCTATCCAGTGGTTTACCTATAATTTGAGTAACGAATTCTAGGTAAACCTAGATATTTTGGCAACTGCTACAAACCCTCCGCTTGAAAGACGGAGGCTCTCAGCTTCGTTAGTAGGGGGGCTTTGTGGCTACTCCTTCCCCGCCCGCCTCTCTTGTACTGGTTTGGGGGTATGGGTTTGGGACTGGTTAATGGTGAGCCCTAATCCTGGTTGTGGTCACCTTCTGCCCTCTACTCCCCCTTCACCCGCTTAAACGCTGCGATCGCCGCCTCTCCTTCAATGGCTCTCGTATACCGCTTTGTAGACTGCTCGGAGGTATGCCCCAAGAGCACCCTGACAAACGTGGGGTCTAAGCCCTCTCGCATCAAGGTGGTCGCAAACGTATGCCGAAACTGATGCGGATGCAACTCACTGAGTGCCATGACGACAGGATGACACTCTCTCGGCAGCAACGCCATCAGGTCCCGACTGGTGCTCAGATCTCTGTGATGGAGCCGTTTGACTGCGGACTGAAGCAGCTTCCCACCAAACTCTGTGGGCTGTGTATCTAACCAAGACTGCACATACAATGTCAACGCACTGTAGCCCAACCGTTTCACAGCCGCATACAGCCCTCTATAGGTCAGCCGTGACTGGGAGTTGTGACCATGCGCCAACAGCAAGGGTGAGTCGCGCCCCAACACTTCTCCCTGTGCTTGCCGCCAGCTTAAATAGTCATTGACCGCTTGCTGTGCTGCCTTCTCCAGCGGCACGGTGCGGGGTCTGTAGGTCTTCGTGTTGGCTAAGAACAACTGCTCCTGGTCATAGGCTGCCAGATTGAGGCTGACCACTTCATTGGCTCTGAGTCCATGACTCAACAGAGAGACCAACGCCCGATCGCGCGGCGGGTTGTGCTGCCCATACTCCAGTGCTGCCCACACCCATTGCAAAGCCTGGGTACTGATATCCTGTGCCGGGGGTAAAGGCACCCGTTCAAACTTCAGCCCGACTGTAGGGTTCTGCGTGATGAGTTCTGGACGGGCTTCACACAGCCACTTGTAAAAGCTCTTGATGGCAGTCAGACTGGCATTCACACTCGTCGCCATACAGACCCCATCTGTACCTGTTTTCAGGGCTTTGACATGGGCTTTATACCGTGACAGATCGCGTGCCGTGAAGTCCTGCCAGTGCCTGACTCTGCCCTCTAGCTGGTCATCACTCCACACCAACAGCTTGCTTAACTCAGCGGCATAGGCACGACGGGTATTGGCTCTCAAGCTGCTGCTGCTGAGGAAGCCATCAATCAAGCGCGAGCGTACATCAAGGAGCTTGGTGCCTCTGTCTGGTGTGGGTCTGGGGTCTGGTGCTGTAACGGTTTCCCTGGTCGTCAGTGGGATGACTTCGAGGGGGATACGTTCAGCGGGTTTCTGTTCAAAGCGCATGGGAGAGTGCTCAGGCTGTGTGCTCACACGGTTGGGGTGGTGTGGGTCATATGATTGTACTACTGGGAAGGGCTGCTGTTGGGTGGTGGTGAGGTGATGCCGAACCTTACACAGTCACGATTGGGGTCAACGGTAATGTCATCGGGTAGGGTGGTCTGGCAGAGCTGGGCTGTTTCCAGTTGCTCGTCTGTTAGATATTGACATCGCTGAGGTTGGCATCACCGAGGTTGGCATCGCTGAGGGGGCTACACACCACTACGAGTTTGTCGCCATCAAAGTGATGCATCCAGATTCTGTTCACACAACTGAAAGAACGATCGTAGTAAGCCCAGTAGGATCGACATTTCGCCAATCCCATGTAGCAATGACTCCCATACGACTCCAGAGGACAGTCGATAAAACTTCCAGCCCTCACCATTAGTCACGATGCCATAAATTGTGGTCTCTTGTCTCAACGACTGATTTACCCATTGGCAAGCCTGCATTTCTACTAAACATTGCGCTGTTCCCTGCTCAAAATCATCCTTCTTTGCCTCAATCACGCAGACAAATGGTGCTTCTAAATAGCCCCGTCGCTCGGCAATCAAATAATCCGCATTGCCGCAAGCCTTCTCCCCTTCTAAATAAGCCCCTTTCCAAACTTTCAGCCGCTCAAACCCTTCCAAGCCTTCTTCACAGATCGCATCAATGAGCAATGTCTTAGAGACCTCTAAGCTCTCTAGATCAAACCGCTGAAGTCTCTCTAACCGTTGCCTAAAGAAAGCACTAATGGGTACAGGTTCAGCGGCGATCGACCAGCGCTGTAACTCATGCACTCCTAACTGCTTAAACGCTTCTTTATAGGTGAAGCTCGAAAAGCTCTTTTTCCGTTCTTGGGTTGTCTGGGTCATGAGAACGCTCCTTGATCATTTGGGTGTTAACAATAGAGTTTACGCTTTGCGGTTGTGCGGTCCTTGTGGTCAAGCGGCGTGGCGATACACCCGCACCTCAACAGCATCAAACTCCAGCAGCATGTAGGCTACCAGGCGATGGTGTCCATCCCACACGACGAGTCTGCCATCCTCCAGCACAACGACAAAAGGTGTCTCCACATCGTCCCCGGCTTGTATTTGTGCTGCTTGAACTCTCCCCCTTTTGAAAAAGGCTGATTTTGTTCAAAGTATGCATTAAACACGGTGCTTGTGGTCAGTGCTTAGTGGAAGGACGCTAGCACTGTTTCACTTCGCTTTCAGCCTGCTTGATCTGTCTCCCCTAGTGTCATCCCTGCTCCAGCCAGCAACCAGTCCGCCGCCTTTTGTGCCTGACTCGCTGCCTTAAAGAAAGCTTGATCACTGCCCTTCAGCAACGTCAGCCAGTACTGGAGGTAAGAGGCATGGTGCTCTAGCTGCACAGTAATGGACAACGCATTGCAGACAAACGCGGCTGACAGTTCAGCCACTAACTCCTCACGGGCATAACTGGCTGACCCAAACGCGCCTGACAAGTCCCGTCCCAAACGGCTCTCATGTCCTGTCCAGTGCCCTAGTTCATGGATGTGTGTCGCATAGAAGTGCCCCAGCGTCTCAAAGGCCTCACGGTGCGGTAGTTGAATGGCATCAAGCCCTGCTACATAGAATGCTTGGTTGCCACCAAAGCTCACCGTTGCTTGCTGGCACTGAAGCAACCGCTCGATCGCCTCTACCTTTTGGCTGTCGGTCAGCGGTGTCTGCGTCTGTGGCACTAGAAAGTCACCGATCGGCTTGCCCTCAGCTTCATCCAACCAGGCGATGTTGAAGACGTTATGCCACTTGGCCGCAGTGTAGAACTGCTTGGAGACTGAGCCATCCTCCCGCTCTGTGGTCTTCATGCCAGACCCACCCCACTTAATCCAGGTGGACTTGGCTCCCTTTTTAATTGTCCAGCCTTGTTCTTTCACCTGAGCGAAGCTGACAAACAGCGGTCGCTCCCAACGGTTGATGAGACAATCGATTTGACACAGCATGGGATTGATGCCGCGATAGACATGACCCGTGATGAGATTGCGGGGCGCATCGTGGGAGTGCCAGGGTTGCCGCCAGGGGAGCGTGCCTTGCTCCAGGAGTTGCACAAGGTTCGCTGTGACGAGGGCAAACTTGTCGATGGCTGGCTTGGCTGTAGGTGTTGCCATTGGTTTCGGGGTGAGTGTTGTCAGTACACTCGTGCCGTAGGCCGGTGAGGGGGTAGGGAGTGGGAGTGGGGTTCGTAGCAGTTGCCACCATCAAAGCTAGCCTCGCTTTTGTCGCCGATAGTCCCACGGCATCATTGGCTGAGACTGGCTCCAGAACTGCAATCGTCGTTGCTTGGCTTGTTGTTCCGCTTGGAGCAGTGGCGTTCGTAAGCCAGGGCATCCCTTCAAATATTGTGGGTAAACCACCGCTAAGCCTTCTTTGACCAGTTGGAGGTTTACAGAGGTATTGCCAGCATAAACTTCTGCGACTGTCCTGCCGTAACGGTCAGTCTCCACCACACTGAGGACGACCCTCTGCCCTCTCGGTAGCAGTTGTTTGAGTCGCTGGGCGGCTGCCTGCCCATAGGGGGCTTGTGCCATTTCTGGTGCATCCACACACGCCAAGCGGACTGTGATTGTTTTACCCTGGCTCTGCACGCGAAAGGTATCGCCGTCACCCACCGAAAGCACTGTGGCTGTTAGCTGGGACTGCTGCGCTGCGCTGGGGCGAGCAGACATGGGAGCAGGAGTCGCTCCGCCCCGATGAGGGAGACTTTCACAGGCGATGCCATCTTTATCCCCATCTAAAGAAGTCGCCTGGTGCTGTTGCATGTACGCTTGGGCTTCTGCTTGTGAGGCAAAGTCACGACAGCGCACACGTGCAGCAGCTGGGAGGGGGGCAAGGCTGATGGCAGCCAGTGCCAAAAGCGTCGCGAGGATCAGCGGGCGTGGCATAAAAGACCTTCATACTTACTTTCAGAGTGCCCTTCCGGTCGAGCCATTAAATGCTGTCATCTTTCCAGCCACATTGACAAGCCCAAGCAACGCGGGACGGCTCAGTCTGAAGCAAGGGCACTTCACAAGCGGGGCAACGACCAGTGAACAGTGGGTGCCAGTCCAATAGAGTCAGCTTTTGTTCCCTGTTCCAGCGCTGTTCTGGCGTGATTACCAACTCATCGTCATAGTCGCTGGCTCCTTCTGGCTCCCACTGTGCTGCTGTCCCATCACCTGCGACCCAAGCAAGACTGATGCACTGCTCATGCTGCTCAACAGCCGTCACATCCTCTTGAAAGTCTGGACAGCGATCGCTCTGCACGCCAGTCGGATGCACACTGCAACAGAGGTAAGGACTGCTGGGATTGAACCAACAGCGATCGCATGCAGGCAATCTGTGGAAGGGTTGCGTCTTAGTCATCTGCCCTCACTTCAAGCTGGTAGAGGCGCATTGATGTATGTTCTGTCATTAACCGCCAGTAGTAACCGGAGGGTGGTGTAGGCATACGCTCACCGCAACGATAGCCGACAATGGGTTCTCCTTTGCCGTGCAACTGCCGCAGTTGACGGTGCGAACTTGTGTCATGAGGCTGTAGCCAGAACAAATGTGAACGATCAAGGTAGCCAGCGTTCATGAGACTGGCGAATAACCATTCCATGACTGCTTGGCTTGTCGCCACTGGAACGCCGCTCTCATGTTGCCCCAGGCTGTTGATCGTGGGGGTGGTAGGAGTGGGTTCAGGTCGAAGGGACAGAAGCCCTTGACGTAGATGGGTTAGGAGTCCAGGCATCTCGATCAGGTTCACTCAGCAACCTCAAGCATACCCGGTCTACTAGGGCTGCTAACAAGCAGGAGCGAAAGCGCCTAGGCAATGACAGTCAATGATGAGCGAAACTGAAAAGCAGCCACAGTGGAGACTTGAGTCGTGGTTATTGAGCGTTGTCGTCGGGGGCTGGGGAGTAACGGAACAGTCAACCGACTTAAGGCTGTGCGTCTGCCTTTGATGCCGATGCTACGCTCCATCGCCTCCCCCCTGTTGAGCGATCGCCAAACTGTAAACGCCTGCATGTCGGACTGCCCCGCTTGCCCGTACTCAGTGGAGTGATGATATTTAGCGAATATCATCACTCGCCCTACAGTCGCACTACGTTCGGGAGTGGGTAAAGTCACCAGGCAGCACCCGACTCAAACTCAATGGGCATCGGGCTTTCATGGGTTGTTAGCGTCTCTAATGTGGGTGTCTGCCTGGGTTTGTGACTGCCAGCGCTTAAAACTGTCGCACTAACCGCCGCAAGTCCTGGAACTGATTCTTAATCTGCTTCTCCATCGGTCGCTCTAAGTTACACACCAGCACCGTGCCTCTCAGCTCCGACAGTGGACGCGTGAACGTGTTGATCCCCACCTGGTTGAGCGTTTGAGTGGCGCTGCGCTTGCTGAAGTCCAGACTGTAATACGGACAGTCGGTTTCCCCCATCAGCAGGTTGAGGATGGGCGTAGCTGGATTCTTGGCGATACTGACTGGTGGTGGCAATGGTTTGAGGTTGACTCTTAAGCGCTCCAATGCCATGCGGATGCGGAGCGGCAGGGTGAAGGTGTTCAGATCGAGTGCAATGAAGAAGCAAGGCGCGTCTAAGGACGGTCCCGCTGTAAAGGTTAGTGAAGGGTGTTCGGTGCGTTGTCCCGTAGCAATGAGTATCCCTGCTTCTACTGGCACCGCCATTTGCTCTTGCAGTTGTAGGGTTTGCTCTAAAGTGAGTGGCTTGAAGTCGAGTGGTCGTGTGTGGAGAGACATTGGCTGTGGGAGTCTAAGCGATTGAGCTTAGTTTGCCCTCATGCTGCTGCCGACTCACGGTTCCTGCTTTGTGCTGACTCTGCTGCTGGAACCGACAATCTGTTGTGTGGCATAGAGCTTTGCCACCGCTGGGCATAGTCAGCCGGGTCAAAGTCTTCACAGGACAAAAAGCTGCTGACCGTTTGTGGTCTCTCTGTGACTGACTGCCATCATGCGAATGCTCCTAGTGCCAGTCCTCATCACTCGATCTACAATCTGTGGGTAAGGCACCCCTGCTTTACCCCTCTGCCTCTGGCATCTGACTCCTAACTCCCAACTTTCTACCTTTAGCTTTCCTCCCATGCCCCGTGCTCTCAATCCCAAGTGTGCTGCCTGCTGTAAGCTCAGTCGCCCCGATGCGATCGCCCGTCATCAAGGTGAGTGTTGGTCTGACCGTCGCTGTGATGACCGTCGTTACAAGTATCGGTGGCGCGGACAGATCAATGAAGCCCGCAAGCAACAGCGGTTAGCCCAACAGCAGTTAAGTGCAGTGCAGTCAGAACAGACTGACAGTGAAGCACTCCCATCAGTGGTCGCACTCTCATCCCTCCCACCGACCTTCCCGCAGCTAGAAGTACCAGCTACACTTACTGTGGCAACACCCCATGCCTATGTGCATTGGTATCGGCAGAGCAAAGAAGCTCCCTTACATGCGATTGGTGTCGCCCTCTGGGTCGGTGATCATCCCCGTGCGAAGGGCTGCTTTCACATCACAGGGGGCGGCTCGGTGCAAGTCAAAGCGATGTTGCGCCATGCTCTTGATGACTTTAGTGCGCTCATCGGTCAACGGGTGCCCCATTACCGAGGTGAAGTGGAGCTGATGCCTGACCTGTGCCCCTTACGCCCCTGTCCCTTGTTTCCACATGGGTGAGAGAGGGCCAAGAGGAAGTTTGGTGCGCGAGAGCACAGTAGAATATGTGCAAGAGCCCAGTCGCATCGAGTCACGTCCACAGCTCTACCGCTGCCATTACAAGGAGAAAGAGTAGATGAGTGTTCTCAACTGTATGAAACCAGGCGCGAAGCCAGGGCAGATGCTCTTAGCGGTGGACTTATCGGTTTTGACGCAACCAGAGGCGGCGATCGCACGGCTGGACGCGTTGGGCTATGCGCCAGACATTCGACACGTAGCTTATACGACCGGTGTCCATGTGTTTGCTGTACTGAAAGACGAGACTTCCAGCGTCCACACTGATGACTATCTGCTAGACGAGTGGACGCAGCTTTGTACCGAGTTTGAGCCTCAAGCCGTCCACCTGTGGCGAGGACAGGCAGCAGCGCTTTAGGTAGCACTGTGCTTTGGAGCCTTTCATGCTATCGACTTTCCCTACCCAACACGCCCTTTTAGCCCAGTTAGACCAACGGGTAGCAGACTCCCGTCTCCAGCCAGAGCAGTGTGACCTCCAACCTGTACTCACCCTACTCCTCACTGCGATCGCCCCTTTACCCATCGCCCAACAGTTAGAGATTGCGGGCTATGTGTTCGAGCAACTGGCAGGTGTGGTCAATGAGCGTGCCAGTCTGATGCTGGCTGCCTGGGAATCGTGGCACAGCACTCAAGCCCCGGTCATCGACCTGAGTGGGGATGCTGATCTGTTTGTACAATCTCAAGCCCTGGATGTCGCTGACCTGTTTGCGGTTGCCCTGCCGACACCTTACCCTTCAGTACGCCAGTCTCTCTCTGGGCGCGGCTCTGCGTTTGAGGAAGGGGATGGTCTGGGTTTGGGTTTGGGGTTTGAGGGCTGGTCTGGTGCTGCGTCCAGTGAGGCTGACGACACGTTAGAGGGAGAGGGAGAGCCACTACAGGCTTATTGTGGTCTTGAGCCGATGCCACTGGACGAAACTGAAATGCTGACGGCTCTACAAGCACTCTCACATGGTGAGAATATCCCGCAATGGTCAACTCAGGTGTCAGAGGGGATGCAAGCACTGACCAGCAAAGCACGCAACCAAGATCAAGCCTTGCCTTTACTCTCACTGCAACAGTCCTTACACATGCCATTGGTGGAAGTGTGGTTAGCCTTGCTGCTGGGTGATACGGGGTATCAGTTGACGCGTTCTGTGGCTGTGGAGCTGGAGGACTTCAACGCCTGGTCGGAAGCCTTCTACAGTGGGGCAGGGTTGCAAGTAGTGGCATTGAACTCTCCCCCGGTTGAAACACGGGGGATTCTAAGCGGATGTTGCTACGTGGGCTGAAGCCGCACTTCGCAACGCTCACGATAGGCTGTACTCAAGTCCTTGAATAAGTCATACCGTTTTGGCAGGTTCAAAGCTGCCCTACCGACCTTGGCAAGGTTTAACCCTAGCTGTGTCGCTACTTTTGAGATGATGTTAGCCGCTCCGTTGCAGTCTGCGTTGATTCTGCTGCCGTCAGCGGTTTTATATTGTCCACACCCCAAACCATCACCTTTCTTCCCTCGTTTCCCTGACGCTCTCCACCC
>Ga0163155_10004973_pt1 | contig 13399 bp, 11 predicted proteins | sample OliLakLV19SP4G1_FD_148611 | JGI IMG/M metagenome (GOLD analysis project Ga0163155, IMG submission 148611) | Freshwater microbial mat bacterial communities from Lake Vanda, McMurdo Dry Valleys, Antarctica - Oligotrophic Lake LV.19.SP4.G1 | ecosystem: Environmental > Aquatic > Freshwater > Lake >...
GTAGAGTATCCGCCAACATTAGCATTATCCAAATTCGTTAACGTCCTAAAAAGTCGATCCTCTCGTGTGCTATTTGTTGAATTTCCTAATTTGGATCTATACCTTTCCAAAGGAAGCTTTTGGAGCAGAAGCTACTATGCTGGCAGTTGTGGAGGAGCCTCATTAGAGGTTGTAAAACAATACGTTCAAAACCAGCGCCATTCATCCCCCACCCAACAAGTTGGGTGGGGGTCTTCTGGCGGAAGATGATAAAAAAGTTACTTGAGAACACGCTGTAAACAATTGCTAAGACACGCATTACATCCATCTAGGACCTGTTGCTTGTGTATTTAATTCTTGGTAGTATGGAAGCAGATAGGGAAGACCGATTTACTCTCCAAGTAATTCATAACGCCCACCGCCTTCTGGTTTTGGTAAACCAGAAAATATAAACATACTTGGATTGACCGAGTAATTTTCCATTGATAGTATAGAAATCATCAAATATATGAACACACAAGTATCAGCAGCCAAAAAACAAGCAATTAAGAAGTATACAAAAGAAGAAGCAGCCAAAGAGTCCAAAGCGTATTTTGCTGGAGAAGCTTTGTGCGCCGATGTATTTATAAATAAATATGCATTAAGAGATTTAGACGATCGTTTCGATGAGCCGAATCCAGGATTATTACATAAGCGGCTTGCGTCTGAGTTTGCTCGGATTGACTCCGAAAAGTATAATTTAAATTATGAAGAAAGATTTGGTATCTACTATGATTCGCTAAAAGATTTTTCTAGAATTGTGGCCCAAGGCAGCCCAATGGCTGCTATCGGTAACCCTTATCAAATAATGAGCGCAAGTAATTGCGTTGTTGTAGAGAGCCCAGAAGATTCCATCGCTGGTATTACAAAAACTGGCACTGAATTAGCTCAACTATACAAAAGACGATGTGGGGTGGGGGTGGATGTCTCCTCTCTACGACCAGATGGTATGAAAGTTAATAATGCTGCGCGCACAACATCTGGTGCGTGGAGTTTTGCTGATTATTATAGCTATATTACTAGAATGATTGGGCAATCCGGAAGGAGAGGCGCCTTGATGATTACCCTTGACGTACATCATCCGGACGTTGAGAAATTTGCGACAATGAAAAAGGACCTAACAAAAGTTACTGGTGCTAATGTTTCAATTAGACTGTCTGACGAATTCTTGCGGGCTGTTGACAATAACCAAGAGTATGAACAGAGATGGCCTTGTGAGGGCCCACCATTAGTTAGTAAAATGGTGTCAGCTTTGCAAGTTTGGAAAACAATCATCAATAACGCGACGACCACTGCTGAACCAGGATTAATTTTCTGGGACCGTATGACAAAAAGATTACCCGCTCATAGTTATCCTGATTTTAAATCCATAAGCACTAATCCATGTAGTGAGATTAGTCTCAGCGCATATGATAGTTGCCGTTTAATTTCTATGAATTTGACTGGTTATGTTACCAATGCGTTTGAAGAAAGCGGAGCCTTTGATTGGAAGCTATTTAAGTCTGACGTGACTGTTGCAATGCAAATGGCGGATAATTTAGTTGATCTCGAACTAGAACTTATAGAGAAAATTAAGACAGTTTGTGACGGAGCAGAGGAAAAAGCATTGTGGCAAAAACTTTGGAACGCTGGCCGCCGAGGGCGTAGAACCGGTCTAGGCACTCATGGTTTGGGCGACATGTTGGCCCAGCTACGAATCAAATACGATAGCCAAGAAGCTTTAGATTTCGTGGCTCAGTTATATGAGGCGCTTCGGAATGAAGCTTACATTACCAGCGTATCCTTGGCGGAGACGCGCGGGCCCTTTCCTGCCTTTGATTGGGAATTAGAAAAAAATAATGAGTATATTCGTGATTTACCCCCAGACCTACTCAAAAGAATGTCACAGGTCGGTCGCAGAAACATTTCATTATTAACCCAAGCCCCTACTGGCAGTATTTCTATACTTAGCAAATGTGGAGACTTCAACAGATTCAATGTTAGCTCAGGAGTAGAACCAGTTTTCCGTACCCTCTATACTCGGCGGAAACGTGTCAATCCGAATGATGTAAATACTCGCGTCGATGTAGTGGATGAAATGGGAGATAAGTGGCAAGAATATAATATATATCACAGCAATGTTCTAAACTATATGGAGAAAATAAAAGGAATAAATGTTTCTAATCTGGAGGATTTAAGCACACAAAAGAATCTCAGAGAGGCTTTCGCTGAGCTACCGGATTATTTTGTGACATCTGATCAAATCAACTGGCAATCTCGTGTAAAATTGCAAGGAGTTGAACAACTATATTTAGATCACAGTATTTCCAGTACTATAAATTTACCCCGTGGAACAACGCCTGACGTTGTTGGAGGAATTTATTTAGAAGGTTGGAAGAAAGGATTGAAAGGGGTAACTGTTTACGTTGATGGCAGCCGTGATGGTGTTTTGATCACAAAATCTGATAAGCCAGGGGCAATTCTAATTGATCCAAATTCTAGACCAGAACAAGTGATCAGAATGGACTCTCCTAAACGCCCAAAAGAATTGCCTTGTGACATCCACCACTGCCAAGTAAGTGGCCAGCAGTGGATCGCTTTAGTTGGTTTATTGAGCGGAGAACCTTACGAAATGTTCGGGGGATTCAGTGAGATGATACAACTACCAAAACGATATAAGACCGGCACACTGATTCGCAAAAGTCAAGGTAAGTATGAGTTACATGTTAAAATTGATGAAGAAGATGAAATTATTGTCAAGGACATAATCAATACGTTTAATAATGCTGAATTGGCTTGGGTAACTCGTTTAGTATCTACAGCCCTTCGTCATGGGACTCCTGTCAGCTTTCTAAGTGAACAACTCAGCAAAGAGGGGAAAATTAATGATTTTAATAAGGTTTTGTCTCGCGTATTAAAAAAATACATCAAAGATGGTGAGAAGGTAAAATCTTCTGCTAAATGTGGGTCTTGTGGTAGTAACGATCTTAAGTATCAAGAAGGATGTCCTGTTTGTTTAAGTTGTGGGCACTCAAGGTGTAATTGAGATATCTTGTGTAGATAGTAGAATTAGGGTAAAAGTAGTGGTAGCTGGGTAATTTATGTCACAAAAAATTCTATTTTTAGATATTGATGGTTGTTTGAATGGTCACGAGTATGATGCAAAAGCAGAATCATCTTGGATTAAACCAGAGTGTGTAATCCATTTGAATCGTGTTTTGACATCTACTGGTTGTAATATTGTCATTTCTAGTGCGTGGCGTTACATGATACTGAATGGCGCGTGTACTCTTCGAGGATTCGAATATCTACTGAGAACACACCGTGTTCATTGTAAAGATTTATTAGTAGGAACACTCGACTTTGATGAAATTCAGGATGAGTCTGGCAGAGCCAATTTAATCAAAAAATGGGTTGAAGAACACAAGCCTATCCGATGGGCTGTGCTAGATGATTTATTATTACCAGTAAATAACTTTGTGAGAACAGCCGGAGATATAGGTTTAACTGAAAGAAATGCTGATGATTTAATAGCTTTGCTTTAATTCAAGACCTCTTGCATTTTGTTTGATCAGCGGTAACCTAGTGATAGGAAAAATATGAAAACCAAAGACAAGATAACTCTAGAAATTGACGGCTATTACAAAAAGGGAGATGATTTCGAATTTTTGTTACGGGAGTATTCTCCTCAAAAAGCTCTGGAGATGTGGGGAGAAGGATTAGTGGAGATGGGTAAAAATCTTCAACGGGCTGCAGAGCTTCTTAAGAATGAGAAGTTAGAGGCAGGGGCGGCACCCACGTTGCATGGCTCAGCAATATTGATAAGAAAATTGCAGATGAACTTCTCAAAATGACTACGTTCAGTAAAGAATTTGAATTTGAAGAGGATCAGTCCTAGACATACGCCAAGCAATAACATAAACTGCTAAACAGGAATCTAACATGCCAATAATCTACACAAATGCCTTCGTCAACGCGAATAATCCTATGCTAACTCCGGAGACGGTGCTCGACCTGTTAGACAGTTGCGCAGAGTTGTTGGCAGGAGCAGCCGCTAATTATAAGAAGCTTGCTGCCTTCCTTCGAAAAAAGAAAATAGAAATCACGCAAGCAGACGGGTTTGCATTCTGTGGCCACTTCACAGTTGATGAAATTGACGAAGGGCGGTTGAAACAGGCCGGCTTGGTTGTTGATTTAATTGAGCAGCCCGATCTCAGTAAAACTGCTGTCTTCTACACCGATAAAGAACTGGATTCCGAGATGTTGGATGATATTAGCTCTGTGCAGGAACTAATGGAATCGACTTCAGGGGCTACCCTTGAATTAATGGATGTATTAGAAGATGAGGATGAAGATCGCGTGGTCCACATTGACTTTGATCATTCTGGGTCAACAGAAGAGTTAGACAACCACGATGATGATTTAGTTGAAGGCACAGTAGAATACTGTGTTAATGATTTTCATCACGAAACAAATGACTCACCTATTGCTGCCATCAGCACTAAAAAACTTGATAACGGGCATTTTGAACTAACTTTTAGTTCTAAGGAATCTCGTTTCGATCCAGCCGTAATTTCTTTCAATCGACAAGACAACCTTTTTAAATACAAATGTGGTGATTGTGATGCTTGGCACGAAGTGGAACTGGATCAGGTCTATAGCAATCTGCAACAAGCTGCTCGTTTCGTAGGAAACATGTCGGATAGTGTTGCTCACCTTGATGATCATCTTACAACCGCACTCGGTGTAATATCTGACGACTTGAGACTACTCAAGCACTTGATAAAATTCGATTATGCAATCGAAACCGACGAAGAATCAAAATAACGATATGTTCGATTTACTAGGCTCTGCCGAAGAGAAACCTCTCGATTTATCCTATTTGTATGAAATTAGAGACGCTCTATTAGCTGCTCCTGAGTATGCTTGCGATATCGAAAGCACAGGATTCTCATTAGAAGACGATAAAATTACTATGATATCGTTTGCAGTCAAAGGCCGCGGATGGGCCTTGAGAATGACTGAGTATTCTCTTGAATTAATTAAGCAGGTGTTTGCTGAAGTTTTTGCGGACAAAAGCAAAATAGTAATTTTCCATAACGCGGGTTTCGACGTTAAATTCCTCAACTCTGTAGGTATTTTCTTTAATAACAAAATTCACGATACTATGATTTTGGCATGGCTTTATGACGAGGATAGAATTCGTTACGGAAGCTATGGTCTAAAAGAATGTGTGCTTAAAGAATTTAATTACCAAATGGCTACGTTCGCAGAGTCCACCGGCTTGTTCGGAAACATGGACGAATACTCAGCGGATGACTCTATCCAAACATTGCGTTTGTATGAATTCTATAAGCAAAAGCTCATTATTGTGGGAGTGTGGGATTGGTATTCTAATGTCGAGTATAAGGTAACCGAAGTAATCATTGAGATGGAAACTCGCGGTGTTGCATTAGATAAGGCGCAACTAAAGAGTTTGAAAGAAGAAGCTTTCAAGCAAGTAGACGAGATTGCAAAAGACTTATATAACCTTGCGGGTTATGAGTTTGATATTGGTTCATCACAACAAACCGGGAAGCTGCTATTTGATGAGCTTAAACTTGGTGCTGTTGATGGTGGTGTTAACAGATACAGCTTTAAGAATGAGTTAAGCAAGGAGTGGTCTACTAAAAACGAAGTTCTTGAGGCAATGCATCGCGATGGTATTAAAATTGCCTCTCGTTTACTAGATTATAGAGAAATAAATACGCGTCTCAATGTATTCATTAAACCTTTATATGAACGTTGCCGAACAAAATCAATTATTTACCCACGATTCATTCAAACAGGCACAGTCAGTGGTCGCCTATCCAGTAAAGATCCTAACTATCAGAACTTGCCCCGTAAAGGTGGGGTGAGGAAAGCCTTCGTTTGTCGTAAAGGATATAAGATCCTACGGGCAGACTATTCGCAAGCAGAATTGCGTTTGATAGCTCACATGAGTGGAGACTCCACCATGCTATATATTTATAAAAATGGAGGAGATATCCACAAGATGACTGCTGAAGCCTGCAAAATCTCCAGGCAAGCAGCCAAAGCCTGTGTGGCCGGCGAATCTCTAGTTCTAACGGAACATGGTTTTCTACGAATAGATGAGCTTATACAAGGACCAGATGAGCAGCCATTAGTTATAGGGATTGTTTCTGAGGACGGCGTCATTAGAAAGACTGAGTCTAGTTACAGCCCAGGAATACAGCCCGTAGTTGAGGTTAATCTAGAGTATGGCTTAAAGCTAACGGTAACACCAGATCATGAATTTATGATTATGGAAAACGGAAAGATTATTAGGAGACGAGCGGATCAATTAGCGGCTGGTGATCCTTGTGCTATTATAATAGGAAAGAATGTTCATGGCAATAATCTTGACTTGCCCATTGTGGAAATTGAGGCTGTAACTTCATTCAAAGATATGAATTTGCCGACTAAACTTGACAGCAGGATCGCTAGATTTTTAGGATATTTTGTCTCAGAAGGCCACCAAAGTCAAAATGAGGAGAGCCACGGTGATTACAATATATCATTTGGTTTTTCTAAAGAATTGTCAGCAGATTTAATACAGGACTTTGAGCGGTGCATACAAAGTGTTGTTGGTGATCGCTATTCAGTAGTGAATGGCTCCGGGGATTATATTCGTTTCTCTATTAGCTCAAAAAAATTAAGCAAATGGATGCAAGTAATAGGCAGTGGAAAGATTTCTAACCAAAAAAATATTCCTAAATGTATCCGACAAGCACCATGGTCATTAAAACGAGAATTTTTAAGAGCGTATTTCGAAGTGGACGGCACAAATAAGGCCGGGTGCGTCTCTGCTACGAGCAAATCTGAGCTATTAATAAGAGAATTACATTCCGAGCTAGCAAACATCGGAATTTTAGGCTTTATTCATTCTGAACTAAGAAATACAGACAAAGGAAAACTATTATATTGGGTTTGGTCAATTCGTAGATATTCCGATTTACAAAAGTTTGAGAAAGAAATTGGATTTATCTCTGAAACAAAGCAGGCGGCTTTACGCAAGAACTTTTTAACTTGCAAAAAAAATGAAAAAGGAAACCTTTACCTGGACGGAGTACAACCTCTTCTTGAGGAAATATGGTCTAAAGTCAAACGCCAAAAGAAGGACAAACTCAGGGAGGTTATTCGCCGCAGCGATAATAAGATTAGATTTAATGATACACGTCTCAAGCTCTTACAAGAAGAGGCGCCGGAAGCTCTAAAAAACTATCAACGAATTGGAATTTGGACAGCTAAAGTTAGGAGTGTTATACCGGCAGGGGAGGCACCGGTCTTCGACTTGTACGAACCAGAAAAGACGGCGATGGTCATCGGATGTAATATTGTTGCCGATTGCAACTTTGGTCTTATTTATCGCATGAGTGCTGCCAGGCTTCAAGGGCAATTAGCACTTGAAGGTATCAGTATCAGCATTGAGGAAGCCCAGCAGTATGTCAGGAAATACTTTCAAACATACAGTAAAATTCGTGAATACCACCAACGAGTTGAAAAGACAGTCAAACATAGACTCACCCAAGATGGTTTTGGCTGGGTTCGCACGCTGGGTGGTCGTCTTCGCAGGTTAGACAGAGAATTTTTAGAAAATCCGGAAACTTCTTACGCTGCTATCACACAAGCTATCAACACAACAATTCAAGGAGGGGTGAGTGATTTGATTAAAGTCGCGATGGTAGACATGCAAGAAGAATTTAAGAAACGTGGTTGGCTGAATCCGAGTTTAGGTATTTGGGATGTATATTTACAGGGACAAGTTCACGACGAGGTGTTCATTGAATGCAAAGAAGAGTATGTAGAAGAAGCTTCCCGTATTGTTGAATATTGCATGGTAAATGCTGGCGTCAAGTATAAGATCAAAGTACCAATGATCTCTGACGTAATGGCCGTTGATCACTTAGGCAAAGGCTAAGAGGTCTGGCCTATCCTAATCTGGCCATCCTTCTCTACTATTAAGGCCGCTTTCCAATTGGAAAAACTCCATTCGCTGCGGCCTCTAATCTCGTGAAGATTTATTATAGATGGAGGGGGATACGAAATCCTGTATCAACGCGACTGAATCAAAACGAAGGTTTACATTCATTATGTCCGTAAATCGTAAATCCGCCTCCGACAAGTATTTTTTGGCACAGTCCCATATTCTTAGCATTTTAAACAATTCTGAGAGCTTCCCTGGATTATCTGGTCGCCAGGGGAATTTAGCATTTCGCGGAGGTTAATACATTTCCGTCAAAAACTCGATCACGGGAGCAAATGATTCAGTTAATCGATTTTCTACTTGTTCTCTAAAGTATATGTAACCAGGGCCTTTGGAATTCATTCTGTCGTCAAAAGCTGCCATCAATAGAATTAGGCGATCCTCGGGCGTCGCCTGCTCCACTAATTCATTCGAAATTCTTTGTCTTGCGGTAAAAAGATTTTCAACTATCTGACCCTCGATCATTCTAATATCCTGCAATCCTACAGTAAGAGGAGCCTGACACACACTACGAATGTCACGGTTTGAATCAAAGTGATAGTGACCCGGCGCTGCTTCATTGATTCCGCGATTCCACATACGCTCGCCTGTTTGAGAGCACACTGCTGTCAAAAATGGGGGTAGCCGGATAAGGCCCCCATCTAAATTGATTCCGAGTCTTCTAGCGACTGTGTGTAGTCGTTCGTACCCAACTAAGGGATCGGCATTGAAGTCGCGGAGGGCTTTGCGGAAGCGTTCATCCATATTAAGTATTTTAGCAATTAATCATTGTAATCCGGCGGATCATACTCATATTCGTGCTGGTCATCAAAATAATCATCATTATCAGCATCTTCATCGTCAGCATCGTGGTCCTCTTCAGATTCTTCATCTGGATCTTCGTCGTCTCTTACCCCATACTCGAAATCAGGATCTTCTTCTCTTAATGATCTTCTAATACAGTTGTCGTGACTGCTATACCGCGAGCCCCGGCCTACCATGCCACCACAGAAAGCACATACGCTGGCGGCGATTGCTCCTGTGTGTGACCATCTCGGAGGACATATGTCGTGTCCACAGCAGGGTTTATCCTCGCACGATCCTGTAATTAGTCTCGGGCTTCCATCGAACGGCAAACTTATATCACTTGATAGAATTAAACAATTGCCGGTGTGAGCAGTCAGATGTCGTTCGGAATTCCTTGACTGCCACAAACCACTTTCGTGTACAACTATTTCTATATTTGCCAGCCGGATTGTGTCCGATGCAAAGTGAAAAGTGAACTTTCTCAGCAAACCCATTGGATCTGGTAGATTTCTATAATTATCAATTGTAACTTCTGGATAATCTGCTCCATACTGTGATGCCATTAAAACTATGATAGTATCTGCGCAATAATTAATTTGAATTGCGTGGTCCTTCTCTTTTTCTCCATCTTCAATCAAACGAAGTTCTCTAGCGCGATTGTGGTTGTCCGTGCCTGGTAGATATTTGTTAAAAAACTGCTCTAAGCGATGTTCCTCGGGATCAGTGTTTTCCACCTGAGCTTCAATAAATTCATCTGTAATCTCATTAATTAAATTGATGATGTGAACAAAGGAAACACCACGCACTTGAATCAGTGCGTCTTGCCGATTGTATCGTTGTTGGAGCAAATGCCGCAAATCCTGGGAAGCTGTAAGCAGGCTCAGGGGGAATCGGCTGAGTTCCAAATCTCCTGATTTAATTAAATCTGATACTAATTGTAAACCAGCACTCTGGTCACCCGTTGAGTAGGCGCGCTCGTATGAACGGCGGTCTCCATCGGGATTTTTACGTTTCCTTTTTGCCATAGAGTTATTTTAGCAAAAAGAAAAAGGCTGCGTTCATGAAGAACGCAGCCTTAGACTTTTGATTGCTGTGGGTTAATTAATCCATGCTGTTATCATAACAACCATAACCAAAATTAACATTGAAATCGTCGGACCAGAATCCGTTCAACGTGCCGAGCCCTTCTTTCGCGTAATTAAAGCCAGGAATTTGAGTTCCTGCCATTTCCATGATTAGCTCCGCAATCTGCTGGGGGTATACACGCCAAGTGGGTGAATCCTCCTCGTCCGCATCTTCGAGTTCTAAGTCAAGCTTTTTAAAATCGACGCCTATGCTCTCTAGTGCTTCCTTAATCGGAAGAGTGATATACGGATCGTCGCAATCATTGCAGACGTTATTCCACTTAGGTTTGAATTTTGCAGAGAATCTGTCACCTTTAATTGCGTTTCTATGGTGATCATGAAAAGATACGCCGCTTTTGATTACTGCATTAGCGTAGCCAGTCTTCACCGCACATTCATCGTGTGAGCACCGGAAAGCGAACAGATCACTCTTGCCATGACCGTCATCTGACCAGTCACCTATAGCTAAGATATGTTTGAAACCTAAGTTGTTCATTGTGCCTTTGTTCTCTTCAAGAGCAGCATTTTTATATCGCAGTTAAAGGACGGGGTCGCAGAAGTTGCGTTAAAAGTTGGAGTCGAACTGTGCTTCACTAATTTGATTAATATGTTGATCAGGGGCTACGATTTCAAAATAGTCGTCTGTGCCGTCGTTCTTGACTACGCCGCTGGCGCTAATGAATAACTCACTTTCATAATCATTCCAGTAGAATGCAAAATGAATCAGATCCTTGCTAACCACAAAATGCTCTGATCCACTGGGATTCTCTGCCATATCTGATGGAAGTTGAAGGGTCCTTTGTAACCATTCGCGGAAAAACTCGTCGGCGTCTCCCATCTTACCATCTATACAGACCATAGGGTGACCAGTATCTAGCGTCATTTGTTTCCTCTTCCCTTATTGTTAAGATTGCTTGAAACCTAAGTTTGCATTATTCATTATGTTTCATAACCCCCGGAGACCTTTTCATGATTCTTCTCGCAAGTGTAGCACTCAGCCCAGCGACCGGACCGAAAGTCTGCCAAAGGTGCTGGACAATGCGTCGGCACTCTTGAAGCTGATCGAATTCATCTTGTTTAAGACAGATGCGAGGCTCGTCAAATTCTTTCACATTGACCTGCTAACTCTGTCCTCTGCCATTTTCAGCCGGACTTCCATTCGACGCACTTGTTCGCGAAGATTTATGATTTCGCTACAAGCCCGAACCGTTAATAAGCTATCAGTTTCCCAATTGCGATCTGCGGATTTAATGATCAGCAACATCTCCTCGTAGCTTATCGGTGGGTTGTGCTGCGCGACCTGTATTCGCCGCTCGAAATGATCCCTATCTAAATCTGCTTTTTCCTGAGCCTTCTGTGCAGCAAAGGCTTCTAATTCGATTCTTTGCTGTTCCTGCTCTGCACAATCCTTTGGTGGGGCTCGGTGGTCATCACGCCATTTTCTAAGGATTTTAGCGTGGTCACTATAACAGTCGCCGGTGCTTTTCTCTTTGTATAGAAGACATAAAGCATCATACTCATCTTCAGCGTCGGCTATGGCTGATAAGCTGCTACCCATTGTATGCACCAAGCTCTTTTTGGGCATGGTTCTTTCCATCAAAGGACTTGATCACTTCGCGCAGTTTAACAGGTTCCATGGATACCGCGTCGTCAGCTTCGGTCACGGGTTCGATGGTTTTAATATGCACAGAACGAGTCCAGAGTTTGAATAGATTCTCTAAAGTGTCTTTGCATTTAGCTTCATCAAGTGTTTTTTGATCAAACACATGTTCTAGAAGTAGCTCTCCTCGATTCTCATAGTTTGCATTGATAACTTGAATTACAGGGCTTCCTCCGTTACTGAGCATCAAAAGAAACTGGCTTTTAATCTCACGGAATTCTTCCGTGGTTTCAATGTAACCTGACGGATGCGCCGGTTTGGCAGCGAATAGTCCCTGCTCAATACAGAAATCTGGAGTCAGGAACTCGTCGATGAAAGTAAGGTCATTGTGGGTATTTCTTACTTGCATGATTTTCTCTTTGCCAAGCCCCAGCTTCCGATCCCAATTTTTCTTCTTATCCCAATCTTCGCAGCGTTCCCATTCAGAGCCGAAAGCTCCTCTGTTCCAACGATCCTCAATATCACGGAACAGTGAAATTCCGATGCGGTAGGGATTAACAGAAGAGCCTTCGTTTGAAACTACGCCGGAGTGCATATCACAGTAATCGATGATATCGCAATCTTCTGCCAGTTCATTAGTCATCATCTTGCTGTGATGATATGAGGCCCATCCCTCATTCATTATTTTGGTCATTCTTTGCGGTGCGAAATAATACTGTTCTTCTCGCACCATTGCTAAAATATCTAACTGCCAACGTTCCAATGGGGCATGATCAACTAAAAATCCTAGTATATCACGCTCCGCTGATTCTGGGAAATTTTTTCGATTCTTCTTATTCTCTTCAATTTTTTCCTTCTGATGATCCATGAACTCTTTGGTGTTAATGTACCGATCCATGTAATCTTTTTGAATCGGTAACCGCCGGGGAGTTTCTTCATCTACCTCAGCATCCTCATCTAATGGATCAAATTTGCGCTTAATGTGAGTCAGATACGGATCAATCAGATTGTCTAAGGACATGCAGATATCTAAAAATTCTTCGACCTTATTAACTCCGTGCTTTTCAATCATACGCTTTACCCGAGTGGCATTGTTTGCCATTTGGTTAAGCATATTGCGATCCGTAGTTGAGAACCACTTATTATTTAAAAAGAAGTCTGCGTGGCCGCAGACGTGGCTCATAACTATTTTATGATCCACGAAAGAGTTGGTGTCAACAAGATACGCGTACACCGGATTTGAATTGATAACTAGTTCGTAAATTTTTGACAAGCCGTAAGTATACCGCTTGTGTAAGTTATTAAACTCCTGACCGAATGACCAGTGAGGAATTCTTTGCGGAAAGCCACCGTAAGCTGCGACAGCGTTTAACTCTCGCGGACTAATTAATAAGAACTCAATGGGAAAATGAGTAAGCCCTGCTTCCGCAGCTTTTTTGAAAACAAGGTCTTTTAGTTCTTTTAGTTCAGGAGTGAGTGTGTAGTCTTTGAAGCCGTTTCGGGTCGCCATTTAGTTACACTGTTTCTGGTGTTTAGGTTGCTGATTCTAGCCGCGGAGGTCTGCGGTCAGACTACCTCATGGTGAGGAGGGACACAAGAGAAACTTTGACTTCCTCCCACCACCCAGGCAAGCTGGGTGGGGGATTCCTGAAGAGACTTAGGTCTCATCAAGATGGTTCCTAAGAGAGTAGTGTTGACCACTCTCAGAGGCAATTAAGGCCAATCCGGCCTCTTCAATATTGTGGGCGGCATTTATATCCGCATCGTCAACAAAGTCACAACGTTGGCATCGAAACGTAGTGGATCCACGTTCTCTGCTTTTACTGGACACATGTTTACACCGGCGACAAGTTTGTGAAGAATACG
>Ga0163155_10004976_pt1 | contig 13393 bp, 11 predicted proteins | sample OliLakLV19SP4G1_FD_148611 | JGI IMG/M metagenome (GOLD analysis project Ga0163155, IMG submission 148611) | Freshwater microbial mat bacterial communities from Lake Vanda, McMurdo Dry Valleys, Antarctica - Oligotrophic Lake LV.19.SP4.G1 | ecosystem: Environmental > Aquatic > Freshwater > Lake >...
TCAGCGATGGTAGTGGTTTAGAGTTGTATGATTTTAATGCAAGAACATACGACCAGCAAATTGGAAGATTTATACAAATAGACCCAATCCCCGATGAGGGAGAACAAGAGAGTTTAACTCCATATCATTTTAGCGGAAACAATCCTATACTTTATAATGACCCCGATGGAAAATGCCCTTGGTGTGTTGTATGGTTAATCTATGAAGTTGCTTCTGCTGCTTATGATGGATATCAGGCTTACAAAACAGTAAATGATAAAAATGCATCAGGGGCTGAAAAAACGGCTGCTGTTGGTGGTGTTCTATTGAGTGCAATTTTACCAGGCGGTGGTTACGGAACTGCGGCAAAGGCAACGGTTAAAGCTGTTGATAAAGTCAATGATGCAAAGAAGGTAATCAATAAGGTAGACGAGGTAGCAGAGGGAGTAGTTTATAAGGTAAAGGGAGATAAAACTCCTTCAGGGAAGCCATATATCGGAAGTGCTGATGATTTAAAGAAGAGAGCAAAGACTGCTAAGGATGGAAGAGACAGGACAGACGCAGAAGTTGTGGGTACATATCCCAAAGGCAATAAAGCGGCACGAAAGAAAGCAGAACAGACGGCAATGGATAAAGAAGTTAAAGAACAAGGCGGTAAACCAGGGCAAAAAATTAATGAAGTGTTGGATAATAAACGTAAGGAAATAGCTGATAAAAATAGAAAGAAATATGGGCTTAACTAATACCGAAATAGCCATAAATAATAAGAAAGCTTATTTTTTCAATCAAAAAAAAGCAAATGAAAATTTCAATTTTCATGATTATGCAGTTAACAATTATAGCAAACATTTAGTTATAGAGGGGGGTTGGGATGAAAAGTTTATTTCCATATTATCTGAGGATATTGAAGCGTTGTCAGTTGTAGGGTTTGAAGATAATATTGACGTTGGTTTTATTTCTGACTACTTACCTAATATTAAGCAATTGTACATTAGCTGCAAGAGTGTCCTAAATAGTGAAAGTATTTTTTTGCTTAATAAGTTGGAGGATATTTCTTATACATGTCAAAAGAATAGCGTAGTTAAGTTTGAGCTCCCAAACACAATTAAAAGTTTTGTAGTTGATTGGAAGTCAAAATATATATTAACTAATATACCTCCTTCATTGGAGTATTTATGTATTGATGGCGGAAAAGGTTTAAACTGGACATCTTTGATTGGACAGTTAAAAAGTTTAATTAAAATAGATTTAATTAGTTGCGATATTGATAATGGTGATGTTTTGTTTTCATTGCCGAAGCTCCGGTATTTGTCTCTAACAAACTGCAAGTTTATTAGGTTTTTTAAAAATACTTCAAGTAACGATTCGATAAAATACATTTATTTGACAAAGGTGCCAGTGGAAAATATTGAGTGGGTTTCAATTTTAAATTTGCTGGATATAATTATTTTAGAAAACTGCGGTACTATAAAAGATATATTACCATTGAAAAATAAAAGAATGTTGAGAGGCGTGTCTCTGTCCGGTAACACAACGGTTTTGAATGGAGATTTGACTGTATTGGAAACTCTTACAAATCTTCGGAATGTCTTTATTGCACCTGCTAATCATTACACACACAAGAGCATATATCCATGGAATTGGAAGAACTTTAATAATGAAATTAGAAGAGTAATAGAAAGAAAATAAATTGGAAAAATATTCTATATACGAACAAAGCCCCTGCGGGGCTTTTGTTTTATACATTAGTGAGAACGTTACTCAAAGCATCCTTCATTTTTTTCTTACCGAGGAAAGCATCCAGCACCGCATAAAATGCGGTCTTTTCTTTTTTGTCCAGTTGCTCTACTAAAGACATTTTTTCCATCAAAGATTTATCAAAAGAATTTACATCATTAAAAAGTTCATCCGCTTTAAACAGGTCGGTAAGCGATACACCAAGAGCCGCCGCAATCTTAACGACAGAAGAAAAAGCAGGGTCGGTTTTACCGCCTTCAATCTTGCTGTAGTTGCTGTTATCAATCTTACAGGCTAACGCCACTTCTTTTTGGCTCATGCCTTTGGCTTCCCTTACTTTTTTAATACTGCTACCTAAGTCCATTGTAAAAAGGTTTTAAACACTAACAAAGCTATATTTTATTAGCTTATCAAACCACTTATTGAAAGGGTTGGTAAAATATATTTGGCTTATAAGCCTATTGTATTATTTTTGTGAATGGGTTTATAAACCAAAATGTTTTTTATGGCAGCAACAGATTTAAAAATAGACATCAGCAATCCTAATGCAATAACCTACATCACCGAAGAATTAGGCTTTACAATCCTGGGCGGCATCAGGATGGACGGACTGGATAGATTAAGAGTAACGATAAGAATAGAAGTTGTAAACAGAAAGTTTGAATACTACCAGAACAATCCTGAAATCGCTGCCCTGCCGGTAAACCACAACTTAGATTTATACAATGATGTGCAGGTAGAAAAATTAATCCGCAAAGCAGCAGAACGTTTAGAAGTTGGCACATTACAAATCACAAAAAGCATTGCAGACATTACAAGACAGTTGGAGCTCTACCGGTTGCAGCAGTTGGAAGAGCAGCAAACAAAATCAGAGAAGCAAAAGAAAATATTATCATCACCCGAAAGAGAAGAAGCAACAACGTTTAGCAGTGAACAAAATTTATTAAAGCGAACCAATGACCTGATAGGAAAAAGCGGGGTGATAGGCGAAGAAAAAAACAGGATGCGGATGTTCATTATTTTTTTAACGAGGCTGATGGAAAACCCTTTACACATTATCAGCTTTGGCAGCAGTGGAGCAGGTAAAAGCCACTTGCAGGAAAAAGTTGCCGAGTTGATACCCGAAGAAGATAAAGTACCCAGTACAAGTTTTACAAGCAATGCACTTTACTACATGGGTGAATACGATTTACAGCATAAAATTATTTTGATAGAGGACATGGACGGGGCAGAACCAGTACTGTATGCACTCAGAGAGTTAATCAGCAAAAAGCACATCATAAAATTAGTTCCGCAGAAAGACAGCAAGGGAGTAACCAAAACAATGGTGTTTAAAGTGAAAGGCCCTGTAACCGTTGCCGGATGCACCACAAAGGAAAGAGTGTATGAAGATAATGCCAACAGAAGTTTTTTGATTTACATAGATGAAAGCAAAGAGCAGGATGAAAAAATAATGGAGTATCAAAGAAGCATCAGTGCAGGAAAAATAAACAAGGCAGAAGAAAACCGGATAAAAGAATTTTTGCAGAATGTGCAACGCATTATGCAGCCGGTGCAGGTAATCAATCCTTATGCAGAGTTTTTAAAAATACCCGATGAAGTGTTGAAGCCAAGAAGAAGCAATGCCCATTACCTGCATTTTATAGAAGCCATCACTTTTTATAAACAGCACCAGAGAGAAAAGAAAACAGACCAGGTAACAGGAGAAATTTATATTGAAACCACATTGGAAGATATAGAAGAAGCCAATGAGTTGATGAAAGATGTTTTATTGAGAAAGGCAGACGAACTAAGCGGAGCAACAAGAAATTATTTTGAACAACTCAAAGCATTATTGCAGGAGCAGAAGCAAAGCACTTTTACCAATAAAGAAATCCGCAAAGCATTACGATTGCCAGGCACAACAGTAAGAAGGTATCACAATGAGTTATTACAAAACGGTTACATCAAATTACAGGAGAGCAAAAAACAAAAAGGTTATTGTTACGAAATAGTCTCTTACGAAGAATACAACCAACTGCAAAACAACATCACTGTTGTACTGGATGAAATCCTAAACCAGTTAAGAGCCACTAAGCCACCAGTGAGCCAAAACCAAAATGGCTCAATGAAACGAAGTACTGCAAAGGCTTTTGAAGAAGTGAGCCAATAGAATTACAAAACGCATAAGCGGTACAAAATTTATTTACATCAAATTAAACGGCAATGAAAAGATTACCCGTAACGGCTCCGCCGTACCAGTACATTGAAAAGAGTTTTAAAGAATGGTTAGAAGCGTTGGGCTACTCATGGCAGGGAGTTTATTACATGCCGATACAGATACGGGGATTATTAAACTGGCTTGAGAGGCAAAATAAAGCCCAATTAACGGACATCACAACCGAAGCTATAACAAACTACTACTATCAGGAATTAAAGCAGAGAAAGAACTATATGAGGGATGCAGGAACATTAAGCAACAAGCACCTGAATAAAAATTTACAGGCATTAAGAAAGTTCACAGAATACTTACGGCAGACAGGGAAATTACAAATCCCATTACTCAACATCAGGCAGGAAGAAATTATAGACAACAAACCAACGGTACTGACCGAAGAAGAAATAATGCAACTGTTCAAAGCAACAGAGCAACTACATGAACAAAAGAAATATCAAAAAGGCGAAACGGTTTACAAAGCATTACAGTTAAGAGATGCAGCGATGTTAAGTATTTTTTACGGTTGCGGATTAAGAAGAAACGAAGGCTACCACTTAAACATTACAGACATCCATTTAGAAAGTGCAGTGGTGCATGTAACCAAAGGCAAAGGTTATAAAGAAAGGTTTGTACCGGTGAGCAAAAAAGGAATGGAACACATCACAACTTATTTATACGATGCCAGGCCAATGCTGATTACAGACAATAAAGAAGAAGCATTTTTTTTAAATCACAACGGCAAAAGGTTGGGCGGCCAGATGCTCATGTTATGTTTACAATCACTGGCAAAGAGAACCAACGACACAGGGTTACAGCAAAAGGGAATCGGTTTACATACACTCAGGCACAGCATCGCTACACACTTACTTGCACATGGGATGGACCTGGAAAAGATAAAAGATTTTTTAGGGCATAGCAGTTTAGAAAGTACACAAATTTATACTCACTTAATAAATGAAGAAAATGAAACAAATCCATAACACCCCTTCAGGGGATGGGGGCAACAAGTTTAAAGAATGGCTAATCATAAAAGCTTACAGCAGTACAACGATTGAAACTATTATCAAAGCTGTAGAATATTTTTTGGTGTGGGCAGAGAAAGAAAACATTACAGACATCAGCGAAACCACTCACAACGATATTATAGCTTACATACAACATTACAACATCAAAGGCACAGGCAAAAAAACAATAGCTCATTACATCATGCACTTAAAAAAGTATTTTGATTGGTTAATGAGTGAAGGCGAAGTAAACGACAACCCTTGCAGCAACATAAAAATAAAAGGCATACAGCGAAAAGTTTTGCATGAAATAGTAAGCAGGGAAGAAATGGAAAAACTATACAATGATTATGCAACAGAAATCGTAATAGAAAAAACGGAAGCGATGAAATGCCCGCCGCCAATGATTATGCAGGTATTAGCCAGGAAAAGAAACAAAATTATTTTAGGGTTGCTTATTTATCAGGGCTTGCAAACCGAAGAAATTATAAAGCTGGAAATACAAGATGTGAAATTAAGAGAAGGAAAAATATTTATACCATCAGCGAGGCGAAGCAATGAAAGGACTTTGAAGTTAGAAAGCCATCAGGTTTTTGATTTACTGGATTACCTCAATGATACAAGAAAACAAATACTGCATTACAAAAGTATAACTGAACCCAACCAAAATTTATTTTTACAATTAGGAGAAGGCAAGAACAAAAGCAATATGTTATCCATGCTGCTAATGCACTTAAAGCAGATGAATGGAAAAATAAAAAACCTCAATCAACTAAGAGCTTCTGTAATTGTTGATTGGCTGAAACTATACAATCTTCGTAAAGTTCAAATCATGGCCGGGCATCGTTACATCAGTTCAACAGAAGCATACAAAGCAAATAATCTTGACGACCTCAAAGAAGATATTAAAAACTTCCATCCGTTCTAATCAACAGACTTTAGAACAAAGCCCAACGACAGAATATAAACATCAACAACAAACAAAGCCGAACAAGCCAACGCCACAGCACAGCTTACACCGCCAAAAGACAGGGCGGTGTTCGGTGTTGCAGGCAGTTTTTTTGTCATGGTTTTTGTAAGCCAGCGCAATGCAGCACATTTATTTTTTTTAAAAGACAGACAAAAAAAATAAAAGAGCTGCACCCACAGCACGAACAAAAACCCACGCCAAAAAAACTGCCTGAAGCTATGTTAACATAATGTGGCCTTATAGGTTCGCTACGCATTTTTTACCCTGGCTCATGCAAGCATGCTCTGAAAAAAATCCTATAAGACACATTATGTGTAAATAGCCAACACCGCCTCCTTCGTCGGAAGCCGTGCCGCCAACGCTTCTCCAAGCGGTGTGCAAGCACGACATTTTTTTATGCCATCTCCTTCCAGTCGGTCAATGGCAAAGCCTACCGGCAGTAAGGTGGCTTCGCCGATATTTTATTTTGAATAGAAACATTACAGAGCGAAAGTCATTAAAGGTTACCAAACCTGCCGCAGCCGCCGCAAGTCTCTAATACTTTAAAGAGTACGATGGCGGCTTTGGCTTGCAAAAAAAACTTATTCGATTGCCCTGCAAGCTGCGTTATAATTTATAGTTCATACAAGGGCAATCAAATAAGTTTTTTTCGCCGTTGTTTAACTCTCTGCAACTTTAAAGAGTGAATTATTTTTTAGCCTTCATTATTTTTTTTACAACAGCTTACACATGCAAAGGCAGGGACGACATGGGCAGCAGCACCCAGCCAAGTGCATCAAATGAGCAGGCGTACATACATGAGCAAATACATGTACCTATGTGTATGTGTGTATGAGAAAATAATTTATCTTGCAGGTAAGGCATTAAAAAAGTTCTTTGATTTTTTTGATAGATGTGTAGGGGAAAGTGGAAGTGCGGAGAAAAAGAGGCAACTTATTACACCGCCTTCGGGTTAGTTATGAGCGGCATTAGTTCTAAGGCTCTATCATTTGGAAATCCCACAAACAAATTTAAGTTCAACGGTAAGGAAGAACAAAGGCAGGAGTTCTCTGATGGCAGTGGATTAGAATGGTTGGATTATGGAGCGAGGATGCTGGATAATCAGATAGGTAGATGGATGGTTGTTGACCCGATGGGTGAAAAAGGAAGAAGATGGAGTCCATATGTTTATGCGTTTGACAACCCAATAAGATTTATAGACCCTGATGGAATGTGGGCAAGAGATAAAAATGGAAGCCTTGTAGCTGAAAAAAATGACAATACGCAAACATTAGCTAAGTTTTTAAAAGTTGAATACAAAGTAGCATCAGGCATATTGAAGGAAAATGGTTTTACTGCAAATAAGAAAGGTATTCTTAATCTTCAAGTAGGAAATACAGTAGGCTCACCGATTATAAGTACAAAGCTGGCATTAAATGACGCTGCCAAATCTGCGGTACAAGTATTAGATAAAGCTATAGAAACAAATAACACAGCAATTGGAAAATTGAAAGCTGAAGTTAAAACTTTGACGGACTCTAAAACTACGGAAGCAGAAAGATTGCAAAATGAGCAGGCTATAAGTGATGCTACTAAAGGAGACCCAAGGACTGGAAACGATGGAGGTAGAGTAGTTCGTTATGGCATGATACAAAAGGAGAATGAAAAAATAGATAAAAAAATTGGCGTGGTTGAAACAAGAATTAGCGGATTTGAAAACCAGAATAGTACCTACCAGCAAAGTATAAATACCTATCAGCAATATATTCTTGAAGAGAAGTAAACTGTATTTGGAAGAAGAGTATCAGCAATAATTAAACCTAAGCAATATGAAAAAAATTCTCTCTTTTTTAATTGAAACTATTTTTTGGATTCAATTTTTTATTACTCCACTTGGTATAGGAGCACTTATTGCAATATTTATTTACATCAGTAATGAGAAGCTACTATGGCTATCAATAACAATTACGGCAATCTCTGCTATCCTTGGAGTTGTGTATGCTGAAAGAGTTAGAAGAAAGAAGGGAACTTCCAGATATGCATCAAGAATAATTGGGACACCTGATATCTGGCCAGATGAATACCCCGAAGAAATTGAGGCCAGAGAAAAAGAGAAGCAATTAAAATTGGACAAAAAAGAAGAGCAAACCAAATAACAACAAAGCCGCAGTGATGCGGCTTTTGTATTACAGAGCTTGCAGCTTCGCCGATTTAATCAGTCCGTCAATAGTGTAAAGAATATGTTCCTTGTCTTTATCAGGCAGGGCAGAAATATCATTAAGCCTTTTAAGCATGGCGGTATCTTTTAAAGTTTTTCCTTCTGTACTCTCACCCAATAAATAACCAACAGTTGTATCAAGTATAGCAGCCATTTTTTTAACTGCTTCAATGGAAGGGCTCATCTCATCACGTTCATAACGACCGATAACAGAATGAGAAGTTTTTAAAATCTTCGCCAGTTCCTGTTGGGACAATCCTTTATCATCCCTGCACTCTCTTAGTTTTTTACCAAACGTATCCTTTGCCATAGTTGAACCTTTTAAAAGTCAGAACCACCGCTAAATGGTAGTTATTGGCAAATTTATACACCTTATCCGATAGAAAGAAATTGTATAAGTTTTGTTAGTTGAATTGCATCCGCTACCTTTGAACCTTAAACGGTTCAAAAAAATATTTTTTATGCAGCAATCAATCAACACGGCAAACCCCGAAGCCATCACTTACACAACGGAAGAAATCGCTTACACAATTTTAGGCGGCATCCGTCTGGAAGGATTAGACCGGTTGAGAGTAACAATAAAAATCGAAGTCGTTAACCGGAAGTTCCAGCACTATTTAAACAATCCTGATATAGCAGCTTTAGCGATACGGCAGAACTTAGATTTATACAGCATTACACAAGTGGAGAAGTTAGCCAGGTTAATTGCAGACCGGTTGGAAGTTGGAGTAACAGCAGTGAGCAAAGATTTATCAGACATTACGAATGAGTTAGAAAGATACCGGCTGCAACAAATAGAAAGCAAGCAACAGGAACAAAATAAAATCATCCGGCCATTAACAGAAGCAGAAAGAGAAGCAGCGATAACCTTCTTAAAAAAAAAGAATTTACTGCAAGCTACTAACGAACTCATAGGAAAATCGGGCATTGTAGGCGAAGAACTAAACAGGCTTATCATGTGGTTAATTTACACATCAAGAAAAACAGCGAAGCCTTTACACATTATCAGCATGGGCAGCAGCGGCACAGGCAAGAGCCACCTGCAGGAAAAAGTTGGCGAGTTGATGCCTGATGAAGATGTAATAGAAATTACAGCACTGACAGAGAATGCTTTTTACTACTTTGATAAAGCAGAGTTAGGGCATAAACTTATTTTGATTGAAGACCTTGACGGGATACTGGCGGCACTGTATCCACTCAGAGAATTACAAAGCAAGCAGAGAATAAGTAAGACCGTAACCATCAAAGATAAAAACGGCATGACCAAAACCATACATCTAAAAGTTTATGGCCCGGTGTGTATTGCAGGTTGCACCACAAAAGAAAGTTTGTATGAAGATAATGCCAACCGATGTTTTTTAATTTACTTAGACGAGAGCAGCCAGCAGGATGAAAGGGTAATGGACTATCAAAGAAAAATAAGTGCAGGTAAAATAAATACAGATGATGAAACCCAGGCCAGACAGCTATTACAGAATGTACAAAGAATATTGCAACCAATAACAGTAATCAATCCTTACGCTGAATTATTACAGATACCAAAGGAAGTTTTTAAGAAAAGAAGAACCAATGCACACTACTTAGCCTTTATAGAAGTGATAACTTTTTACAATCAGTATCAAAGAAGATGGACGGATGGCGATAGCGGCGAAATCATTTATGAACCAGACGGCGGCAACATTCCACCATCAGGCAACAGTGCTTTTATAGAAACAACGATTGAAGATATAGAAGAAGCCAATACATTACTAAAGCAAATCCTTTTAAGAAAAAGCGATGAACTGAATGGAGCTTGCAGAAATTATTTTGAAGAACTCAAAGCATGTTTAGAAAAAAATAAACAAACATCCTTTACAAATACATCCATCCGCAATCAATTAAGAATACCCATCAGCAGCGTTAAAAGATACCATACAGCTTTGTTATCGGCAGGGTTGATACGGAAGATAGAGAACAGAAATACGAAAGCCTGTCACTTTGAAATCATCAGCAAAGAAGAATATGCAAAACTGCAAACCAGCATCAACACTGCATTAGACGGAGCATTACAAAAAGTAAAAGTGCATCAGCCCAACGGTTCAACATCAGCCCACAAACAAAATGAGCCGAAAAAAGTTAGGAAAATCAAAGAGTTACAACAGCAGCCCACCGAAGTTTAGAAACACATACCGCAACAAAAAAATATTGAGACATGAGACAACTTGTTTTACACAGTGAAGCATACCGCTACATTATTGCCAGCTTCAAAGAATGGCTGCAAACATTGGGGTACAATGGACAGACCGTTTACCAGTTACCGAATTACATACAGGAATTTTTATTCTATGCAGAAAGCAAAGGTTATGCAGGGCTTTATCAAATCAATAACGACTTAATTAAAGAGCATTACTACAAGCTGAAAGAACGAACCAACAAGAGAAGAACCGGAGGATTAAGCAACTCTTACCTGAATAAGCATTTACAGGCACTGCAAAAGTTCGGTGATTACCTGCGGCAGAATGGAAGATTGGTTTTACCAAAGCTGGACATACAGAACGAAGAAGATAACAGAGAAATCATTGACATACTAACACAGGAAGAAATAAAATTGATTTTTAAAATTACTTATCAGCTATACGAACAAAAGAAAAATGATAAAGGCATTGTGTATTACGAAGCGATGCAGTTAAGGGACAGGGCAATGCTTACAGCGTTTTACAGTTGTGCCTTACGAAGAAATGAAGTTTACAACTTAGATATTAACGACATCATTTTTGAAAAATCAATCCTGCATGTAAGGAAGGGAAAAGGTTACAAGGAAAGAGTTGTACCCATCACCAAACAAAGTTTACAACACTTAGAAAATTATTTATACGATGCCCGACCATACTTCTGCAATGATAAGAACGAAGCATTTTTTGTAACACACAGCGGAAAAAGATTAGGCGGCCAGCAAATGCTTTTACGATTAAATACACTGATACAATTAACAGGCAATGCAACCTTACAAAACAAAGACATCCATTTACACAGCTTGCGGCACAGCATTGCAACACACTTACTGCAAAACGGAATGAAGTTAGAACGGATAAAAGATTTTTTAGGACACAGCAGTTTAGAAAGCACACAGATTTACACACACTTTTTAGAAACCGAAAATCAAACCGAATATGAATACAACATACAATTATGACAAGTTCAAAGAGTGGCTGATATTAAAACGATACAGCCCTGCAACAGCAGAAACAACAGCCAGAGTAGTTGAATACTTTAGAAGTTGGGCAACAGGTGAAAGCATTACAGAGTTGGAAGAAATAAGTTATCCCGATGCTATGATGTTTATAAGTTGGAGCAGCAAACATGGAGCATCACAAAAGACGATAGCAAATTATTTACTCCACATCAGAAAGTTTTACCAGTTCTTAATGAGTGAAGGAACAGTAAATGAAAATCCGGTTGCTCATATAAAAGTGCAGGGCATCAAAAGAAAAGTGTACCATGATATTTTAAATGTGGAAGAACTGCAAACACTTTACAAAATTTATCCTGTAACCATCGAAGTAAATAAAGCAATGCCACCACAGCAGAAAAATATTTTATCAAGAAGAAGAAACAAAGTGATATTAAGTTTACTCATTTACCAAGGATTAAGAGTTGAAGAAGCGGCAGCAATTAATTTACAGGACTTGCAGTTGAGAGAAGGAAAGATAACGATACATGCACAAAGAAGAACAGCAGCCAGGACAATGAAATTAGAAGGCCACCAGGTTTATGAGTTGATGGATTATATACATGAAATCAGGAGACAGTTTTTAGAAGTTCATGGCACAACAGACAAATTATTTTTACAATGGCAGAAAGGAGAAAACTTTTACGGCATTACCCAAATGATGTTATCACACTTACGAAAAATAAACAGCAGAATAAAAAACTTTGACCAGATAAGAGCCAGTGTAATTACAGCATGGTTAAAGCAATATGATTTACGAAAGGTTCAATACTTAGCCGGGCATAAATATGTAAGTTCAACAGAAGAATATAAAGCAAACAACATTGATGAACTACAGGACGACATAACAAAGTTCCATCCACTTTAACGAAATAAACTTTAGAACAAAGCCCGGCGACATCAAAGAACATCAGCAACAAAGCAAAGCCAGACATCCCCACCCACCGGCACGGCTAAGGCTTGAGCCAACACACAGAACCCACAGCACACAAGCCTTTTGCGGTGTTGCAGTCAGTTTTTTATGTCATGGTTTTTGCAGCCGGCACACTTGCACTACTTTATTTTTTTGCAAATGAAATCTATAGTTTTAAAAATGTATTTGCAAAAAAAAATAAACAAGTGCAGCCAACGCCACGAAGCAAAAAGCCACGCCAAAAAAAACTGCCTGAAGCTAAATAACATAATGTGGCATTATAGTATTTTTTAGCCCGGCTCATGTAAACATGCTCTGAAAAAAATCCTATAATACACATTAATGTTAAATAGCCAACACCGCAACAACAAAAAAAATAAAGCTCGGCCAGGCAGCTATGAGTTTTATTTTTTTTGTTGAAGCCGTGCCGAAAGACAACCAACGCTTCCCCAAGCGGTGTGCAAGCACGACATTTTTTTATGCCATCTCACTACGTTCAGTCAATGGCAAAGCCTACCGGCAGTATGGTATGCTTCGCATTGCATTTTATTTTTTGATGGTTGATAGTTGAAATGTTTTTACTGATTAGCAAAAAGCGTAGCCTGCCGCAGCCGCCGCAACAGTCGTTATAATTTAAAAAGTATTATGGCGGCTTTGGCTTGCAAAAAAAACTTATTCGATTGCCCCGGAAGCTGCATGATAATTTATAGTTCATGCAGGGGCAATCAAATAAATTTTTTTCGCTGTTGTTTAACCCTCTGCAACTTTAAAGAGTGAGTGAATTATTTTTTAAGCTTCATTAAATTTTTATAACAGCTTACACAGGCGAAGGCATAGCTTGCCCCGAACATCGGGGGACGACATGGGCAGCAGCACCCGGCCGCAGTGCATGACATGAGCAGGTGTACATGAATGAGCAAATACATATACCTGCAAGCATGTGTGTATGAGAAAAAACTTTATCTTTAAGCCTTATAAAAAATGGGTTGTTTAAAAATACCATACCACGAAAAAAATGTACCAAGTTCTTTAAGGGTAGCCTATAAGAATTTTGCAAACAGCCCGGAAAAAAGGTCTAAGTACTATCCATTCGGGTTAGTTATGAGCGGCATTAGTTCTAAGGCTCTATCATTTGGAAATCCCACAAACAAATTTAAGTTCAACGGTAAGGAAGAACAAAGGCAGGAG
>Ga0163155_10004980_pt1 | contig 13386 bp, 10 predicted proteins | sample OliLakLV19SP4G1_FD_148611 | JGI IMG/M metagenome (GOLD analysis project Ga0163155, IMG submission 148611) | Freshwater microbial mat bacterial communities from Lake Vanda, McMurdo Dry Valleys, Antarctica - Oligotrophic Lake LV.19.SP4.G1 | ecosystem: Environmental > Aquatic > Freshwater > Lake >...
CTGTAGGCAAGCTGACCCGGCTGACCTTGCCGTATTCAGCAAAAACTTCGCGCAAATCGTCTTCAGTAGCCTGAAAAGACAGGTTGCCAACGTAAATAGTCACGATCCTCTCCAAACCTTTCTCGTGGGGGCCAATTCAATGGAACCAATGGAGATTGCAGCTGCGATAACCAACTATTCCCTTAACTAAACATTACTTGGCTGTAATCATAGCTGATCTCTTAATAAATGGCAGTATCATGTCATCAAAACGTATGTATTTCTGGCAAGAATTTCTTCCAATTTCCAGCTAGACCAAATTGATTCACTTGTTGCCAGCGCTCTAGGTAGAGTAGGATTACTAAGATTTGAAAAAATGGCACTAAATACAGCATTTTATGCGCTGAGATCAATGACCTAGCTATTGTCGGACTTTTGGCAAAAAGCCGAATTTGATTGATAGCTTCAACGTGATGTGATGTACTAGACTTCCTCAGAATAAGCAGAGATGGGAGAATGAAAAGCCCAGGTCGCTGGTACAAATCTACGATTACGGGTTCGCTATGGCTAAAATCCAGCCTCCGCAGGCTGATGACTCATTAACCTGACGATTTTCCTGATTTTTGCAGAGGTCTATTGAGGATGAGATTGACACAGTGGTTTGCTCGCCTAAATTTGCCCCAGCTTTTGAACGGTCGCTTGGTGCTGCTGGCGATCGCCTTTCTGACTGGGTTGCTCTTGGTATTCGGTCCTTTGAGGGAACGCTTCATGCGTCCTGCTCTGAGCCTGTTGAGCGATCCGTTTCTGCAATTGCCGACAGCGACATCGGTGCGGGTGGTTTGGTTTACCGAATTTGCGGGCGATCGCCACACTGTCACCTATGGGGTGGGGTTACAGCAAACCGCAACCGCCGCTACCCGCAAACTCAGCCAGGTGCAAGAAGATGCAGAGTCAAAAGTGGGTCAGCAGACGGAGGATGACAGCGTTTATGCCAAACCCACCAAGCGCGATATTTGGCGGCACGAGGCTGAAATTACGGGCTTAACGCCGGGGCAACGGGTGCCGTATCGCGTTGCTAGCGCAACACCTGACGGGCTATCGGTGAATAGCCAGGAGTTTACCCTCGCGCCGCTACCTGTCCCCGGCACAGCGCTCAAAATTTTGCTGACTTCCGACCACCAGTTGATGCCTATGACAGCGGCTAACTTACAAAAAGTAGTGGAAACGGTAGGGCAGGTAGATGGTGTGTTTCTGGCGGGTGATCTAGTCAACATTCCCGATCGCGCCTCCGAGTGGTTTGACGATAATCGGGGCGGTGCCTTTTTTCCCTGCTTGCAAGGACGCGCTCACTACGATCTGGAACGCGATGGTGTGACGACTCGCTACAGCGGTGGAGCGATTATTCAATATGCGCCGCTGTTCCCGGCGGTGGGCAACCATGAAGTGATGGGGCGCAGATTCACCAATCAGAACTTGGGCGATCAGTTTAACGATCCCTATCCTCGTGCGGCAACAGACGCGTTGTATGCTCAAAAAGCAGCAAGCCTGAACCCCAATAACGATGCTACGGTACAGGCAACCTGGTTAAAGCAAAATACATTTAATAGTGACACCTACGAAGAAATTTTTAGCCTGCCCGAAACCAGTCCCGGTAGCAAACGCTACTATGCCGTTACCTTTGGCGATGTGCGGCTGATTGTGCTCTATGCCACCAATATTTGGCGATCGCCTAGCCTAAATGCCAGCACTAAGGGTCGATATCGTGAACGAGATGACGACCTGGAAAACCCAGAACGGTGGGGCTACGGGCAACATATTTTTGAGGCGATCGCTAGCGGGACACCGCAATATAACTGGCTACTAACCGAGCTGAACAGCCCCGAATTTCAGCAGGCCAAATACCGACTGGTGATGTTCCACCATCCGCCTCATTCCCTAGGCGACAATATTGTTCCGGCCTATAGCGATCCGATACAGATCATCGATCGCTTCCCCAATGGCCAAATCAAAGCCGTGCGGTATGAATATCCGCTTCAAAATGACTATCTGATTCGCGATGTCATGCCTGTATTGGATGCCGCCGGAGTTCAGCTGGTTCATTACGGACACTCCCACCTGTGGAACCGCTTCATCAGCCCTACCGGAATGCACTTCCTCGAAACCTCCAATGTGGGCAATACCTACGGTGCATTTTTAGCTGAAACCCGTCGCCCCATTCCCATTGGGTTTAACGAAGTGTATGCCGCCACAGGCGATCCAAATGGGTTAGAACCCATTGTGCCTGCGATCGCCCCGCTGCTAGATCAAAAGGGTACCGCTCAACCTTACATTGCCAGCAATGACCACACCATTTTTAGCATTTTCGATACCGGAACCGGAACCGTTAGCAGCTACTATTTTGACACCCGCCAGCCCGCCTCCGCAGTCGTTAAGTTTGACGAATTTCAATTAAAATGAGCGGCGATCGCCCCTGTGACGGCAACTAGCGTAATCAGTAATGGCAACGGGGTAAAAACTGTCATGAAATCGAAATTTCCATTATCCCATCATCTTCCAAATAAGACGACCAATTTTGGTTCTATGCCTGTTCTACATCAGAGTGTGAATTCTTGAATAAGAACGGTGGGCTTTGATGGTAGGCACTGAGCGAGATTGAGTAAAATTTAATTATAAATATAGCTAATATGGCGCAGCAATAACCTCTTGAGATAGCCCTTGTTCCTCCCCAATAAGTCGTCAGCAGTTAAGTAGTTTGACGGAAAGAATCTAAAACCTATGCTTCCCGTGTAGTCGGCGATACCGGGTTTTGAGTTTTATTTTTATGTTGCACTTAATTAATGACGTACTCTCAACCAGAACAACTTTATCCAAATTTGAAGCCTAAGGTGATTGCGCCCTTTGTCTCCGTCGTTGTTCCGGTTTACAACAATGCTGAACATCTGCAAACTTGTTTGGCTGCGTTGGAGCGACAAACCTATCGGAGCGATCGCTATGAAGTTATCGTGGTTGACAACGGCTCTGATCCAGACTGCAATATTGCGGCGATCGCTGCCACGTTTAATCATGTCGTGATCACTGAAGAATTAACCTCAGGTTCTTACATCGCCCGCAATAAAGGCATTGCGATCGCAACTGGGGAGATTATTGCCTTTACTGATTCCGACTGTATTCCCACTCCTATGTGGTTAGAAAAGGGAGTAAACCACTTATTGAACAACCCAGAATGTGGTTTAGTTGCAGGCAGAATTGATATTTTCTTCCAAGATCCCGCACACTTCAGTGCCATTGAATTTTACGACGGGGTGACCATGGGCTTTCCCCAACGAGAATTTCTAGAAAAACGCAGAGCTGGATTGACGGCCAATGTCTTTACCTGGAAGCGGGTGATTGATCAGGTAGGCGCATTTAAAGGGGAGATTAAATCCCATGGCGATTTGGAGTGGGGGAAGCGGGTTTTTGCCTCTGGATATGCGCAAATTTATGCAGATGATGCTTGTGTTGGGCACCCAGCCCGACATTCCTTTAAGGAATTGCTGAACCGAGCCATTCGGCTAGCGGGAGGGTCTTATGATTTGCATGTTAAGCAAGAACGCTCACTCTGGCGGCGGAACAAAAAGTTTCTCAGGCTGCTAGCAGATGATCTGATCTGTCATCTGGGCAAAACCGTTGCAGACACCATCCGGGATAGCCGATTGCACCCTTTAGATAAGAAATTGAAAGTTTTAGGACTGGTTATTTTGATGAAATATGTCACGGCCCTAGAAAAAATTCGGCTTAAATGTGGTGGAAAATCGCGCCGATGAGCAGATTTAGTTTCAATGGGCTGGAGATAGCAACTGTTAAATCCCAACTTGCGAAGAGTCCGGAGTTTTAGCTTTTAGATGGGAAGCCCCGCATTCTACCTGTACCCAGGTGAGCGTCGGGATGAGAGGCGCGTCAATCGATGGGGTTCAATACCCCGGAGATTGACAATCTCCTGATCAACTCACGAAGGACTTCACTGCGCTGCCTTTTCTTGCTCTCACAATACTTTTTCAAGTGTTCAAACTCCTGTTCAGTTACACGAAAATTAACTTGAATCATGGGCTTACTCTGTATAGCTGCGCGCTACAATAGTAGCATGAGAACCGCCTATCAGTACCGCTTACGTCCAACACCTAGCCAAGTCGCCACCATGAGCGAATGGTTAAATCTGTTGCGTCGTCAGTACAACTATCGGCTGGGTGAGCGGTTCGATTGGTGGGAGCAAAATCGCTGTGATGTGAATGCCTGTCCGTTAATCTGTCATCTCCCAGAGCTGAAAGATAATCCTGATTTCTTTTCCCAGAAACGCGGCTTGGTGATCTCCAAAACGTTGTTTCCTGAATACCAACAGATTCATTCTCAAGTGCTTCAAAACTGCATAGAGCGGGTGAAGAAGACGTTTGATAGGTTTCTGTCAGGCGATTCTAATGGCAAAAAATCAGGTAGACCTAGATTCAAGGGAATGGGGCGATATCACTCATTCACATTCCCGCAGGTCAAGCAGGATTGCCTTAACGGTAAGTTCATCACCCTGCCTAGTTTCGGTAAGGTAAAGCTGATTGTCCACCGTCCGATTCCTTCAGGCTTCAAAATCAAAACGGCGACCATTATTCAAAAAGCAGATGGCTGGTACGTGATTCTGAGTCTTGAGGATAGTTCGGTTCCCGTGCTTTCTCCAGATCTGCCCACGATGGATAACACCATCGGGATTGATCTGGGATTGAAAGCGTTCCTGGTGGACGATGCAGGCGCGGAGGTGGCAATCCCTCAGTTCTATCGCAAAGCGCAGAAGCGTTTGAAGCGGGCGCAACGTTCCCTCTCTGGCAAAAAGAAGGAGTCTAACCGTCGCAGAAAAGCGGTTAAGCGCGTCGCTAGGTTGCACCTCAAAGTCGCCAGTCAGCGCAAAGACTTTCACTACAAGACAGCTAAAAAGCTGATCAACAAAGGAAAGAATATTGGGCATGAAGCGCTCAATATCAAAGGACTAGCGAAAACTCGCATGTCCAAGTCTGTGAACGATGCCGGATGGGGTACGTTCCTGCTAATTCTCTCGCTCAAAGCTGCAAATGCTGGACTACAGACAATCGCTGTGAACCCAAACGGTACGACTCAGGACTGTTCAAGCTGTGGGGTTAAGGTTCCAAAGACGCTCGCTGACAGATGGCATTCTTGCCCTCATTGCGGCTGCGAATTGGATCGTGACCATAACGCAGCAATCAATATAAAACAAAGGGCGGTGGGTCATCCCGTCCAAGCTCTCCGAGGCGACCGGAATACCGAGCCTGTGAAGAGAGAAGCCCGCGCTGTAGCGTAGCTCAGCGTCGGGAGTGTGTCACGAAGGTTGTCTGTCAACTCAGTATGGGTGTCATCGTTGGATAGATATTAATAAATTAGATGAGTATTAAACAAAAGGCGGTGAAGGGGGCTGTCTGGTCTGCTATTCAGAGCGGTGGTAGTCAGATAGGATCTTTGCTCGTTTTCTTTTTGCTCGCGCGTTTCTTAACGCCAGAAGCTTTTGGTTTAGTGGCCTTGGCCAATGTCTTCCTCACTTTCATGCAACTTGTTTTGGAGCAGGGATTTAGCCAAGCCATCATTCAACGTCAGGATTTGGAACCAGAACACTTGAATACTGCCTTTTGGCTGACGCTGTTCAGTGGCATGATCCTGGCTGTCGTGGGAGTAGTAGGCGCTGGTTGGATTGCTGGGTTATTTGGGCAAGTTGCTTTAGTCCCGATTATTCGATGTTTTTCGTTGATCCTGGTAATCACATCGTTGGCTCGAGTTCAACAAGCCATCCTGGAGCGACAGTTTAACTATAAAGCGATCGCTATTCGCAGAATCCTGGCCACTTTTATTGGAGGAGGTGTTGGTGTACTTTTGGCATTTCTGGGCTATGGGGTGTGGAGTCTGGTGGCTCAACAGTTCGTTTTTGAAGCCGTCGGTACATTAACGCTATGGGTCTATAGTGATTGGCGTCCCGGCCTAAAAATTTCCAGGCGGCACTTCCACGATCTATTTGGGGTTGGCAGTTACATTATGGGGTTCAATTTCCTCAGTTTTTTTAACAACCGATTTAATGATTTTTTAGTGGGGTACTTCTTAGGTACAGAGGCATTAGGCTACTACAGCGTTGCATCTAAGGTACTGAATGTCATGACGGATTTGCTAGTCAACACCAGTCGCGACGTATCGTTGCCAACCTTCTCGCGGCTGCAAGCAGAGCCTGAACGCTTTCGTCGAGCACTTTATACAGTAACCCAATTAACGTGTGCGATCGCATTTCCTATATTTTTGGGTGTAGTAGTGCTAGCCCCAGAGCTTGTTATTTTCCTGTTTGGGGAAAAGTGGCTACCGTCTATTCCGATTATGCAGGCGTTGTCATTTGTCGGGATTGCGCGGGCTGTGACCTTTTTCCAAGGCTCTGTTTTTGTGTCAATGGGTAAACCATCCTGGTGGTTAATGTTAAATGTCCTGAATGTAATTCTCAACTTAATCGGATTTTTTATCTCGTTCCAATGGGGCATTTTTGCCGTTGCCGTCGCATCCTCAATCCGTTCTTTTTTAGTATTTCCAGTCGGTCAGTGGGCGGTTAGCCGGTTAATCCATCAAGATATACGAACTCACTTACACGCATTTATAGCGCCTCTTGCTAGTGCTCTGGCGATGGCAACAGCACTTTTAGTAATCAAACAGCCTTTGATTAGGCTGCTAAATCCTTTGGAGTTGATCATCGTGAGTATAGTATTTTCCCTGCTGATCTTTCCAGTCGGGCAGTGGTCAGTCAGTCAGTTAATCCCTAAAGATATACAGATCTACTTCCATGTATTTATCACTCCCCTGATCGGTGCCGTGACCATGGCAACAGCTCTACTGGTGATCAAATATCCGTTGGCTGAGCTACTGAGTCCTCTGGGATTGATCGTTGCGAGTACCGGATTTGGAGCGATAGTATACGTTTCCATGATTCGACTGACGGCCCCAGCACTATTTCAACAGGTGCTAGATATGATTCAGGTCGCGGTTTCCCGAGCAAAGCCTAAGCAGAACGAATCGTAATCGACCACCGGACGTCGTAAAATGTAAGCTCGTAAAATGTAAGCATAGTATCCCTTTAGAAGCATATTGTTCCTTTATGAAGAACAATCTGCTTCGGATCAGCAGCGTGGTGAGCTAAGACTTGTGGTACATCTTCCTGCTTGGGTTTGACCAGCGCCAACCAAACATCCTTGCACCCTATTTTTGGATAATGAAACTAGATGCGCTTAGACTGGGTGCGCCGGTGAAGGTAGCAAACTGTGCGCCATCGCCTAAACCATCGGCACTACCGTTTTGGTTATAGAACAGGTTGCCAGTGCCAGTACTGTAGACAATTAATGCGGTACTAAAGGCAGCGTCGATGTCATTGGCCACCGTTGCGAATTCGCTACCCAGGTTAGCCTTGGGCTGAGTCACCAACGATGTAAACGCAGTTCTATCTAACACCAATTTGTCGCTTTGAGGGCGGAACCCAGTAATCGTATCTAGCCCCATTTGGCTAAAACTCACCCCTGCAGACACCTCAAACAAAAAGCGATCGGAACCTCCTCCGCCAACGAGCAGGTCATCATCCCACCCGCCGTTGAGCACATCCTTGCCTCCCTCACCCTTTAGCGTGTCCTTACCTACGCCCCCATTCAGCTTATCCTTACCTTGCCCACCCCGCAGTACATCGTTGCCGCTGAGACCACTGATCTTGTCATTACCCCGCTGGGCATTGATCACATCATTAGAGAGATCAAATCCCTTGACCTTGTTCTTCAGATCATTCAGAAACGTAACAGAGTTCTTGGTAAAAATTACTCGTTGTTTTGATTTGGCATCAAACACATCAAATTGGTCTTCAATCTGGCTTTGTCCCGTAAAAAGAATGTTGCCAGCGTCCGCAGCAGCACCGTTTGACTTACGGAGATTGTCTAATCTATCAACTCCTACCTGTTTGAGGATGGCTCCTGTCCTCGGAACACCTTCAAAACTAACTTTGACATCTTTCCCGACATTAGTGAGCCGGAAGTTTTGAGCTGTTAAGCCAACACCCTCAAAACGCAGAACATCGGCCTTGATAACTCTACCTGTAGCTGGGTCAGATCCGGTTCCGACGCCCGTGAACCCTATAATGGTATCGATACCGTCTCCTAAATTAATCACAAATATATCATTGCCGACAGTGTCAACCAGGATATCGTTGCCCTTGTCGCCGGTGATGGTATCGTTACCAGCTTTTCCATTAATTGTGTCGATGCCGTCGGTGCCTACAAGGATATTGTTTTTAGCCGTACCGTTGATGATTGCCATGAGTGTATAGTGCAGTGCAGTGCAGATAGAAAATGCAGGTAGAGAAGAGGGACGAAGGTCACAGGAAGGGGTTAATCTAACTATCCGTATCCGTGCTTGTTGCCGATTTTGACCTGTGAATGTGCAACACGCGCTCGCCATCAAAACAAGAAAAGTAAGATCTACCTAGGGAGTTTGCTGTGTTCTGTCTGGGCTAAAGTTTTTTGGAGCGAAAAAACCAGCAGTCAAGAGAGTTGTCGCTGCGGTTACGGGGTAGATAGTTACCTATCCCCAGTTCTAAGCGGCTGTGGGTAGATGGCACCTAGACTGAAACATTGAAAATAAATCACCCCTGCTGAAAGTGATCATTTCTATATTGGTCTAGTTGAATTTACGGCTCTAGCTCATCCGTTTCAGAACACTATTCAATAGATTTACTTATTATTTATACTGGTTTCATCACACCTTTACGGTTAAGAGGATGTTTAAAAAGTAGTCTGCTGTGATTTTAGGCACCTGTTGATCCCCCTAGCCGCCTTAAAAAGGAGGGAACTGGATTCAAAGTTCCCCTGTTTAAGGGGGATTTAGGGGGATCTAAAACGTTTTGCTACTAACAATCAGACTTTTAAAACATCCTCTTAGGCCGACACTTGTGGGTTTCACGCCATCAGATAGGAGACCGCTTTGACTCGATCAACGTCCCATCCATCCACCTCCGTCAATTTTATTTTAGAGATACCTGCGCCCGGTAGCCTGGATGTGCAGTGGATTCATGGCTCTATCTCACCAAAACACAACACTGATCCTGAAATCCAGGTTCATGCTTACAACGAGCACACCTACATCCTGCGGCAAAACATGGCGGTGCACTATGAAGCCCCCTTTTTGTTTCTGCTGTTTGGCAACGATCGCGCCATTTTACTCGACACAGGGGCAACGCGATCGCCTGATTTCTTTCCGTTGCGTCACACCGTCGATACATTAATTGAACAGTGGTTAGATAAAAATCCCCGTCCATCGTACTCATTGGTGGTTGCCCATACTCATCTGCATCGAGACCACTTTGAAGCAGATGCACAATTTGTTGATCGCCCCAATACAGCAATGGTAGGACGGAGCTTAGCTGCTACCCTTGAATTTTATGGATTTCAAGACTGGCCCAATGATATTGTGCCGTTTGATTTAGGTGGGCGAGTGCTGCAAGTGATGGGAACCCCTGGGCATGAAGATGCTGAGGTTTCGATCTACGACCCCTACACCCAACTCTTCTTCACCGGAGACTTGCTCTACCCTGGCCGTCTCTACATTTGTGACTGGGATGAATTTTGCAGCAGCATTGAGCGGATGATTGCGTTTACCGATACTCATCCAGTGACATACCTGCTGGGGTGCCATGTGGAGATGTCGATTTACCCTCGCTTAGACTATCTGATTCGCACCAACTACCAACCCTACGAATGCCCCTTGCAGATGACAGTTAAGCAACTGCATTCTGTGCGAGACGCGATCATCCAAGTAAACGGTAAGCCAGGAATCTACGTGTTTGATGACTACATTATCTACAACGGCATTCCCGATCGCTACTTCAGTTACGAAAACATGGATCCCAATGCCGCCCCCGGAGACCTCCGCCCAACCTGAATGAATCGGGTGGCTCTACTTTTGAGGGGTCGGTTACACGAAAAGCGATGTTCTAAGTTCAAAGTTCTAAGCTCTAAGTTCTAAGCTCGACTGGTAGAGGGCGATCGCCTGCTTGTTACCTCGGGACTGCCACACTGCCCAACAATGCCCGAATCACGCTGTCCATTTGCAGTCCATCGAGTTGGGCTTCGGGGCGCAAGATGAGGCGGTGGCGCAGCAGGGGCAGGGCGATCGCCTTAATATCGTCGGGGGTGACGTAGTTGCGGCCATGCAGCCAAGCGTGGGCTTTGCTGGCCTGTAGCCAAGCGACAGCGCAGCGGGGAGAGGCTCCGAGCGCCAGGTCGGGATGTTGACGGGTACGGTGGGCGATCGCCAGCAGATAGTCGAGCAACGCATCGGTCAGCTGGATGCTGCGGACTTGCTGACGGGCTTGCAGCACCTCGGCAACGCTCATCATCGGTTTGAGATTGGCTAAGTCTAACCGCCGGGTTTGCTGGCCAGTCTGGGCATTCAGCAGCATTTGCTTTTCGGCCTTGGCATCGGGATAGCCCACCACCAATTTGAACAAGAAGCGATCGAGCTGCGCTTCGGGCAGGGGGTAGGTGCCTTCAAACTCTAAGGAATTTTGCGTAGCAATCACCCAAAATAAATCTGGCAATGGCAGGCTTTCGCCGTCTAGCGTCACCTGCTGCTCTTCCATCGCTTCTAATAGGGCGGCTTGGGTTTTGGGCGGGGTGCGGTTGATTTCATCGGCCAGCAGCACTTCTGTAAAAATAGGGCCGGGTTTGAGCGAAAAGTTGCGGGTGTTGAGGTCGAAAATATTGGTGCCCAAAATGTCGGAGGGCAGGATGTCGGGGGTGAGCTGAATCCGCCGAAAGTCTGCCTTGACCAACTGTGCCATTACCTTGACCAGCAAGGTTTTCCCGGTGCCCGGTACGCCTTCTAAAATGACGTGGCCGCCGCACAGCAGGGCAACTAATAGCTGCTGCACCAGGGCAGTTTGGCCGACCACAATGGTGCCCAGTGACTGGGACAGTCGGGCGAAGTTGGCAGTAGCATCGGTCATGGGCAAGTGTCTCCGGCAATAAATGGCTGGGTGGAATTGAGCGCAGAAGACTCTCATCCCCAGTCCTTCTCCCGAGGGAGAAGGGAGCAAAAGCCTAAAGCCCTCGCCCCAGGGAGAGGGCTTAAAGCCTTCGGCATCCATGAAAAGGGTGAGGGCAACTCAGGGCAAGTGCTGGCGCATGGCTTGCACCTTTCCCAACCAGATTAGCAAGTCTCGTTCGCTAATTCGGCGTTTTCGGGCGGCGGGGCGCAGAATGTCATATAGTTCGGTGGTAGGGCGTTGGGTTTGCTGCGTCCAGGCTGTGGCGATCGCCTCCGACTCCAGCGGCACGTTGCCCAACCCGAGCGATCGCTGCACATGCAGCTGTTCGGCCTTGCCCACCACCTCCAGCACAAATTCGCTGCACTCGGCCTTGTGCAGCACGGTTCCCAGGGCTTGAATGTACGCCTCGCTGTTATCGACCTGGGGCGCTGATAGTTTAGTCGGCGAACCAAAGCGCTGATTTTTCGCCACAATGAGCACCAGTAAGATCACCGCTGCCTGCATGGCCAGCAGGGCGATCGGAGTGCGTGCCAGGTAGCTGAAGGCATTGCCAGCCGCTTGGTCTTGGGCGATCGCCGCTTGATCTTTGTAGCCGTGAATATATTCGTTGATGTAGATGGGATATCCGGGCTGTTGCACCAGGCTCGCCAAAAACTTAAAATTCCCCGGCACAGCTTGATAAGCATTGGCAGCCAGATGGGGCGTCACGGCATAAATCACCTTGCCCCTGCCCTTGGTTTCTTCCCACACCACCGCCCCGTACTGATCGCTCAGCCGCGCCGTCGCCCGTGCCGATAAGGAGCGATCGCGCCGCCGTGCCGTCTCAACTCGAATTACCCCCGCTGGATGCCGCAACAGGGCGCTAAACGGAGCCGCCGAAACGGGTTGCTGCACTCCCAGTAGCACCAGCACATTGCCTTGGCGAATCCACTCTTCGTTGGGTGGCAGCAGGCGATCGGCTCGATCGGCAATGCCAATCATGGTGATCAGCGACGTGGGAATGCCATCGGGCGGGGTAGAAGACGGTTTGGGTGTGAGTTTGGACGGTGGGCGGGGCGGCAGCTTGGGCGGTGGATTTGACCTATTGTTTGCAATGGGAACCACTTGCTCTTCGGGTAGCCCCGACGGGGTGAACAGGCTATCCATGGGGCGCTGCCATCGTTGAACCGGGGTACCCTGCTGCTGCATGTAGGCAAACCAGGCTCCATAGCCATCGGGGGCGCGGCTGTAGGTGGAACCGCGTTGCAGGTTAGCAGCTTGGGGAGCCGCGAACAGACTCAGCAAGGCAACTGTGCCTACGACTAGCGCCGCGATCAGCCAAACCCGACGGTTTTTAAACGTGAGCGTCATGATGGCGCGATCTCCCAGTAGGCTTGCTGACACTGCTCAAATTCGGCGGCAGACACATCGGTGGGACTAAAGCACAGCCGTTCGTGGGTATGAATTAACAGCTGATAGGGCAAGGGATTAGGCAACGTTTGCAGCGTTTGCAGCAGCTGCAAATATTCGCCATCGGTGCGGCTGGGCTGATGGCGAATTAGGTCGTTGGCGTGAAGGTGATGCAGGCTGGCCATATAGAGGGCGCGGCAGGCTTCGCGGTAATTGCCCTGCCGTTGAGCCAGGCGCGATCGCTCTAGCCACTTCCCTGCCGTCAGCTCAGGTGCTGCCGCCGCTAGCGGCGTCGCCCCTTGCCCCAAACTGGAGCGCATGAGATAGGGACTCAATAACCGATATAGCTGCCAGCCGCCCCAGCCCAGCAGCGACAGCAATACCAGCCAAAAGATGCCCTGAAGCCACCACTCTGGCAGTACCCAATCATCGGGAATCGGTGAATTTTCGCCAAACAAACTGCCCAGAAAGCGCTCGACCGCTTCGGTGACTTGCCAAGATAGCTTTTGCAGCTCCCAGTCGGGGCTGGTAGTCTGGAAACTGCCGGATGTCACCGAACCCTCCGAGAAGCCCCTGGCTTCAGACATGGGGAGGGATAGGAGCGGCTGTTGAGGGGTTCAATGCCCCGAAAACAGCCAATCTTAGTAGCCGTATTGTTTATCACCTGTGATATAATTGAAGCATGGAACAAACACTGACTATAGTTTGCAAGCTTCAACCCGTCTCTGAACAAACCGTCAAAATGGATGATTTGTTGAAAGCGTTTGCGGATGCTTGCAACTATGTCAATGAGCAGGTTAAGCCAGGGATATGTAGCAAGACGACTATCCAAACTCAGGTGTATCAAGACATCCGCGCTCGGTTCGCTTTGAGTGCCAATCAAGCGGTCAGAGTTTGCGCCAGAGTTGGGGCTAACCGGAAAGCTGCAAAGTCCA
>Ga0163155_10004981_pt1 | contig 13386 bp, 12 predicted proteins | sample OliLakLV19SP4G1_FD_148611 | JGI IMG/M metagenome (GOLD analysis project Ga0163155, IMG submission 148611) | Freshwater microbial mat bacterial communities from Lake Vanda, McMurdo Dry Valleys, Antarctica - Oligotrophic Lake LV.19.SP4.G1 | ecosystem: Environmental > Aquatic > Freshwater > Lake >...
TCCTCGTGATACGCGCGCGCCTCCTGATCCAGAAAAAAGTACGTCACGAACGCCGGCGCCGAAAAATAACTGCCGTTGTGGACGAACGCGCCAATGTCCACACGATTGGACTCCATCGCCGATCCCGCCGAAATCGGCGCGCGATCGTGATGCCTGATCTTTATTTCCACCACCGAGCCCGCCTCATTTTTTGGCGTGATCGTGATGCGCGCCGCATCCCCGCGCAGAATCGACCAGTGAAATTTCAACGGACGCTTGTTCAAGTCCACGCTGTCTTCCGCGCTGACGACAAGGCGCCGTGCGTTCTGGCGTCCCCGGAAAATGCGCGCGATCAATGCCGCATTCGTGGCATGCACTTCCGTCGCGCCGGGCTCGAAAAAATCGAGACCATCTTGGGGCTGGTCTTCTTCAATCACTTTCAGCGCCACCAACGGCGGCAGATTTTCCGTCGTCATGGAGTGCGCCAGCTTGATCATCGCCGCGTCCCGCACACCCGAGCCTTCAAAAACAGTCGGGTGCGCTTTACCGGTGAGATACTCCTTGTCCGGTTCCGTTAGAATTTTATTCGTGTAGCGCAGGATCATCTGAACCGCCGCCATCAGCATGCCTTTTTGAGCCAGAACTTTTTTCACCTCCGGCCGGAACGCCGCGAGCGTCATCGGCACCGCGCGCATGAACGGCTGATCGGAACCCGACGAGCCCTGCGAGATCAGCAGGAACGGCGTGTTGGCCGGATACAGATCGCCATACCCGTCGCCGGCGCCATTGTGTCCGGCGTCGTGATCGCGATGCTCCGGATAAATATAGAGATTGTTCGAGGTGTACTGCGTATAAAGTATCTTGAGTCCCTTCGGCTTCGCGTAGCCCTGCCGCGGGTTGCTGCCCCCTTCATACGCGCCCGCCGAGGTCGACGAATTCCCGAAAACAATGCCCGACCGCACGCCGCTAAAGAAGGCCCAATCCGCTCGCTTGTCCAATTCCTCCTTGGAATACGTGATTTTCTGAAGCTGCGGAAACGTCGCCATTCTCAAACCGGAGTGCTCGCGATCCCGGTTGTCGTAAGTGTCTCCGATATTTCCAGCCGCCGTCCCTTCCGCAAACCATTTTTTCAGCAAGTCTCCCGCCTCGCCGCCTGACGTCGTCACCGCCGCCGCCGCCGCCGTGGGAGCCGTGGGAGCGGGCTCAACAGGTTCTCCAGAAAAAAGGAACGCGGCGCTGAAGACTGTCAGCGCCGCAAGAGTCGTGCGGAACAACCGGCTGAGATAATAAAGACAAGAAAGCACGCGTGATGTTCTCCGATGGAAGTGCTAATGGCCTTCAATTCACCTGCCGAATGCGAGCGCGCCGGGACGGGCGTGTTCGGATTTACAGTCTCTGGATATACAGTCTCTGGATTTACAGTCTTGGCACGGGGGGCTGAACCGGATCCTTGAACTGCAGCACGCCTTTCGCGCTCGTCTTGCGCCGGAACACTTTATCCTTGCACATCGCGTAAATGTATTCCATGTTCGGCCCGCCAAAGCATGTATTCGCGAGCCACTCGCGTTGCGGCTTGTTGATAATCCCGACGATGCGTCCGGCCTGATCGAACATCTGGATTCCAGCGTGGCTGGTGACATACAAATTCCCATTCGTATCGACGGTCATGCCGTCGCCGCCGCTGTCGTTCCTGCCCTCGGGAACGAAGAGCGAGAAATACGCCTGCTTATGCCCGAGCGTGCCATCGGCTTCCACGCGATAGGCAAATACGCTCGTGCCGCGCGTGTCCACCACCATCAACTGTCCCTGGTCGGGCGTGAGAATAATTCCGTTCGCGAAGTTCAGTCCCTTATCCACTTCCTTCTTTTCTTTTTGCGCATTGATGTACCAGACTTTTTTGTTGTCGGGGTCGGTCACATAAATTTCACCCTTCGCATTGACGACAAGATCGTTGCTCGCGATTTCCGTCGCGATCACCGTCTCCGCGCCGCTGGCGATATCGTACGCCACAATCTGCTTCTTCCCGTTCTGGCACGCATACAGTTTTCCGTCCGGCCCGAATTTTAAACCGTTCGCGCCCGCCGACTCCTCTTTAAAGACACTCACTTTGCCATTCACATCGATCGCGTGAATACGGTTGTTGGGAATGTCGGTGAAATAGACATTGCCTTTCTCATCGGTCGCGCTGCCTTCGGTGAATTTGTAACCCTCGCCCAGAAGCTGCCACTCTTCGCCGGGGATCAGAATTTTCATCAGCGGCAAGTGTGCTTTCGACCACCACACTTTGTCTTCCACCGGTTTGGGCGCGGGCGTGGCGATGGGCTGGGGGTGCTCGCGCCACAGCCAGCGAATCGCGTCAGGAAAAATCGCGCCGGCCTGGTTGCCATCGTGGCCGCCGGTGCCTTCCACAAATTTGTAATCGTAGCCGGCATACTTCAACGCCGACGCCATATCGAGATTCGACATCCACCAGCTTCCGGCGTAAATGTCCAGATCGTTGTTTCCGTCCTGCAGAAACACGCGGATCGGCTTGGGCTCGTTCTTGCGGATCAGCGACGGGAAATCGTGCGCGCGCCGCAGATTGGTGAAGCTGCCGATGGTGCTCAGCACGCGCCGGAACGCATCCGGCCGGTGCCACGCCGCGCTGAACGCGCAGATCCCGCCGGAGCTCGCGCCGCAGATGGCGCGGTCGTTCGGATTGGCGCTGAGGCTATAAGTCTTCGAGACTTCCGGCAGGATTTCATCGATCAGAAATCGCGCGTACTGATCGGTGGGATTGTCGTACTCGTAGCTGCGATTGAAGCGCGCGAGCTGCTTCGGGCCGGCCGCGGGGAGAACTCCCGGATTGATAAAAATTCCGATCATGACCGGCATCTCTTTCTTGTGGATCAGGTTGTCGAAAACAATCGGAACGCGCCACCGTCCTCCTTTCACATCCTGGTAGCCGCCGCCATCCTGAAACACCATCACGCACGCCGGCTTCTCCTTGTCGTACTGCGCCGGCACATAGATCCAGTAATCGCGCGTGGTGCCGGAGAATATTTTGCTCGTCCAACTGTGCTTGCTCACCACGCCCTTGGGCACGCCGTCCTGGTAACTGGAATCGACCGTTAATTTGTAATCATCGCCCGCCCACGCCGCGGCGCTGAACGCTACTATAAGGAGGAGAAGCCAGTGGTTTCGAAGCATGCAAAAATTTCCTCAAATAAGGACCACGAATGCGGTCGTCATTGAACGACTACACTGAACCAACCAGCTCGTAATTAAAATGTACGTATGCACTTAACCTGTAGCCCTCATTTTTCAATCGCAACAAACCGCTGGCATATCAAAACCACGGTGGCCCCCTACACTGTGCCAGTGCGCCCGCCAGACACCCCCCCGATCCCGCTTGCCCTAAAATGGTGCCACTGGCCGCAGCCAGTGCGGCCACGGAAGCCCCTTGAATTTCACGGCAGGTCCGACGCGCAGAGGGGCTGTACTTAGGATTAAATTCTGCGAATATTAAGTCGATCCGAACACATGACTAAGTGGACAAGGGGTATTCAAATTGACAAACACCCGCCGTGTCATTCTTGGAACAGGAGCCATCCTCATGGGCATAGGCTTAAGTTTTTTTAATCTTTCCGGTAACAAACTCGGCGCTGACGAGGGCGCCGCGCAGGCCTCCCGGCCGGTCCCTGCGATCGACGCCGCGCAGCCCGCCAAATTCGAGACCGCCACATTTGCGCTGGGGTGATTCTGGACCCCCGACTCCCAGTTTGGGAGTCTTCCCGGCGTCATCCGCACGCGCGTCGGTTATACCGGCGGCCTGAAAAAGAATCCGACGTACCATGAGATGGGCGATCACACCGAATCGCTGCAGATCGATTTTGATCCCGCCCAACTTTCGTTGGCAAAAATCATGGAACTGTATTTCGCCAATCGCTCGTCGTGCCGCGCCGCCTACAGCCGCCAATACATGTCCGCGATTTTCGTTCACGACGACGCGCAGAAAAATGCCGCGCTCGACGCCAAAAAAGTCATCGAATCCCGCGGCACGAAAGTTCACGCCTCAATCCTTCCGGCGGCACAGTTCTATCTCGCCGAAGACTACCACCAGAAATACATGCTCCGAAACGACGCGCCGCTGATGCGAGATTTCAAAGCCATGTACCCGAACGACAGCGATTTCGTGAACTCCACCGCCGCCGCGCGCGTCAACGGCCTCCTCGGTGCCGGCCGCCGCGCAAGCAGCGACGTAGAACTGAAAAGTTTCAATCTCTCCGCGGAGACCCACGCGTACCTACGCACCCGAGTGAAAATCAGCGAGTCAACCAGTAACCCCTGACTTCAGATTCAGTGCACCTTGTTTGATAGAATGCCGAATCACGCATTGATCTAAGCCACATAAGCGGTTATAAAATTTAGATTGGCATGGCTGACGTCGAAACGGGTGACCCTAAAGCTCGAGTTGCACGCGGTGTATTACTGGTCTGTTACAGCCCAGATACACTAGGGGCGCTCGTGGCCATTTTGCAGCAAGCTGGCGAAACCGCGCTTGCGCCGCAGAGTATCCGCGATGCCTGGGAGTGCGTGCGCGGCAATATCGTTGGGTGCATCATTCTGGATCTCACCGGCCCCGCTGGCGAATCCATGGCGTTCTTCCGCGCCGCCCGGTCCTACAGCAAATCCGTCACAACCCCCTTTCTGTTCCTGATCAACGGCACGGAACAGATTCCCAAGCTGGAATCTTTCGGTACAGAGTCCGTGTCGGATTCGTGGCTCGTGCTGCCCAGCTCCGCCGACCAATTCCTCGACAAAGTGCGCTCTCTGTTAAGTCAGCGCACGCCGGTCTACGTGCCCACTTTCGCACCGCGGCGGGCGGGCGCGACGGCGATGGGAATTCAGCCTCCCCTGGTCGTTTTGCCCGACGATCTGCTGAAAATCCCCGGCGTGTTCTCAGGAAAACTGGGCGTGCTGGATGTCACCAAAATTCTGAGCATGGTCGAGCCCTTGCGCCTCACCGGCGTGCTCAGCGTCAGTGACGGCAAGCGCTACGGACAGATTCATTTCGTCGAAGGCGCCGTGCGTCACGCCGAACTGCACGACATCGAAGGCGCCGATGCGCTATTTTTGCTTTTCCACCTCAAGAGTGGCGCGTTCCGCTTCGACCTGGAGCAGCCCACCTCGAAGAAAACCATCGCTGGAAACACGATGGCCCTGCTGCTGGAAGGGTTGCGCCAGATGGATGAGGCCAAGGCGATCATCAAAGCCTTCCGCGACACCCGTCCGGGCGTGCCGCAGTAGGCGGTGGGCAGAAGGCAGAAGGCTCGGGCAGGGCAGTGGGCAATAAGCAGCGGCATTAAAGAGATTTGCGCGACTCCTGCTTCTGCCTTCTGATGTCTGCCTTCATGCGTTTCTTTCCTTTCGCCTTGACGATAGGTTAATAAACTCTATAAAAGTTGGATTGGAAGCCCCATGGAATCATGCGGGGCTTTCCTTTTTTCGGAAGGACCGCGTCTCTTAAGCGGCGTGGGTTCAATTTTAGCAGTTCTGACCTTTGTCCGCTTCCCCCACGACACACGCGTGTGATTTGTGCAGGTGGACGGCATGTTGAGGATGACCCGTAGTGGCAAACACAGCAGCTTCACAAGAGATGGACCAGGACACGCCGATCAGCGTTGAGACCACGTTGGCCGACGCCGGCGTCTGGGCAAAAAATATCGGCATCACCATTCTCACGCCCGATGTCGACAAGGAATTTGACAGCGTCTGCGGTGAGCTGGCCGGCACGGTCCGCCTGCCCGGCTTCCGCCCCGGAAAAATTCCGCGCAACATCATCGAGAAGCGCTACGGCGACGAGATCAAGAAGCAAGTCACCGCCAACCTGCTTCAGCGCGGCGTGCGCTCCGCCATTGCCAAAGAACAGCTTGAAGTCATCGGCCAGCCCGTCGTCGATCACACCAAGTACAAGGCGGAACGCGGCCAGGTTTTCAAGTTTGATCTGGAAGTCGAAGTGAAACCGCATTTCGAAGTCGGCGCGTATAAGGGCCTGTCCGTCGAGCAGGAAGAGATCGAAGTTCTGCCCGAAGAGATGGCCTCCGCCACCGACCGCATCCTTGAACGCTTCGCCGAACGCATTGAAGCCGGCGCCGATCACGCCGTCGTCGAACACGACGTCGTCGAAGGCGATCTGCGTTTCATCGTGGAAGGCAACGAAGTGCACAAGGAAGACGGCCAGCTTCTGGTCATGAACGGCCATGTCGTCGGCGCCTACGCGCACCTCGGCGCCAAGTTCCTGGAAGGCGCGAAGATCGGCGAGAAACGCACCGTCGAAGAAGCCATCGGCGCCCATTTTCCGAACAAGGAACACGCTGGCAAAAAAGCCACCATCGAATTTACCGTCAAGAGCATCCGCAGCCGCAAGATGCCAGAGCTCAACGAGGAACTGGCGCAGAAGCTAGGTATGAAGACCGTCGACGAAGTGAACGAAAAAATTCGCTCCTCGCTGCTTGAGACCATCGGCAACCAAATCCACAAGCGCACGCAGTATGAACTGCTCGACAAGGTCGTCGCCGCGACGCCCTTTGAATTGCCCAAACGCCTCACCGAAATGATGTCCGCCCGCACCATGCAGGACAGCATGCAGCAGCTCGCCCAGATGGGTGTGGATCCGGCGACGCTCGGTGAAAACGAAAAGCTCTCGCTCGACGCCACCGACCGCGCCGGCAGCGAGATGCGCCGCTTCTTCATCGTCGATGCGATCTGCGCGAAGGAAGGCATTCAAGTTCAGGAAGAAGACGTGGACGAAGAGATCGTGAAATTGGCGCGCTCGCAGAACATGCGCGCATCGGAACTCTACGATAAGCTGATCGAGGAGGATCGCCTCGGCGAATTGCACGCCGACTTGAAGATCCGCAAAGTTCTCGAATTCCTAGTCGACCAGTCGGACGTCAAGATCGTCCCGCGCAAACCGGCGCCCACGCCCGATTCAGCCGGCCACGAACACACGGAACACGCACCGGTGGAAAACGCACCGGCGGAAAGCGCACCGGCGGCGCACGACCACAGCCACGATCATTCACACGGGCACGAACACGGACACTAAACTGGGGGGTATGAAGCCGTATGATCAGAGATCCACACGCAACGATCATTCCGCACGTCGTCGAACGCACCGGGCGTGGTGAAAAAAGCTGGGACATCTACAGCCGCCTGCTGAACGACCGCATCATTTTTCTGGGCGGGCCGATTGATGATTTTTCGGCCGCTACCATCGTCGCGCAGATGCTCTTCCTGCAACTCACCAATAAGGAAGCCGACATCGACATGTACATCATGTCGCCCGGCGGCTCGGTGAACGCGGGCCTGGCCATCTACGATACCATGCAGCACGTCACCAACGACGTCGCCACGTATTGCATCGGCCAGGCCGCCAGCATGGGCGCCTTCCTGATGGCCTCCGGCACCAAAGGCAAGCGTTTCGCTTTGCCCAACGCCCGCATCATGATCCATCAGCCTTGGGGCGGCGCGCAGGGCACAGCGGCCGACATCGTCATCCAGGCTGAAGAAATTTTGCGCCTTAAACGCAGCTTGAATCAGCTCTATGCCAAACACACCGGAATGGCTGAAGAACGCATCGCCAAGGATAGCGACCGCGACTTCTTCATGTCCGCTGAACAGGCCAAAGAATACGGCCTGATCGACGAAGTTCTGAAGTAGTTCGACGTTTTTAAAGGTCTACCACGGAGGACACAGAGGCCACGGAGGAAGGAATAAACTGGCGCGTTATGAAATTTCGTAATGTGCGTTCAGTCCCATCCTTTCCAGGCTGTCCTCTGTGTCCTTTGTGTCCTTTGTGTCCTTTGTGGTAGAATCCGTTGCTGTTGAATCTGTTTCCTGAAAGGCGCGTACCATGGCTCGACGACCCAGCAGCACAGGCGGCACCCCCCCCGGAGGCACTGGACGCTCCACTGAATTGTGCAGCTTTTGCAACCGCAGCGCCGAACAGGTTGAACGGCTCATCGCCGGCCCGCCCGAAGTGTACATCTGCAACGAATGCGTTGAACTCTGCAACTCCATCATGCAGCGCGAGTCGCCCTCGCGCGGCAAGAACCCGCTCAAGCTGAAACGTGTCCCGACGCCTCAAGAACTGAAGGGCGATCTGGACGGCTACGTCATCGGGCAGGAACGCGCCAAGCGCACGCTCTCGGTCGCCGTTCACAATCACTACCAGCGCATTCTCAACCGTGAAAAAGCCCGCACCGAAGACGTCGAACTCGAAAAAAGCAACGTGCTCATGATCGGACCTACCGGCTGCGGCAAGACCCTGATGGCCCGCACCCTCGCGCGCACGCTGCAGGTGCCTTTCGCCATCGGTGATGCCACGACCTTGACCGAAGCCGGCTACGTCGGCGAAGACGTCGAGAACATTCTGCTGCGCCTTCTGCAGGCCGCCGACCACGATCTGGACGCTGCTGAACGCGGCATTATTTACATCGACGAAATCGACAAGATCGGCCGCAAGAGCGAGAACCCCTCGATTACCCGCGACGTCTCCGGCGAAGGCGTGCAGCAGGCGCTCTTGAAAATCCTCGAAGGCACCACCGCCAACATTCCTCCGCAGGGCGGCCGAAAGCATCCGGAACAGAAGTACATCCAGATGGACACCAGCAACATCCTGTTCATCGCCGGCGGCACGTTCGAAGGCATCGAAGAACACATCGGCAACCGCATCGGTAAAAAACGCCTCGGATTCAAAGGCGAAGGACGCGACGAAGGGTTGCTCAAGGACCGCGCCAAGCTCCTTAAATACGTGGAGACCGACGACATCCTGAAGTTCGGCATGATCCCCGAACTGATCGGCCGCTTCCCGATCACCACCGCTCTCGAACCGCTCGACGAAGCCGCCTACATCAGCATTCTCACCGAACCGAAGAATGCGCTGACGAAACAGTACAAGAAATTCCTTGAGCTTGAGGGCGTCAAACTCAGCTTCGATGAAGACGCCCTTATCGCGATCGCCAAAAAAGCATCCTTAAAAGGAACCGGCGCGCGCGGACTGCGCAGCGTCATCGAAGAGACGATGCTGGACTTGATGTACGAAGTCCCGTCGCGCAAAGACATCACCGAAATCACGATCACCAAAGAGATGATCGAAAACAAAGGCGCCGACTTTCTCTCCAAGCTTCCTTCAACCGAATCACTCCCGCGCCAGGACGCCCCCCGCCGCGAAAGCGCGTAACGGCTTGAACCGAAAGACGCCAGGCGCAAGACTGCAACGGCTTGTCTCACGCGAAGCCGCAAAGCTCGCAAAGAACAGCAGGCTGGAGAGAAGTGTCTGCCGTCTCATCCTTAAAAATTTAAATTGAAATGTTTTTAGTTCCGCGTCATCAGCGGATGGTGGAGCAGACATTCCTGTCTGCTGGGGACAGGCACCCTCGTCAGTTGCTTGTTCCCTTCGCCGTTCTCCGCGCCTCTGCGGTAAAAATCAGTCCCGCCTTTGGTTGCGCCTTTGCGTGAGTCGCGTTATTGCCCGGCGGAACATGCTTTGCTGCCTCAGACTTTACGCACTGAGCAATGTGCGGGGCGTTAACATCAAGGAGCCTGTTATGAGTCGGACCGCGTATTACGCCTGCACGATTGCAATTCTGGTATTCTGGACAAGCGCTGTCCATTCCGCGGCACACGACGAGAGCGGGCCGCAGGTGGATAAACGGGCTGAAACCGTTTTGAGAGATACGGCGGGCTTCTACCAGAAACTGAAAAAGTTCGGTTTGAATTTATCCTTTTCCGCGATGGTTCAGGCTCCGGGCGTACGGCGCGAGATGTGGGCTAATTACGATATAAAAGTGGCGCGGCCCAATAAAGTGGCGTTCCTTCTTGAAGACGGTGCGGGGCCGACGCTGGTGTCGGACGGCTCGACGCTCTCCCTTTATTTGCCGTCGATTCAGAAATTTTCACAGCGGGAAGCGCCCGCGGATTTTGCTTCCCTTTTTTCTCAGGACGAGGCCGTCATGGTCAACAAAGGCATCGGCAACATGCTTTTAGTCGATTCGCTGCTGAAAAAGAACGTGTACGGCGCGCTACTGGATGGCGTGAGCGAAGTAAAATATAGCGGAGAGGAGATGCTGGATGATCAGAAAACACATCATCTAAGCTTCGAGCAACCTGGCATGACCACCGAATTGTGGATTCAAGCTGGCACGGAACCGTGGGTGCGCAAAGCGAGCGTGGACATGAGCCGGCCGCTGGCGGAGGCGCTGCCGCAGTCAAAAGACATGAAAATGACTGTGACCGTGAAGTACGACGAGTGGCAGAAAAACAATATAACGGACGAGGCGTTCGCGTTCTCCGCGCCCGCTCACGCGCGCAAAGTCACCGATCTGTTCAGCGACGATAATCAGAGTCCGCTGATTGGAAAACCGGCGCCGCAGATGAAACTGGATTTGCTCAAAGGCGGAAAATTGAATCTGGACGATCACAAAGGCAAGCACGTGGTTGTGCTGGAATTCTGGGCGAGCTGGTGTGCGCCGTGCATCGTCTCGCTGCCCATCATAAGCGAAGTGACCCAGCGTTTCGAAAAACAAGGCGTCGTGCTTTACGCGATCAACCAGAACGAAGAGCCTGAAGTCGTCGATGCGTTTTTAAAGAAGAAGAATATGCAGTTCGCGGTGGGCCTTGACCATGCCGGCAAGATGGGCGAGTCGCTCGGCCTCACCGGTATTCCTCTCACGATTGTGATCGGAAAAGACGGAACGATTCAATCGGTGCACACGGGACTGACCCCGAATTTTAAAGAGAAACTCACCGAAGAACTGGAGACGCTTGTCGCCGGAAAGTCCCTGCTGAAGCAATCGCTTTGAGCATTTGTACCGCACCCGCGCGGGCACAGAGGCCCGCACCACAAAAATCAATCCAGCCGAATGGCGGTCGTGCTGACTCCGACCGACGTGCTGCTGGAGCTGCTCTCGCGGTGCGATCCGCCGCTGGAGCTGGAGCGCTGCGAGACCGAACCGGCATCGGTCCACACGGTTCCGCTCGAGCGGGCTGAATACGCCACGGCCGAACTATCGCGCGACGAGCCTTCCGCGCGAGTGGACTTCTTATCCTCTTTGTCTCTTTTCTTGCGCGCTTTTTCCTCGTCCTTGATACGTTTGCGCGCGTCAGTAGAAGCCTTGTCGTCCTTGCCGGAACCCTTCGCGGCGTCGGCGGCATTGCCCGACTTCCAGTCTTTGTCCATCTGATCCATCTTCGCCAGCGATTCCGCCAGGCGCTTGTTGGTATCGTCCTGCGCGACGCCCGGCTTCGCTGCATCCGCCGCCTCGCACCGGCCGGCTCCGAGCGCCAGAACTGCCATAAAACTGATGCCTAAAAATCGCGACATGCGTTCCTCCTCCTTTATAAAGATAACGAATAGATGTCCGTCGATGCTTTCGGCGAACGCACAAAAAATCTATTGGCCTCGAAAACGGTGATGCTGATAATGATAATCGTACATGATTTCACACTCCTAAAGGAAAAAAAAACAGGCCCCCCGCCGCTCGCCGCGTTCTTTTTGCCTGTCTTGACTATGACGGGGCAGTCCTTAAACTGACGTCTCTCAAACGTTCAGTACGGCTTGGAAAGTTTTAAGGAGTGCAGCGCGTGGCCGAGCCTATCCATGATCTAAGCAGCGGTGAAAACTTCGAAGCGCTCGTCCGCGACCTGAACCACCGGGTCTGGGAAATCCGCCGCAACGCCTGCGAAGAACTCGGCACCGGCAACAACGCACGCGGCGTTCCTCATCTCATCCGCCTGCTGAATGACGGCGTCGGCGCGGTCCGTTTCGCCGCCGCGGAAGCGCTCGGGAAACTGGGCGACAAAACCGCGGTTCCCGCGCTTCTAAAACTGCTCGACAATCCCGTTTTCGGTTCCTACGGCCCGGTCATCGAGAGCCTCGCGGCGCTGCGGGCGCAGGAAGCCATTCCGTTTTTCATCCGCTTTCTGCGCGACCACGATCCCCGCGTGCGCGGGCTCGCCGCCAACGCCTTGATGGTGATGACGCGCCAGTTTATCAGCTTCAAAGCCAAGGGTTCCGACGCCGAACGCGAAGCCGCCATCCTCCAATGGGAGCAGTGGTGGGAGAAAAACAAGCAGAGCATCACGCGGTAGCACACCTTTTACCACCAACCTCATGTCCTCTGGCTTCTCCGCACGCGCTAGTGAGGCAGACATTTGTAATTTCATAAAACCCCTCATTTTTGCTTTTTTGCACGTTGCAAGGTCACAAAGTGCATGATAGGATTCTATTGTCAGCAGGAGCCTTTACATGTACGTTCCCATCTTCCTTGAAGTCATTCGAAGCGAACGGCACGAGGACCTGCGGATTTGCCACAAAATCATGCGCCTGCTCTTTCAACGCAAACTCCACCCGCTGCCTTTTGCGACCAGTCTGGATGAAACTGTCGCCGCCATTCACACGCTGAAAGCCAACGATCTCGCGCCCTCCATTTTCATCGTCAACAGCCTGTGGGCCGAAGAGACGGTTCGCGATCTTGATGCCGTCACCGGCGATGCCCCCATTCTTCTTTTGCAGCGTTCCATATCCATTCACGATCCCCTGCCGTTGCAGGATATCGGCGACCGTCCTTTCGTCTGCTGCAGTTACGGCGCTAAAAACTCCGCGGCCGTCGCGTCACGTATCGCAAACGTTCTTGAACGCTATGTTCGCGATGGCGAATTTCGCCATATCGAAGCGGCTGTTTGCTGACGCGCCGGAGGACTGCAATCATGCACATGCCCTTTTTCATCGAAGCCGGCGACAACGGCGCCGCCAACCCGTTCCAGATCTGCCGCAAAGTCATGGCGTCACTTTTAGGCCAGCGCATTTTTCCGCTGCCCTTCGCCAGCAGCGCCCGCGAAGCGCAACAGGTTCATTCCAGCTTAAAAATTCGGCATATCAAGCCGGCCGTTTTCGTGATCAATACCTACCTGGCCGAGCCGCTTCTGGACGATGTTGAGAAACTGATGGGCGGCTGTCCGGTGTTGTTGCTGCGCCGCGCGACGCACACGCACAATCTGATGCGCAAGAAAGATATGTTGACCACCACCCTCGTCCTTAAAAAATTGAACGGCCGCCAGACGATGCTCTGCCCCTATGACGGGCAGAGCTCCACGCTGGTGGCCGAGCAAGTGAAGGAATGCCTGCTGAAGTTTATTCAGGACGGCGACTTCTGGCACTTCGCGCGCCTGAGCGTCCTCTCTATTTCAACTTTAGACCCTTAACCACTGGCGCGACGACATCGACCGCGCCGTCTTTCGGTCCCGACGAGGAGAGCCGGGTGCCGTCGTCGAACACCACGATCACGCCGACGCTCTTCACGTCCGGCGCCTTCGAATGATCGCCCACCGCTACGAGTTGAATGCTCTCATTGCCTGTGATCT
>Ga0163155_10004983_pt1 | contig 13384 bp, 9 predicted proteins | sample OliLakLV19SP4G1_FD_148611 | JGI IMG/M metagenome (GOLD analysis project Ga0163155, IMG submission 148611) | Freshwater microbial mat bacterial communities from Lake Vanda, McMurdo Dry Valleys, Antarctica - Oligotrophic Lake LV.19.SP4.G1 | ecosystem: Environmental > Aquatic > Freshwater > Lake >...
CGCGTTGACACCATCGCTTGATGCTGATTTCAGCGGTCGGCTCGATCTGTGCGAGAACGCTTGCCGGGTGCGCGAGTCGGTGATGAGCAACGCTGCGCAACTGATCCCGGATGGTGGCGGCGCGAGCATTGTGAGCACGGTAAACGCCGCGGTGTCGGAAGGTCAACTGATCGGCGTGGTGGCATGGGTGGAGCTCTCGCACCTGTTTGCGGGCGATGTCAGCATCGTGCTCTCGCATGGAAGCACGGTGGTGCCACTGGTGGTGCGGGCGGGTCGCGCGGGCTCGGGCGACGGAGATTCCTCCGACTTTGAAGGGCGGTACGTTTTCAGCGATGGAGCCTCAGCGGACCTGTGGGCGGCCGCGGCGGCGGCGGGGGCCGCAGCACCGATCGCTCCCGGGGTGTACGCACCGAGTGGGGAATGGACGGGCGTGGGGCCAGCACCAGCATCGCTCTCCTCGTTTCTTGACGAAGAGGCGGGTGGCGTGTGGACGCTGAGCGTCACGGATGGGCGGTCGGGGGATCGGGGCACGCTCATCCGCTGGGGATTGGTCTTGACGGTTCGGTCGGCGGACTGCTGCCTGGCGGACTTTGACGGCAATGGAACGCCGGGCGTGCCGGACATTTTCGCATTTCTAAGCGCCTGGTTTGCAGGTGACAGCGCGGCGGATGTCGATGCGAACGGTACGGTTGCCGTTCCAGACATCTTCGCATTCCTCAGCGCATGGTTTGCAGGGTGCCCATAATCGCGGCTGGGCCACGGTGGCTTGCCCCGCTTCGCCGGGGAGGGGAGGCGGGGGGCGGGGTTGCCGGGCCGCTGCTGCGAGTCGCATGTACCTTGCCGAACGCAACCTTGGATCAAAACGGTGCATATAGACCATGGCTGGATGGCCATTCGCGGCCCCGGTCACCGATGGTTGAGTCTCGCCATCGCTGCGTGGGATGCTTGGACAAACATCGGAGATCGCGCCTTGCGGGAGACCGCTGTGCGCCTGGGAGTCTCGGTCGTGGCACACATCAGAACTGCTCTGGGTCTTGTTGCGTCAATGACATTTGTGACAGGGACCGCCTCTGCGGCGGAAAAGTCAGACGCATCGGCGGCACGCGATGTGGCGCCGCAGGCCGCGGCCCAGCCGACGACGGTTCGAACGAAGGATGGTCACGCGATCCAGTTGAGCAACCGCCGGGAAGATGTGATCTACATCAAGTTCCGCGACGACCTGAGCGTGCGACTCCGCGAGGGAGCATTGACAGACTTTGGGACCGGCGCAATCGCTGAGGCGGCCGCGGTCATCGCCAAGCACGCCGCGGCGAAGGACGCGTGGTCCCGGGTGCATGACGTTGCGGAGGATGTGCTCGACGGGTTCCGCGCAACGGCGAGCAAGTCACTCGGGCGGGCGACGGCCGACCACAACACCGAGTATCACCTCACGCTGGCGGTGGCCGGAGAGATCGCCCGGGATCAGGCGCTTGCAGACTTCAATGTGCTTGGGTGCGTTGAAGTGGCGCTGGGCGTACCCGTTCCCGTCGCCGCGCCGCTGCCGCCGAATCTTCAGAACAATCAGGGGTACCTGAACCCGTCGACAACGGGCGTTGGCGCGACGCAGGTCTGGCCTTGGCCGGGGGGAACCGGGGGCAACTGCCGCGTCGTTGATCTCGAGTATTCGTGGAATCTCAACCACGTCGATCTGCCCACGGTGACGCGCATCGGACCGGCAGGGGTGGACCCGTTCAACGACACGAACCATGGCACCGCGGTGCTGGGGCAGGTGGTTTCGCGCAACAATGGCTGGGGGACGACGGGCATCTGCTACGACGCGACGGCGCACGTGGTGCCGACATTCCGCAACAACAACTGGAATGTCGGCGGCGCGATCACAACGGCGATGACCGTGCTTTCGGCGGGTGATGTCATCATCATCGAGCAGCAGACCGATGGCCCGCTTTATGATGGTTCATCGCAGTTCGGCCTGGTGCCGGTCGAGTGGTACTTTCCGTGGTATCAGAGCATTGTGACGGCGGTGGGCAATGGCGTGACGATCGCCGAGGCCGCGGGCAACGGGAGCCAGAACCTCGACGCCGCGATGTATTCAAGCGGGAACGGCGGGCACTGGCCCTTCCTGCTTGCCAATGACTCGGGTGCGATCATCATCGGCGCGGGCTGCAATCCCGGAGGTTCTTCGACGGATCGCTCGCGGCTGTGGTTCTCCAACTATGGCGCAACCGTGGACCTTCAGGGCTGGGGAGAGAATGTTTTCACGTGCGGCTACGGCGACCGGTTCTCGGCCGAGGGCCTGAACTCCTACTACACCTCGTCGTTCGGCGGCACCTCCAGCGCCTCGCCGATCGTGGCGGGCGCGTGCGTGCTGGTGCAGTCGGTGTGCAAGGAGGCTCTGGGTGTGCCTCTGGCTCCGGGGCTGCTCAAGACCCTGTTGAGAAACACAGGCGCGGTTCAGCTTTCCGGGACGTACCCGGCAACGCAGAACATCGGGCCGCGACCTTCGGCTCGGGCTGCGCTGTTCAGCCACTTTGGTGCTGCGGACTGCAATACCAATCAGATTCCTGACGCGGTTGAGATCGGGGCGGGGACCAGCCTCGACATCAACGGCGATGGCATTCCGGATGAGTGCCAGCCCGACCTGTGCATCGCGGACTTTGATGAGAGCGGCTCCGTCGCCGTGCCGGACATCTTCTCGTACTTGGCGGCGTGGTTCGCGTATGACCCGCGGGCAAACGTCGATGGCCTGCCGGGGGTGGATATCCCCGACATCTTCGCGTTCCTGAGCATGTGGTTCGCGGGGTGCGACTGACCGCGGCGAGGGGTCGACAATGTCTTTCTTGAAGTAAGTTGATTGTTTTCAAATGCTTATGACTCCATTCTCGTTGCTCATCGCTTTGAGGTGGAGCTGCAAAGTCTCGTTCACGAAGCCCGAACCGGCCCCGTTCAGGGGTCGTAGACACCATGAGTGTTCCCTCACGCGCATCACTTCTCCCCAGCCAATATTTGCTGCGCCGGGGTCTACCATCCGGCCCTCTCGCCCCTGCCTGACCCTTTCCACCACCCTCCGAATCCGCGCCTGGATAAATCTCTCCCGGCGGAAGGATCGGATGATAAACGGAGTTCGTGATGAGTGTCGCGCACACGCACGCCCATGGTCCCGCCTCGAACCACAAGCACGCACACGATCATGACCACGGGCACGACGCCGCGGGCATGGCCTGCTGCTCGCACCATAACGTAAAGCTCGAGCGGTACATGCTTCTGTACTTGGTCGGCGGCGTGCTGGTGCTGTGCACCGTGTTTGCCCGCTGGCTCTTCCCCACGGCCATCTCGGCGCAGATCGCCGAGCTTCCGGCGATTGTCGGGGCGATCATGCTCGGCATGCCGCTGTTCATCGCTGCGATCGGCGAGCTTCGCCGCGGCCGGGCCTCGACCTCATCCTTGTGCGCGCTTGCGATTCTCGGTTCATTGGCCACGCAGGCGTATGTCGCCGCGGGCTTCCTCGCGCTGATTCTGCTGGTCGCCGATCAGTTCGTCCGCCAGCGGGCGTGGGGCGCACAGAAGGCAATCGAAGACCTTGTGGGTCTCACCCCTGACATCGCCCGAGTCGTGCGCGATGGGGCGGAGCAGGAGGTCTCGCTGAGCCAGGTGAAGGTCGGCGACATCATCCGTGTGCGGCCGGGAGAGAACCTGCCTGTCGACGGCACCGTGGTGATTGGTCGCTCGGCGATCAACCAGGCTTCGTTGACCGGCGAAGCAATCCCACATGAAGTCGCACCGGGCGAGCCTGTCTATGCGGGCACAACGAACATCTCGAGCGTCATCGAGCTTCGCGCCACGATGATCGGTGAAGATTCGACGATCGGCAAAGTGACACAGCTCATCCGCGAAGCGGAGGCGAGCCGCACGCCGCGGCAGCTGATGATCGAGCAGGTCGCGTCCTTCTTCGTTCCGGTGACGCTGGGCCTGGCGTTCATTGTCTGGTACATGACCAAGGACCTCGAGCGGGCGATCACCGTGCTGGTGGTCGCGTGCCCGTCGGCGCTGCTGCTTTCCAGCCCGCTGGCGCTTGTCGCTGCGTTCGCCGCGGCGGCGCGTCTGGGCATTCTGATCAAGCGGACGAACTATCTCGAAGAAGCAGCGGCGATCGACACGGTGGTGCTCGACAAGACCGGCACACTCACGACAGGCCGGTTCAGCGTTTCCAAGCTGGTACCCGCAGAAGGCGTGGAGGGCGCCGACCTGCTGCAGGCGGCCGCCGATGGCGAGCAGCACTCCAACCACCCCCTGGCACGGTCGATTCTTCAGACCGCTCAGGCGGCACGCATCACCCCGGACGGTTCGAGCGAGTTTGAGGAGATCCACGGCCGCGGCATCCGGGCGCGGACGGCGGGCGGCGAGGTGTGTGTGGGTCGCATCTCCTGGCTGATGGAACTCTTCCCGCAGATCAAGGCGAGCGTCGCCTCTGTTGAGCCTCGCATCGAAGGCATGACGGGCGTGCACGTCGTCCGCAACGGTCGCTATCTCGGCGTGGTCGGGCTGGAAGACAAGGTCCGCGCCAACATCAAGAACGTGGTCTCAAGGCTGCGCGAACTGGGCGTTCGGCGGGTGGACATCCTGACTGGCGACCGTATCAGCGTGGCCGAGCGCGTCGGCCGCATGGTCGGGGTTGACAACATCGAGGCCGAGTGCCTGCCCGAAGAAAAGCACGCGATCATCCAGGGCCTCGTCAAGGACGGTCGGCGCGTGATGATGGTCGGTGACGGAATCAACGACGGCCCTTCACTGGCCGCGGCGGATGTCGGTGTCGCGATGGGCCTCGGCGGATCAGACATCGCGGCGAACTCCGCCGGTGTCGCGCTCATGACCGACGATCTGTCCCGCATCCCGTTCCTGGTCGAGCTTGCTCGCCGGACGCGGGCGATCATCGCGCAGAACATTGCGGCGTCGATCCTTGTTGCGCTCATCGGTCTTGTGCTTGCCGCGACCGGCCAGCTGACGATGGCATTCGGATCGGGCGCCCTGGTGGCCGCGGCGTTCTATCACGTCTTCGGCGATGTCGTGGTGATCGGCAACTCGTTCCGCCTGTTCCGCTTTGGCGAAGCCTTCAGCGAAGAGGAAGCCCGGCTGATCGAGCAGGGCGCGATCGAAGCCCCGCAGACTCGCCGACCCGGCAGCCTGTCGCTGGGTCGTCAGGCCGCGGCAGTTGGCTGAGCATCCCGTCCCGCGAGGGAACTCTGCGGGGTGAGGTGACGGATCGACTCTTGTGGAGCACGCACAGGCATTGCCATCTCAACGCGGCCGACGGCTTCTCTGGAGCGTCGGACGCATCGCCCTTGGCGTTTATCTGCTGTGGTGCCTTGTGCTTTCTGCCTGCCAGACCAACATGATCTTCCCGCGGCACATCGCCGGGCAACCCATGCCCGGAGATACCACGCCGCGCGGTGTCGAAAGCTGGTGGATCACCGCCGACGACGGCTCGAAAGTGGAAGCGTGGTACTTCCCGCCGCCCCCTGATACGGATGGCCCCGTGCCGTGCGCGATGATCTTCCACGGCAACGGCGAACTCATCGACTACATCGACAGCTATGCCCAGTGGTACCAGTCCCGGGGCTATGCCGTTCTGATTCCCGAGTATCGCGGCTACGGCCGCTCGGGCGGGACACCGTCGCAAAAGGCCATCACGCAGGACATGCTCGCGTTCCACCAGAAGCTCATCTCGCAGCCCGGAGTGGACGGCACGCGGCTGGTGTATCACGGGCGCTCGCTGGGCAGCGCGGTTGCGGCTCAACTCGCCGAGCACAAAGCCCCGGCCGCGCTGGTGCTCGAGTCGCCGTTCCTGAGCATCACGGCGATGGCCCGGCGGTACCTGGTGCCGGGATTCCTCGTGAAGCACCCCTTCCGCACGGACAAAGTCCTGCCCACGCTCGGCAAGCCCGTGCTGATCCTGCATTCCACGCACGATGAGATTGTGCCATACTCCCATGGCGCGAAACTCCACGAGATCACCCCTGGCTCCAAGTTCGTTGATCTCTCCGGGTCCCACAACTCCGATCTCTCCTCGCTTCAGCCGTACTGGTCGAACGTGGATGCGTTCCTGAAGGAACATGTCGACCAGCCGGAGTGATGGGGCCCCCTTGGCCCTCCGGTTCGGGTGCGATCCCGTACACTTCGTCATGCCCCGTGGAAGCTCCCCCACTCCTCGACGCGCCGCCCCGCCCGATGCCCAGACGCTGCGCAAACGCATCGTCATCATGGGAATCGGACAGATGGGCCTTGTGTGCGCGGGCATCCTCGCGCCCCCTTCACCCCCCGCTGCGACGCTCGTCTCCGCTCCGGCCTCGCGACGAAAAGCCGGAAAGCCCGATGCAGCGGCAATCCCGGCGGGCCCCGAGATCATCCTGTGGGGACACGACATCGACGAGGTCGGCGAACTGACGCAGACCCGCCAGAGCTCGCGCCTCCAAGGCTTCACGCTGCCGGACTCCGTCCGCGTGACCCACGATCTGAAGAAAGCCATGAGCGAAGGGGGCGATGGGCATGGCGCATCGCTGGTCGTCTCGGCGATCCCCGTCCAGTTCACGCGCGATGTCTGGAAGCGTCTGCGACCGGCCCCCGCTTCTCGCGGCGGCGGAACCTCGCTCCCGGATGCAGCCGCAGTGGTCTCCGTCGCCAAAGGCATCGAGAACAACACGCTGCTGCGCCCGACGCAGGTGATCGCCGATGCGCTGGGCGACGACCCAGACGGCCCACCCCGGCCGATCGGCACGCTCAGCGGCCCGACGATCGCGAGCGAACTGGCGCGCGGGCTCCCGGCGACGATGATCGCCGCGAGTGACTGGCCGGGGTATGCACACGAGCTTCAGCGTGTGTTCTCGACAAGCTATCTGCGGGTATACACCAACGAGGATGTGCTGGGCGTCGAACTCGCCGGCGCGATGAAGAATGTCATCGCGATCGCTGCGGGAATCCTCGATGGCTTGCAGGCCGGCTACAACGCCAAGAGCGCGCTGCTGGCGCGCGGGCTGGCCGAGATCACACGGCTGGGCACCGCGATGGGCGCATCGACCGATACGTTCTTCGGGCTTGCGGGCGTGGGCGACCTGGCCACGACGTGCTTCTCGCCGGAAGGTCGCAACCGAAGCTGCGGCGAGGCCCTGGGCCGCGGCGTAAAGCCGGACGACTACCTCAAGTCCGCCAAATCGGTGGTTGAGGGCGTGGCGACAACCAAGTCGGTGATGGACCTTGCGCGGAAGTACCGGGTGGAGATGCCGATCACCGAACAGGTTCACGCAGTCTTGTTCGAAGGGCTTGATCCGATCGACGCGATCGCGCGTTTGATGAGCCGGGAGCTGACATCAGAGAAGGTTGGGTAGAACCAGGGTAGAACCACTGGAGCTGGGAATGCGAAGACCGAAATTAGCTGGATGGATCCGCACAGCCGCGGTCTGCGTCGCCGTCGGCGGCGCGGCATCGGCGCACGGGTGGGACGCCCACGGCCACCGCACCATCACCCGCCTCGCGCTGGATGCCATGATCAATACCGCGGCCAGCCAGAGCGCAGACGGCCAGCCCGCGGCGACCTTGCCCGATTGGCTCACCTCCGATCAGGCGCGGTCGATGATCGCCTACCAGTCGTCCGAGGCCGACCGCTACCGCGGCACGCGCTCGAACTACCTCGCGCACGAGAACAACCCCGAGCACTACCTCGATGTTGAGGACCTGGCGAGCTACGGCCTGACCCTCGAAACCGTTCCGCCGCTGCGGGCTCAGTACATTTCGACGATGGCTGTCGCGCGGCACGAGCACGGCGAGGACATCCCGCCGCACAATCCGCGGCTGAACCCGTCGGGCGATCAGGAGTGGCCGGGGTTCGTCGTGCACGCGATCATGGAGCACCACGCCAAGCTCACCAGCGCGCTCAAGACCGCGCGCACGCTCGAGAAGCTCAACGACCCCAAACGCGAGCCGCAACTGCTGATGGCCCGCGCCAATGTGCTCTCGCACATGGGACACCTGTCGCACTTCGTGGGCGACACGGCGCAGCCGCTGCACACAACCAAGCACCACCACGGCTGGGTGGGCGAGAACCCCAAGGGGTACACCACGGATCGGGGCATTCACTCGTACATTGATGGAAAGATCCTCGAGATTCACACACTCAACTATCCCTCGCTCAAGCCGGCGGCGAAACCCGCGGCGACCATCGACCACGTTGATCCGTGGAAGGATGTACTGGCCTACCTCCAGCGTTCGCATGTGGAGGTCGAGCCGCTGTACGCACTCAAGCAATCCGGCGAGTTGGAGCAGGACAAGGGCAAGGCATTCATTACCGATCGCCTGCTGGATGCGGGCGCCATGCTCGGCGCGCTCTATGCCTCGGCGTGGAAGCTCTCCGAGCCGACGCCGAAAGACCTTGAGGACTTCGTGCGGTATGACGGAACGCTCGACCCGGAGATGAACAAGCCCGAGCCGACGGGCGGGACCAGATAGTCCGCGCTGCGTGATGTGTATCCTGTCGGCATGAACCTTCACCATCGTGTTCTTGCCGGAGTTTGCGCCGCCGTTCTCTCGCTCGTGCTGGTGCCCTGCCTCCACGCCCAGCCCGCGGCGGAACCCCTCCACCCCGAGCTTCCCGGCTCTCTGCGCGGCGCTCGTATCGCCCGTGTGCTCCCGGCCGACCCTGCCGAGCGTGCCAAGGCCACGCTGACGATGCTGACCGGCAACCTGTCCGATGAGCAGGTCGCCGAGCTTGCGGTGGTTGCGCCAAATGTTCGCGTCATCCGCGCTGCTGACCGCAACGCCGCGATGGAGCACGCCGCGACGGCGGACGCGATCGATGGCCGCTTCGCAACGGCAGAGTTCCTCGCCAAGGCTACGAAGCTCAGTTGGGTACATTCGCCCAGCGCGGGAGTGGATCGTCTGCTCGCGATTCCGGGAATAGGCGATCGTAAGGAACTGGTCATCACCAACGCCCGCGGCGTGCACGGCCCGGCGATCGCCGACCACGCCATGGGCATGCTGCTCTCGCTCACGAGGCAGCTCCCCTATTACAGCACACTGCAGAGCAAGGGCGAGTGGAGCCGCGAGGACCCTGCCCAGCGACCCATCGCGCTTGCCGGCAAGACCATGCTGGTGGTCGGCATCGGCGGCATCGGCACCGAGATCGCCCGGCGTGCCCACGGCTTCGGCATGAAGGTCATCGCAACGCGACGCAGCGATACCCCCGCGCCCGACTTTGTCGATCGCGTCGGCAAGCCCGCCGAGCTCGCGGCGATGCTGCCCGAAGCGGATGTCATCGCGATCTGCGTTCCGCTCACGCCCGAGACGGAGAAGCTGTTTGATGACATCATGCTTCGCAACGTGAAGCGGGGCGCGTACCTCATCAATATCGCCCGCGGCAGCATCGTTGATACTGACGCGATGATCGCCGCGCTGAAGGACGGCCGCCTCGCGGGCGCTGCGCTGGATGTCACCGACCCCGAGCCCCTGCCAAAGGGACACGCACTGTGGAAGGTGCCCAATATCCTGATTACACCGCATGTCGCATCGGCGGGCGAGCTGACCGATGAACGCCGATGGGCGCTGTACAAGGAGAACATCCGGCGCTTCGGCGCGGGCGAACCGCTGCTGAACTGTGTGGATGTGAAGGCGGGGTATTGACCACCAGAACCGCTCTTGAAGCTACTCCGGCTTGGCGATGGAGTAGCTGGTGCTGCGGCCGCCACCTGGATTCTGGACAAGGATGCCGCGCTCGATCAGTTCGTGGATGTCGCGCAGCGCGGTATCTGTGGAGCACTTGGCGAATGTGGCGTACTTTGATGTGGTCAGGTGGCCCTTGAAGTTGTCGAGCAGGCGGTTGATGACCAACCGCTGCCGCTCGTTCACCTTGCCGCGGTTGACGGCCTGCCAGACTCTCGCCTTGCGCAGCACTGCTGCGAGAGTGATGTCGGCGCTATCGATCGCGCGATCGAGGCAACCGATGAACCATTCGAGCCAGAGAGTAATGTCGAGGCCGCCGCGCTGCGATGACTCCAGCCGGAGGTAGTACTGCCTGCGCTCAGACTCGATCTGCGAGGACATGCTGTAGAACCGCTGCGATGCGCCATCGGCGTGTGCGAGCGCCATGTCGGCGATGGCGCGGGCGATGCGCCCGTTGCCATCGTCGAAGGGGTGGATCGTGACGAACCAGAAATGGGCGATCGCGGCCTTCAGCACCGGATCAAGCGATGGCGACGACGTATTGAACCACTCAAGGAACTTCGACATCTCGGTATCCAAACGCTCGGGTGTGGGTGCCTCGAAGTGCACGGTCTCGCGGCCAAGAGGGCCAGAGACGACCTGCATGGGCCCGAACTCGCCGGTGCGCCAGGCGCCGATGGCCATACGAGCCATCCCGCTTCGAGCGGTTGAGAACAGCGCGGCGTGCCAGCCGAAGAGGCGATCGCGGGTGAGCGGCGCATCGAAGCGCTGCGTGGCATCGAGCATGACCTCGACGATGGCCTCGACATCGCGCCCCGCTGCTGGGAGGCCTGCGATGTTCAAACCGAGCCTGCGCGCGAGGGATGAGCGAACCTCATCAGGGTTGAGAGTCTCGCCCTCGATGGCGGAGGTCTTGACAACGTCGGTTGTGAGCGTGGCGAGGCCAGCCTCGGTGCGAAGAGCGAAGCCGAGAGACTCCATCTTGCCGAGCAGGCGACCCTGCTTGTGGCGCATCGCGGCCAGGGGCGAAGTCAGCAGTTCGCTGTCCCAAGTCAGGTCGGGCCAACCCGCTCGTTCATGGACGTATGGCATATTCACCGCATCTTCTGCGGATATTATCAACCACATTCGCCGCAGAGTCAAGTATTCACCGCAAAATGTGCGGTGATTGAGGTCGATATTCGCCGCAGCGTCCTCGGGACCGTACATGCAGAGGTGCTACGGGGCGGGTGTTTCCGCGGGTTCCCACCCCGCTGGCTTCTCACCCGCGGGCATCAGCAGCGCCATCACGCTCATCGCCGTGCCATAGTTGGCCGAGCGTGGGAAGACGCGATCGTTCCACGAGCCGTCATCCAGCCGCACGCTGAAGAGCAGTTGCCCCAGTCTACGCCGATACTCGCCGCGTTCGCGCTGCGGGAGCAGTTCGATCGCCTGCCCGGCGTAGTAGTGCGCGTAGTAGAAGTAGTACGGCGCAACCCCATAGGGCGCGATGTGCGTGCCGGTCTGCGCGCGGCGCTTGTCGAGCCACTCCCAGTGCACGATGAAGGCATCGACCGCGCCGCGCACCCGCTCGGGGCTTGAGCGTCCGGCCAGCGACAGTGCGCACTCGGTTGCGAGCATGCGGCCGACAGAGCCGGGCGTGGCTTCGGGCCGGCGCTCGGCCGTGCCCGCGTACGAAACCGAGCCTGTGGCCGAGCGGCCACGCTCCAGCGTTGCCAGGCCGCGATCAACGATCGCGCCATCCACTTCATATCCCTGCTTCTTCGCCTCAAACAGCGTCATCAGCGTGGGCGAGGTCATGAAGGGAGAAGCCGGGTTGGGCTTCTTCGCGCCCGCGGGCGTCGAGTAGTTCCATCCGCCAGACTCCGGGATCTCCGTCTTGTGGATCGCGTCGATGTACCGCTTGATTGTCGCATGCATCTTCTCCTTCATGTCCTCCGGCACGGCCTTGGCTTCCTGCATCGTGAGCAGGAACCAGCAGCCGTACGTGTATCCCCAGCCGCGGACGTCGTAGGTTGAGTTGTGATCGGGCACCATCGCGGGGTCATCCCCGCCTGCGATGACAAACTCCGCCGCGCGGCGAACAGAGGCCTTCCGTGCTTCATCGCCGTCGTAGCCCGGCGCCTTGAGCAGGCTCATGCCGGAGATCCCGGTTCCGCCGACGCGGTAGCCGATCGGGATCTTGCCGCGCTCGCGATAGACGCCCTCGTACGGCCACTCGCCCTTGCTCTCGCCTTCCTGCATGCCGACGATGAACTCGACGCCGCGGGCGACGGCATCATCGATCACCTGCTTATCTGGCGCGGCCACCTCCTTCCGCGCAGGCATCTGGCTGTAGGGCGTTGTCGGCAGGGCCCTGTCGCCGCCGCCACCACCCTCGCGCTGCGCGACCGCGACCGAGGCACAGGAACCCAGCACCAACAACACGCCAAACTGCTTGAGCATCAGAATCCTCGCTCGTGGACTGCTAGACCCTTTCCCGCCCGGCGACGCACCCGCACAACTTCTGTGGACAGCATACCGGAGGCGGGGCCTTTGGTGGTAGCATGATCACATGAACACGAGGATGCGATGTGCCGGGCTTGCCGTCTTCGCTGCGGGGTTTCTCGCAATGGCCGGCGGATGGGGGCAACCGGAACCCGACGCAAAGCCGATATCCGCGCCTGGCGCGGCTGTGCCCGTCGCCGACTCGAAGCCCAGTACCACCGTCACCGATCTCGCCCGTGCCTATCTCGAACTCGAGGCCGCGTTCTTCGCCGCGCCAGTCGAGAAGGAACTCTGCCGCGAGGTAAACGTCGCGTTTGATGATGCTTCGAAACTGTTCTTTGCGGGCAACCTGGCGCGCGTGGTTGAGATCGTTGACGCCAGCGCCGCGAAGCTGCGTGCCGCGGGCGGGCTGCCCGGACTCGTACCGCCGGACCTCGCGCCAGTAATCGACGCGGAGGCGCTGCGGGTGTCGGACGGCGCATCCGCGCGACCGGCAGAGATCTGGAACGCGCGGAGAGACTTGCTGTTGAAGGTATCGGCCGCGGGCTCGCTGGAGTCGCTGGTCCAGAACGCCGCAAGCCTGCATGAGACGCTCGCGGCGGAGGCGAAGGCGATCGCGCAAGGCGAGAACCCCTACACCAACCGCCGCGGCGACATCTGGCGGCCCTACTTCATCGCCGATCAGCCCGCGCCGATGCGCCTTTTCTGCCCGGAACACCTCGAAGCCCCCGCCGCGGGCTGGCCGCTGGTGATCGCCCTGCACGGCGCGGGCGGGAACGAACATATGTTCATGGCCGCGTACGGCGTCGGCCGCATCAAGAACCTTGCCGAGCAGCGCGGCTTCGTCGTCGCCTCGCCGCTGAACTCCCCCCTCTCAGCGCAGCCCACGGTCTTCGATGCGCTCATCGACTCCGTCGCAGCCGACTACCCCATCGATCGCTCCCGCATCTACCTCATCGGCCACTCCATGGGCGCTGGCGTTGCGCTCGCGTGGTCCAAGCTGCGAACGGACAAGGTCGCCGCGAGCGCGCTCATCGCCGGTGTAGGCCGCTTCAACGCGAAGGACAAACTCCCGCCGATACTTCTCATCGCGCCCGAACTCGACGGCTTGATCCCCGCGCGCTCGATCATCGCCTCTGGCGAACAGGCGAAGGGCTTCGGCCTGCCGGTCGAGTGCCGCGAGATCAAGGACTAT
>Ga0163155_10004987_pt1 | contig 13381 bp, 9 predicted proteins | sample OliLakLV19SP4G1_FD_148611 | JGI IMG/M metagenome (GOLD analysis project Ga0163155, IMG submission 148611) | Freshwater microbial mat bacterial communities from Lake Vanda, McMurdo Dry Valleys, Antarctica - Oligotrophic Lake LV.19.SP4.G1 | ecosystem: Environmental > Aquatic > Freshwater > Lake >...
GCGTTGCGCACGCCCATACGACGATCTCGGTGGCCGCGCGCGCGAACGCAACGCTCAATGAACTGGCGACGACATCAGCCTCCAATGCGGGAAGCGGCTCGCCATGTGAGATCGACCGGGCGTCGATGATGCGACCGTTGGTATCGACGATGCGAGCCATGAGAGAAACATCGGCCGACAGGGCACCATCGACCGTGGCCTCAAAGCGTCGAACCTCAATCAGCAATTGATGGTCGGCTTTGACGAGATCAGGCGGGACGCGGCCGATGACTCCCAGATGCCCGGCATTCTCGAAGCTGCGGATCAGTTGCGCTTGCAGCACCTTGGGCAGAAGGTCCTTCCATTGGGCCGATCCGAGGTCGGGACCGCTCTCGGACTTTGTTCGAACGACGATTTTCTCGGTCTCGAACAGGCTGAGTGCGACCGGCTCTGGGAGCAATAACAGCGTTGTCGGTAATCGCTCGAGGGGCGCATCAAAGTGGGCTGCGGCAAGTTCGAAAATCCGCGGCCGTGCCTTTGGTTGGCCACCGCCGGTCAACCGCTCCAAGCCAGCAACAATGCCATCGACGCGGTCCGAATTGCGAGCAAGGGCGCCCGAAAACTTGTCGATGTTCGAGATAAGTTGACGAAGCGGGTCGGTATTTTCGAGTACCACCTTGTCGATGTTGCGCAGCACCTCGCGGGCCGTCTGGCTCAACGCTTGACCCGCGTCCGATTCAGCTGTGAGTTCGGCCGGCCGCCCGCCGGTCGCCGCCAGGAGCGGTAGCGTCACCGACCCGCCAGTCAGCGACACGACGGGAGCGCCGGTCAATCCCTGAAACTCGATGCCGACTTTCGTGTCTGCCCGCACCGGCGTCTGGGCATCGATGGCAATCCCGACGGTGACACCGCGTGGCCGCGATGGGTCCAGCGCCAGCTTCGTCACCTCACCGACGCGCACGCCGTTGAACAGCACGACCGACCCGTTGAGCAGGCCCGATACGGTGCTATCGAAATTGATTTGGTAGCGTGCGCGTTGGCCAAGGCCGCCTGCCGTTTCCATCCAATAGACGAACACGAACCCTGCCAGGATACTGGCGAGTGTAAACAGGCCGATCAGAAGGAAGCGGGCACGGATTTCCATCGGGATAGGTCTCGGGTTTCAAGCTGTAGCTGTTGCAAGGCGCGCCGCCAGGGATTGCGCCCGGCGACCGGCGAAGTAGGCTCGCGCCCAGGGATGATTGGAATGTTTGACCTCAACAACCGTACCGAGCGCGGCGATCCGGCCGTCGGCCAGCACCGCAACACGGTCGCAGACGGCATTTAGCGTCTCGAGATCATGCGTGACCATAAACACTGTCAGACCCAGCGTCTGTTGCAGCGTTCTTAGTAAGACGTCAAATTCACCGGCCGAAATGGGGTCGAGACCCGACGTAGGCTCGTCGAGAAACAAGATCTCCGGGTCCAGCGCCAAGGCACGAGCGAGTGCGACCCGCTTGGTCATGCCGCCTGACAACTCTGCGGGATATTTGTCGACGTCCTTTCTCTTGATTCCGACCATCGCGAGTTTCATGATGGCGATGTCATCAATCATCTGTTCCGATAGCCGAAGGTGTTCGCGGATCGCGAAGCCGATATTCTCACGGGCCGTGAGCGACGAGAAAAGAGCGCCGTGCTGGAACAGGACGCCTGTGCGGCGTTCAAGTGCCAGTGTTTGCTCGGCGGTTGCCCGCTCAAGGTCGATACCATCGATCTCGATCGTACCGCTCCGCTTTGGAAGCAGACCAATGATGGTCCGCAGCAGCACTGATTTGCCACTGCCTGAACCCCCGACAAAACCCAAAATCTCACCGCGCGCCACGTCGAGCGAAACGCCAGCGAGCACGACACGCTGGCCAAAACCGACGACGACATCACGCACGCGAATGGCCGGCGCCAATGTTTCTTGGATCATGGCCGTTTCCTCACATGCCAATCGAGGCGAAGAAGATCGCAAACAGGCCATCGAGTACGATCACGAGAAAGATCGCTTTGACGACCGACGCTGTGGTCTGCAGCCCTAAAGACTCGGAACTGCCCTTGACTTTGAGCCCTTCGGCGCACGCAACGATGCCAATCACTAGCGCCATGAATGGGGCCTTGATGATGCCGACCTGAAAGTGAGTGAGCGTGATCGCCTCCTTGAGACGCGCGATGAAAATCTCTGGGCTCATGCCAGCGTACAGCCAAGCGACCAGCCCGCCTCCAAGTAACGCCGACATGCTGCCAAGAAATGCCAGTATCGGCAGCGCAATGACCAGCGCGATGACGCGCGGCAGGATGAGCACGGCTACGGGGTCGAGGCCCATCGTTCGCAGGGCGTCGATCTCCTCCCGCATCTTCATGGATCCAAGTTCGGCGGTATATGAACTGCCGGACCGTCCCGCGACCATGATCGCGACAATCAGCACACCGATCTCACGAAGAACGAGAATGCCAACCATATCGACGACGTACTCGTCGGCTCCGAATTTGCGAAAGTGGAAAAAGCCTTGTTGGGCAATGATGCCGCCGATCAGGATGGTGATCAAAAGGACGATCGGTAATGCTTGAAGACCAACGCGGTCGAGATGGTGCACGGTCGACGTGGAGCGGAACGTCGCTGGCCGTGCCACAACAGCAGCCAGCGCATGCGCGGTCGCGCCGAGCATGTCGAGAAGCACCAGTAGATCGCGGCCTGCGCCGACAATGCCCGATCGCGACCGATCAAGCACGTTAGCGACTATGCTCACTTGGGCCGCGGGAGGGGGCGGCTCTTGCCACGCACTGCCCACCGTTTGCAATAGACTAGCGAACAGAGTGGGGACGTTCAGAACTTCTAGCGTTCCGCCGCGCGTCCGCATTCGCTCGACGGCAGAGGTAATCAAAAGCGCGCCGTACGTGTCCAACTTTTCAATTCTCGACAGATCGAGAATGGCATGGTGCTCGGCCGGTAGTGGAGCCCCGTGCCCAAGTACGAGGCCGAATTCAGTTTCAATAACAGCCGCGCTTTCGGCTACCCAGGCGCCGACAGCGCGCATAACCGTTTGCCCGCCGCTTTGGTCGACGTGTAGGTGTAGCTGATCGACTGCCGCAGTCTCTGTCAGCACGGCCACCTCGCCTTGAACCCGGCAAAAATGAGATTTCCAGCACGGTCATCGTGCAATGTCTCCCTGAGTGAACAGGTTGGTCCATCCCGAGGGGGCAGCATTGATAAGCATCAATCCGAAGTGCGCGTAATCGTTCCGTTACGTCCAGCTTCGTGCCGCACGAAAAACAAGTAGGGCTACAATCGAGCATCGCAACGTTGAATTGACCAAAATCAACGATGGCCTTGTTGCCAACCATCAACGTCACCCTCCCCTCGTCAAGTTGAGTTTATGGGTGTCCTTATGCAAACTTCTAATTCGATAGAGCCACCGCCGTCAGGAACCGCCGCTCCTTTCCTGGCTTCCGCCGAGATCGTGAGTGAGCTTGCAAGGCCGACGTCAGAAGCAATGACAGCACTACGAACGCGATAACGAAAGCCGTCATGGCATACACGACCGGGGGAAACGCTTTTGCACGCCGCGTCGTCCCTGGCCTTGCATTGATCATCGGCTCGGCATGGCTCGGCGCTGCGTTCGTTTGATTCAGACTGATCAAGATCAAGTATAGCGATCCCTGTTCCAGGCCATCTGCCGCGCGCCCGTGCGATCGGCCATCACACCGTTGAGCGCGACCGCAGATGGATGAAGCGCAGCGACGCATGAAGCTGGCTCGCCCCGATCATACCGAATCGACGCCGGGCCTATCCATTCGCACCAGCTAGCATGGCGCGGAACCGGATGAGCGCGATGGCAACATAGATGGCGCCGAGGCCAGCCATCCAAACAATATGTTCCCACACGATCGACAACGGAGCATCTCGGAACAGCACGCCTTGGGAGAATTTTACATAGTGGGTCGACGGAACGGCGGTCATGATCACTTGTAAATAGTTCGGCATACTTTCGATCGGCGTCATACCGCCCGATAGCACTTCCATCACGATAATGGTTGGAAACGCCAGCAGCGCGAATTGCGGCATCGACGGCGTCAATGTGGCAAGCATGACGCCGAACGCCATTGAGGCAAAGATGAACACGACCGCGCCCAGCAGATAGATCGCGATCGAGCCATTGATCGGTATTCCGAGCGCTCCCATCGCAACGAAGTTGAGCGATAGGAACACGGCGAGAAGAACGACAAGGCCGTTGGCCCAGATTTTCGCCAGAACTATTTCGCTCGACGTAACCGGCATGACAAGCAGGTGCTCGATCGTGCCATGCTCACGCTCCCGCACCACGGCAGCACCAACCAAAATGATCGACAATAGCGCAACATTATTGACGATCTCCATGATTGCAATGTGGCGCTTTTCTTCGAGGTTTGGATTGAAGAACGATCTGACTGTAAAATTCACCGGGCTTTGGACGTCATCGCTACGCTGGCCAAGAAAAATCGCTATTTCACGGCTGACGATTTCTTGAATGTAGTTGGTGCCGATACCAGCTTGCGTCATGGCCGTGGCATCGACGAGGACTTGGAGTGCTGGCGTGCGGCCAGCTAGGATGTCCCGTTCGAATCCTGGCGGCACGTCGATGGCAAATGTAAATCGCGCCCCATCCATCGCACCTTGAACTTCGGCGCGTCCGACCGAAATCGGCAACGCGAAAGTTGGCGGCCTTAACGCATCCCTGATGCGGCCCGACAGCATCGACTGGTCGCCGTCAATGAAGCCGACACTGGCATTGCGCATTTCAGTGTTGGCACCCGACGCGATAAGATAAATCGCACCCGTGAACGCCCAGATGATGAATACCATCATGGCTTTGTCGCGCCAGACACTTGCGAGTTCCTTGACCCCTAGAAAAAACACGTTTGAGAACCAGCGCATCACGATCACGGTTCCTGCTTTTTGAGGAGATAGGTCGCAGCAAACAGGTAGATGAACGGGAAAATCGCAAGCGCGGCGAACGACGTCAGGAATGCGTCGAACGGCAGCCCTTTGGAAAAGACCCCCGTACTAATGCCCTGAAACCATGACGATGGAAAAGCCAATCCGATGAGCCGAGCCTCCGGCGATAGGTTTGAAACCGGCTGAAGAAAGCCGGAGAAGTTGAGTGCGGGCATCATTGTCAGAATTGCGCATGCGAATATCGCAGCGACCTGAGACCGGACGAACGTAGAAACAAGGATCCCAAACGTCGTCGCTGTGACGACGTAGAGGACGCCACCGAGCAGCAGCGCCGCAAGAGACCCCTTGATCGACAACCCCAGGCCGACAACCGCCAAAAGGATCATCGCGACCAACGTGATGGAGCCGATCACGACATAGGGCAGGAATTTCCCGACAAGAAACGAACTCGTGCTGGCGGGCGACACTGAGAGGTTGATGATTGAACCGCTCTCGCGCTCGCGCACGACGCCAAGCGCCGTCATCATCGCCATCATCATCATCAGTAAGAACATGATGACGCCCGGCGTCATGGCGAAGACGCTGCGGAAATCCTGATTGTAAAGAAACCTCGGCTCTAGGTTGATCTTTGGTGTCGCGCTGATGCCATTTTCGGTCCGGGAGAACCCTGTGACGAAGGACTGCGCGACGCCTTCAGCATAGCCGCGCGCACTGTTGGCCCGGGACGGGTTGGCACCATCAAGCCATAGGCTGATGGTCGGCTGATGCCCGCGCAGCAATTCCCGCCCGAATTCAGGCGGTATCTCGACGACGAGGGCCGCCTCCCCCGACTGAAGCCGCCGGTCAACGTCGGCGGAGCTAAAGGCTGCCCGTCGCTCAGAAAAGTAGCGCGAGCCGGCAAGATCGAGCGTGAGAGAGAGGCTTTGCGCTGAACGGTCGCGATCAAACACCGAAAACGGTAGGGCTTCGATATCAAACGAGATGCCGCGGGCAAACGTGATCATCAAGATCAGCGGACCGAGCAATCCAAAACTCAGCCGGATAGGATCGCGCTGGACCTCGCGAGCCTCGCGGCGCGCAAAGGCCATGACCCAGGTCAGCCACTGGTTTGCGTTCGTGACAAATCGGGATCTCGACGGTTCCCGCGATGGCGCAAGGCGTATGGCAGGCCGCACTGGTGAGGCGCCAATGTGTGCCTCCAAGCAGGCGATGAAGCTGCCCTCCAGCGTCGCCGAACTCTGCGATCGCTTAAGTTCGTCGGGTGTCCCGACGGCCAGGACTTTTCCAGCGTGCATGAACGAAACTCGGTCGCACCGTTCGGCTTCGTTCATAAAATGGGTCGAGATAAAAAGCGTCACGCCATCACGTCGCGACAACTCGATAAGAAGCTCCCAGAATTTGTCACGGGTCTCAGGGTCGACGCCCGAGGTGGGCTCATCAAGGATTAGCACCTCAGGCCCATGAAGACACGCCACCGCCAGTTGCAGCCGTTGTCGAACACCCAACGGAAGTGCGGCCGGGAAGGTTTGCGCGACCATATCAAGATCGAAGCGCCTCAGCGTGTCATCGATCCGCTGCGTGCGCGAAGCGGCATCGAGATGATAAAGCCGCGCATGAAGCTCCAGATTTGCGCGGACAGTTAACTCGCCGTAGAGCGAGAACGATTGCGACATGTACCCGACACGCTGACGCGTCGCCAGATCGGTCGCGTCGACGGGCTTGCCCAGCAATTCAGCTGTCCCGCTTGTTGCCGGCAACAGCCCGGTCAATATCTTCATGGTCGTCGTCTTCCCGCAGCCGTTAGAGCCTAGGAAGCCGAAGATCTCGCCGCGCTCGATCCGAAAACTGACGGCATCGACTGCCGTGAAAGTTCCAAAACGGCGGGTCAGCCCGGTCGCCGTGATGACAGGAACGCCATCGAAAAACGTGCGAGGTGGAATGGTCAGCGACCGGCGTTTTCGCATTTGCCCTGGATGCCGGAGCCCGACGTAGGCCTCCTCCACACGTGTGACGCCAGCTTTGGCAAGCGTGCCGACCAAATCTCCGTCGGCGAGAATGCGGCCTTGATCCATCGCTATAAGGCGATGAAAACGTTCGGCTTCCTCCATGTAGGCCGTCGCGACAATCAGCGTAAGCGAAGGCCGGGCGGCGCGAATGCTGTCGATCAGCTGCCAGAACTGGCGGCGCGACAACGGATCGATTCCCGTTGTCGGCTCATCGAGGATGAGTAAGTCGGGATCGTGAACCAGCGCGCAACAGAGCGACAGCTTCTGGCGCATTCCGCCCGACAGTTTTCCCGCCGGCCGGTCTGGAAACGGATCGAGGCCAGTGGCGGTCAAGAGTTCGTTGCGGCGCGCCTCGCGGTCGTGAGCCGAGGTCGAATACAGGCTCGAGAAAAAGTCGATGTTCTCGCTGACAGACAGGGTTGGATACAGGTTCTTCCCAAGGCCTTGCGGCATTAAAGCGATCCTGGCCGCGATCGTCGTCCGGTGTGCGGACTGGGCCATGTTACCGCCAAGCACGTCGATCCGGCCGTGCTGGATCGCCCGTGCGCCGGCAATCAGGCTCAAAAGTGTAGATTTTCCCACCCCGTCAGGGCCAATAATGGCGGTATCGGACCCAACAGGCACGGACAACGACACGCAGTCGAGCGCCGCGATCTGACCATAGCGGTGCGTCAGCTCGTCGATTGTTACCGCCGCCACTACGCGCGACAGCTCAGAGAGTTTTGCGTTATGGGGCTCGCGGTTATCGGGCATGGCTCAGCCTCTCCGGATCGGGCAGGAGGGGTTCCAACCGCTCTGGAAATGCTGCTTCAGCCGATAGCTTGAGGTAGGCTGTGCCGGTCAATCCCGCCTTCACATACGTCCGGTAGACGTCGAGGAGCTTTGGGTCGATTTTTAACTTGACCCGGTACATCAGCTTTTCCCGTTCGTTGCGAGTCTCGACGTACTTGGGAGTAAACTGCGCCTCGCCTGCGACGAACGAAACGCTCGCCGGAACGACATATTGTGATGCCGCGTCGAGGATAATGCGAGCGTCCGACCCTATCGCTACACGGCCGATCTCAGATGTCGGCAAGAATACGGTCGTGAACACGTCCGCGACATCGAGCAGCGTGACGGTGCGGCCGCCTGCAGCAACGATCTCGCCGGGCTGAACCAATCGGTACTCAACCCGCCCGCCGACGGGCGCTGTCAGCGTCATATCCTCGATATTGACTTCGATCTGTTTGACTTGAGCATCCGCAGCATCGCGTGCTGCCTCGGCGTCGGCGATGTTGGCCTTAGCGCCCATGACCGATGCCATCGCGACATCGCGTTCGGCAGTACGCTTGTCGATGTCTGCCTCGCTCAACACACCGCGAGTGAGTTGAAGGGCCCGCCGTAGGATAACCTCGTGCAGGTTCAGTTCGGCTTCCCGGCTACCGAGGTCGGCTCGCGCCTTGCCGATCGCTTGTTCGGCCCGTCGCACCGATGCGCGACCGTAAGCTAGCTGGGCTTGCAATTCGGACGTATCCATCCGGACAATCACGGCGCCCTTTTCGACGTAGTCACCTTCGCGCACCCGGATATCGGCGACCCGCCCGGCGACCTTTGTTGAGATGTCGACGCGTTCGACCTCAATGCGGCCATTCGCCTGACCAATGTCGACCGGCAACTGAGGCGTCCTCGACCGGCCAAGGAGAACCACTATAAGGAACGCGACAGCAGCCGCCGCCGAAAAAAATACAACGCCTCGCATTGATCTCTGCTCCTATCGTACCCAGCCGAGGCTGAACGCACGTGCGGGGTCAATCGGCATCTTCTGGACGCGGGTCAACGAACGCGTTGACATCAATCAAAAGCATGAAAGGCGGAACGGACAACGCCCGCAGGAACTCCGGCAACGATATAGATATCAGATAGATATCGACCTGTTATGCCGGTACGGTTGAAGTCAGGCGGGGCTCGAGATTGCTCCAGACTGCAGATTGACGGGCAGATCAAGTGCGCGCCACGCAGATGCGCGGACGTTCGCTTGAGAACCATCGGCTGGCACGCGCACCCAGTCGATATGACCCACGTCGATCTGGATCTGCTGTTCGACAACGTCGGCGGTTGCATCCGAAGCGTCACGAACGCGCGCAGTCACTCGAGATTTCATGTTATCTGGCATCGCCTCTAGCCATAGGCCATGGAACCGAACGCCTAACCCTGCTGCCAAATCGGCTAAGGCACGGCGCTCATCGGGGCGGGCTGAGACGGCGTCGATGATCACGCTGTGGCCAGCGGTCAGCGCAAGGCGTGCCCGTTCGAGAACCCGCGCATAGGTTATGGCCGACGATTGTGCCGTATACACATCAGCGGGCAAATGATCGAACTCGCCCACGCCGGCCATGCGCTTGCGCTCAAGGTCGGTGCGAACATGGAGGGCGCCCGGCGCTGCGCCGACATATGGAGCAATTGAGCCCGCAACCGTCGACTTTCCAGTTCCCGACAAGCCGCCGATCGCAATCAAGATCGGTGGCTTGGGCGTCACCAGTTCAACGGCAAGCTCCAGTGTCTCTCGGATATGCTTTGCCAGATCATGCCCGTGCCCAGCACCGAGCCGACCGCGATCGAGCGCCACCATGGCTCGCACCCCCGCACGAGACGCAAGAAACAGCGGCAAGGCGGCCAGCCCTTCGTCATTGTGCGGCTCGCCGGTGCGCCACAGGTAACGGTTCAGGACGATGTTGGCCGCCTCATGGGCGCCATGCCGCCACAAGTCCATAATGAGAAACGCCAAATCGTAGAGCGTGTCGACAGTGGCCAATCCTTCGTCGAATTCGATGGCATCGAACGGCACCGGCCGACCGCACCACATCACTATGTTGCCAAGGTGAAGGTCGCCATGACACCGGCGCACGAAGCCAGAGGCTGCCCGCGCCTGGCGCAAACCAGCCGTGGCTTTGAGACAGCGGAGCAGGTTCTCGCTGAATTGTTCGACGACATCAGCCTTATGCAATTCAGGGGCAGACCTCAAAGCTGAAATGAGCGAGCCACAGATCTGTGGCATCGGATCGTTTGCCCCGTCAGCAACCTTGAGGTTTCCCTGATAGCTCGCGACCATATCACCAAGCGCTATCGCCAACTGGCGATCCACTCCCGTTGACGTCGCGACGTGCGACAGCAGCTGCTCTTGATCAAAACGCCGCATCTCGACGGCCCATTCGACAGGCATCCCACGGCCTGCAATCGCAAGGTTTCCCTCCGGTTCGCGCGTGATCGGAACAACTGCACGATACAGATCGGGCGCGTGCGGCCGATTGATTTCGAGTTCTCGTTGGCTGAAGCGGTGGCGCAATTCCAGTGTCGAAAAATCGAGATAAGCAAGTTTTACGGAACGTTTGACTTTCAGCGCCATGTCTCCTGAAAGGAAAACGAACGCGCCGTGGGTTTCTAGCACATCGACCCGTTCAGAGTTACCCGGCCAAGACGCCGGGTTTGCGAGGAATGACAATACCTCGGCTTGATCTCCAGCAATTTCGACTGGCACCGGCTTCACGGGTGTGCAACTCCTGTTGGCGACCCACCCAGCGACTGGCGGGCTTGACCAAGCTTGATCGGCCACGGCTCCTAGAATACGGCCGATGCGGTTTTACGAGGTTGATCTCGCGCAAGTCGGTCATTGAGCCTCATCAAGACAAGGCGGGGCCGTTCCATCAGTGGTTCGATGCGTGCTGAAGGCTTCAGTAACCGACCGCTCGGGAATTTCAATGAAGCCTTGATTCTGGTTATCTTCGCGGCACTTTCGATCACGATTACCGTCGTCAAACAGGCACTAACCGATGCTGTACATCGCGTTAGCGATTGCAAGTCCTGGACAAGCATTTCGGGTTGCGTTCGGTCAAGTCCCACAGGCGCTTTTCTTGCCAAGGTGCGAAGGTACCAAAGCGGGAGTTGTGGCCAATGGTCAAAATGAAAGCGGCGCTTTTTATAGAACCGGGACGGATCGTGCTCGACGACAAACCAATACCCGAAGTCGGCCCTCTCGATGCACTGCTACGGGTCACGACCACGACGATCTGCGGTACCGACGTGCACATTCTTAAAGGAGAGTATCCGGTCCGACCCGGCTTGACTGTCGGACACGAGCCTGTTGGTGTGATTGAGAAACTCGGAAAAGCCGTCACAGGCTACACCGAAGGGCAGCGGGTCATTGCAGGCGCCATTACGCCGAGCGGCTATAGTCATGCCTCGCTGTGTGGCTACCATTCCCAGGATGGACCAACTACCAAGCACGGATGGCAGGCGATTGGCGGCTGGAAATTTGGCAATACAATCGACGGCTGCCAAGCGGAATACGTCCTGGTACCGGACGCGATGGCGAACCTCGCCCCGGTGCCGATTGGTCTCACCGATGAAGAAGTCTTGATGTGCCCCGACATCATGTCGACAGGGTTCAGCGGCGCCGAAAGTGGCGGCGTACGGATCGGCGATACCGTCGCAATTTTCGCCCAAGGTCCGATAGGGTTGTGTGCCACCGCAGGCGCCAAGCTTTCGGGGGCCACGACGATTATTGGGGTCGATGCGGTTCCCGAACGGCTGGAAATGGCTATGCGAATGGGCGCAAGTCACGTGGTCAATTTCAAGACCAGCGATCCCGTCGAGGAGATCCTGAAAATCACAGATGGGCGCGGTGTCGATGTGGCGATCGAAGCGCTCGGCACCCAGGCAACCTTCGAGGCCTGCCTGAGAGTATTGCGGCCAGGCGGGACATTATCCAGCCTTGGCGTCTATTCGCAGGACTTGCGCATCCCACTTGGCGCGTTCGCTGCCGGCCTCGGCGACCACAAGATCGTGACGACGTTATGCCCCGGCGGCAAGGAGCGGATGCGGCGCCTGATGGCGGTGGTCGCATCTGGTCGCGTCGATCTCAAGCCACTCGTCACCCACCGCTTCAAGCTTGACGACATCGAAACGGCTTATGACCTCTTCTCCCATCAGCGGGACGGTGTGTTGAAAGTTGCTATCACGCCCTGACGCCAACGCCACGGCCTGACGTCCTGCAAACCCGAACCTGGGGACTTTACGTCGGCTGTCGCGTCCGCCTCAAGCTGTCAAACAGCGCGAAGCTAGGACAGAAGTGTGGCTGCTCTGTTGCACCCAGCTCGATCCAGGCAACGCATTTCTCCGCCTCTCGGCAGTGGAGGCAGACCGTTCGGGCCTCCGCATAAGTCTCGCCATGCCGCAGGCGCACTAACTTCATCGGATCGTCATCGAGACGCTCGATCGTTTCATTGAAGCGCCTCGCCCGATTAATGACGTGGCAAAATAGAGGCCATTTCATGCTCGCTCTCCTCATCTCAGAACTCTGGACAATAATTTTGGGGAACGGGTACTACATTGATACCGGTCAACCGGACGGAAAGCCGCGCAATTCTTTGAGAACGTCCCTGCAGGGCGCGACATTTGCCTGCAGCAGCCCAGCCAAAAGACCTTCGACCACCGCAGGAGTTCTATCGCTCATCGAGGGCTAGGTGCGGCTGGCATTTCGGCTGCGTTGTGCTTTTTCACGTCAGTGTGAAGTGGTGGTCGTCAGCGAAGCCGACAGGTCCCACGGGGGCACTCGCAGTGATGATCGACGCGCTCTACGATGCTAGTGGTATTCATGAGACCGTGGCGTTCAGTGATATGTGTCGAGCACGTAGTACTCCAACGGTTCGACTGTTGCCATAAGCCGTGCCTCCCAAAGCCGATCGAGGGAACGTTGAACGCAACAAATGAAGATGATCGAAGATCATCGCGCGTGCGCCGCTTCTTAAACCTTGCAAGCGGGTTTTGGGCGGGGCCGACGCGGACGCGCGCATGGATTTTAACAATTCTTCTGATCGCGTTTCTGCTTGTCAACCTAGGCTCGGCTTTAGCTGTAAATTTCTGGACCAAGTATTTCTTCGATGCGCTCGAACGCAAAGATTTGCCCAGCGTCATGTTCGCCATCGGACTGGTATTTGCAATTGCTTTTGCTTCCGCAGCAGGCTCCGTTGGATTGTTGCACACGCGGATGCGACTGCAGGTTCGATGGCGGCAATGGCTTTCCGGAGCCCTAATCAACCGCTGGCTATCGGACCGGCATTTCTACCAGCTTACTATCGTTCAGACCGAAGCAGAGAATCCGGAAGCGCGAATTGCCGAGGATGCACGACTGGCGACTGAGCTAATGGTTGATTTTTCGCTCGGGCTGATGAACGCGCTTCTCGCCTCGGCGTCGTTCATCGGCATTCTCTGGGTTGTCGGCGGCTCGCTTACCGTGCTCGGTGTCGCGATACCGGGTTATATGGTCATCGCTTGCGTCGTTTATTCCGCCGTAACGACACTGCTTATGCATGCCTCTCCCTTTAGCTCAGGCCAACGCTGCGTGAACTGAGCCGAAGCGGCGGCAGCGGCGGGCGCCATCGATGATCTGGCGCATGGTGCGGGC